>WNFZ01001654.1_pt1 | contig 21409 bp, 18 predicted proteins | sample 5400081 | NCBI WGS metagenome assembly WNFZ01 (sample SAMN13153365, study PRJNA577476) | soil metagenome | isolation source: 80 cm soil or saprolite under grassland replicate 1 | place: USA:California | collected 2016-06-15
GATCTTGCGAGACAAAAATCAACTATCCAGTACGTCGGCAGCAACGGCTTTCATCATCCTTGGCGCTCGACCGCTTGGGAAATTCATCCCGTCATGAAAATCGAAGTGATCGAATCGAAGCGTCTTCGAGGATGAATCATCGTCATTTACCGCTACGCATACGCGCGCGACCACCGTTGCTGAACCTGCTTACCGATGGCCGGCTAGACTGGTTGCATGTCCAGATGTGAAAACGGGCCGGTTGCTGACAAAACTTTCATCGGCGCCAAAAACAGACCTTGCGAATCATTCGAGCGGCAGCACAGCGTAACGGCGCAATCCCTAAAAAAACAACTGCCGGGATAACCGCGAGGGCCAAAACATCCCAGGTGCAGAACAATCCCACTCGATAGAATGGCACGTAGTGCCAGAGCCGGGTACGATCTACGACCGTCTCTTCGAAGATTATCCACGAGTTAATGAACGTCGCCGCGATAGCGATCTTGACGATCAACGGTGAGGGAGGGGTAATCGATTCGCTGCCATTGTTCTTTTTGCTCTTCATGATTGCTTCCTTTCCATTATGATTTTCTTCAGAATTCTCAGCCCGAAATTTGCTTGTCGATCTTCTGTCGCCACTTAAAGTGCGCTTTAAGTCAAGCGATTTGTTCATATGTCGAACATGATCATTGGCGACGTAGCTCGCAGGGCGGGCTTGCGAGCGTCCGCAATTCGCTACTACGAGAAGATCGGCCTACTCCCGAACACCGAGCGCATCAGCGGGCAGCGCCGTTAACAACCCAGTGTCTTGAACCACTTGGCCGTCATCAACGCGGCCAAGCGCGCTGGCTTTCGAGTTGATGAGATCAAGCAGCTCTTCCACGGATTTGGCAAAGGGATTCCGGCGTTCCACCGCTGGCAAGTACTCGCGCGACGCAAGATAACCGAAATGGATGATCTGATTGCGAGAGCCAAGAGAATAAAGGGCCTGCTCGAGAAAGCCGACCGCTGCAAGTGTCTTGATTTGGAAGACTGTGTCGGTGTCTTTTTGGAGTTTGAAAGAATCACGCGCGATGACACTGAATGAAATCAAACCGCACCGTTGGGGCTGGAACGTTTTTGTTTTCGCCGTCTTCGGGCGCGCGGATGGGCAGCGCGCCATTCGCGCTGTTTCAGCCTGTAATACACGCGCCAGTATTCGGCGGACCGTATTCGTCGGCGACCACGCTTTTTCATGCTGACCTCTACGGAATTCTACGGAAACTGGAGGGCGAAGGTCCCAAATATTTTGCGCGAGGGGCGAATCATTCCGCTTCCTAAATCCGATAATTCGGCACAGCCTTGAGAGGGAGACTGCATCGTAGGTGTATGATCCTCTGTTGCTATTTGGTTGCTACTTTTGATGGACTTTCCAGCATCACAGGATTGCGCTAATTATCCAGGACCGCCGTTTCTCAGGTGGGGCACTTGCGGTTGATGGGTCGAGAGCATGAACAACCACTTTGCGGAGCTGGGCGACGTGTGGAAGCACTTGCCCCTTGCCGAGATCCTGCGCATGGATCCGCCACGTGCCTATTGGGAGACACACGCTGGATCGGCGTCCTATCCACTGACGGAGAGTCCGTCGCGGTTGCACGGGGCTCTTCGTTCCTGTCCCTCGCTCCATACGATCCAGATCTCCGGAGCTGCGCGTACCTCGCGGCGCTTAGGCATGAGCCGGGCGTGTATCCGGGTTCTGCGACGCTTGCGATGCGGAGTCTGGGGACGAGTGCAAGCTATCTCTTCTGTGACGTGGATCCTAGGAGTGCGGCTAGCCTGCTAGATGCCCGCGGAGGTCTCGACGTGCGTGTTGTAGACGCCGACGGCGTTTCGGCGGTCGAACGCGAGGCGCAGCTTGCTCGCGTGGATGCGCGGGACGTGCTGGTTCATGTCGATCCCTTTGAGCCGTTCGAGCGCGTCTCGCGCGACAGCAGGACGCCTGTGGAGTTGGCAGGGTGGCTTGCTGATGCTGGGTACCGCCTCGTCTATTGGTATGGGTACGACTCTGTTGAGCGGCGCGGGTGGGCGCGTGACGTGATCGCCGGGCTTGCTCCGCATGCCGAGCTTTGGTGTGGTGACGTGCTGCTTCCGGCTTCGTTGGTCTATCCCGGCACGCCGGGGGCTTGGGGTTGTGGGGTAGTCCTAGCCAATGCCCCGGAGACGGAGACGCGGATCTGCGAGCGGCTGGGGCGCGGGCTTGAGCGGATCAGCGAGGGGGATGTTGTCGAGGGGAATGATCCTTCGCTACTCTCGTTCAAGGTCATGGCGTGAACCGCGCGGGTGACGGGATTGTACAAGGCGATACACCATGACGCTAATTGAAGTTAGGCCGCACCGTTGGGGATGGAAAGTTTTTGAAGCACCCGGCGTTGAGCCTGTGTTCCCGGAGAAGAATCACGCAATCAAATTACGCGCAGGGCCGCGCGAGTTTTCGCTCCCGTGAAATTCGTATTCTCGATTCGACCGACAAGCTCGAACACGCCATTGCGTTCTGTGAGTCGGACCGGATGCTGTGAGTGAGAGCAAGACGATGACAACCGACGAATTCGAAAAGCTGCCGCCCGAAGAAAAAGAGCACTTCGCGGAGTGCGCAGAATGCGGAGAATGTTTGATCGACGAAGCTTGGACGAAGTGGTGTTTCACCAAGACCACAAGCACCGGCCGGACATTCAGTATTCCGGCTCGGAAAAGCTGTGACGCTGCCGATGCGGAGAGGTTACTCTCGTGCAATCGCCATTCAGCTTTTGTAAGCAATTCAGACAGGTAGCCTTGGTGCCCCCAGGCTCCAGTGTGCAGCCGCGAGATGTTTGCTTGTTTACTGATTCCTAACAACAATTTGCGGCGAAGGTCTGCTGACTTCAAGCTCGTCGCTCACTTTTTGGAGTTGCGATGCCTGCTCGTTCACCGTTGCAGTGAGAACATTCATTCCAGATTTTAGCTCCGCAATGGTTGACTTTAATTCGGCAATCGTCGCTTCCTGTTGCTCGACTTTGCATCCTTGCTCCTGCATTTTGTCGTACGCCTTGAGAAACTCATTGAGCAACATCGCATTTACCGCGTCGTAGCGCACGCTGTAGATTTCGCCGTTCTCGTCGCGCACCACCAGGTCCGGGTTTATCTCGGCTACTTCCTCGGCGATCAAACCAAATTGCGGCGTGTCGGTGGCGTCACTCTTATAGTGAAACGTCACCGGCTTGAGCGCCAGGATGGATTCGCTGGTTTGCTCCATCGCCTTAATCTCTTTCTTGTACCGGCGCGAAGAAGTGGCCGTACCAAGCTGTCCAGTGGAATTGATGAAGACCTGCATGCCGCCAGAGGCAGTTGCCCCAAAAATGCCAGCGATAAAGGTTCTTGTCTGTCCTGAGCCGATGCGGATAGTAGCGGATTCGCCACCAACACCATTGTTGCCGATATCGATATTGTTACTGCCTGTGGTCAGAAGGGAGCCGGCAAAGTAGCCCAAGGCGATGTTGTCGCCACCGGTATTGTTAAAGAGCGCGTAAGTACCATTGGCGGTGTTGGCGCCACTGGTAGTGTTGCTATAGAGCGCTTGATAACCGGTAGCAGTATTGAGGTTGCTGGTGGTGTTACTATAGAGCGCAAGATAGCCGTTGGCCGTGTTGCCGACGCCGGTGGTGTTTTTATAGAGCGCAGCATGACCAGTGGCCGTGTTTTGCTCGCCTTCGGTATTCTAATAGAGCGCAGCATAACCGTTGGCTGTGTTGTAGTTAGCGATTGTGTTGTTCGCGAGCGAATAAGCGCCATTGGCACTATTGAAAAACCCGATGGTGTTGCTGAAGAGCGATAAAACGCCAGTGGTGGTGTTGAAGCCGCCATTGGTATCGCTAGACAGGGCTCGCAGACCTGTCGCCGTATTTTGGTTGCCGGCAGTGAGGTGGTTAAGCGCCTCGAAACCAGTGCCGGTATTCCAGACCCCAGTGGTGCGGCTGACCAGCACCCCAATACCTTCGCCATTGTTGGAGCCGGGTATGGTACCGTCCGTGTCAGGACCCACCGCTTGCGCCATCGGTGCGAGCCCAAAACAGACGAGCAGTAATGGGATGAGAAGGAAAGCGCGTTCCAAAAGCGGACGGTGACGCGAATTTGTGGGAAGAGTTCTTGTTTTCATAAACGAGTCGTACGAAATCCCGCCCGATTTTGCGAGACAAAATCGAAACTCTTAGATGCTCGTTCCGAGTTCCATTGCGTTTAGAACTCACGAGGGCGGCGAATGCTGGAGCCTTTTTGCTCCTCAGACCGAACAGCCAAGATCGATTTGAAGTTTTCGATCCTGTCAAAGCGAAGATGGCAGATGATGCAGATCCGTTTGGGATGCCGCCGAGTTTGATTAGCTCCGTTTTGATTCTCCTGCTTTATCTGAGTATTTGTGCCAGCGGTCTTTTTCTGGCATGGAGATCTGTGCGCACCTCCGACGTTATCTCACGGGGTAAAGCCTGCCGCGCCGTGGCTTTGGCGAAGGCGGGTAATCAGGAGCTATTAGTTAGGAACTACCGTTCACGCATTATTTTAACTAACTTTTCTTTCAGTAAAAGCGCTGTTACCTACTTTTGCCCATGCTTTCCCACTAACTTTATTTGTAGCCACTATACTGGCGCTCGCATGCAATGCTTTATTCCATAAAGATTCACCATCTGCTATGTACACTCTTGTTACCAAGTTCCTGGCGAAGAAGCGGGGAAGTGTATTTTTCCAGGTTGAATGGTCATCGCTCCAGATATGCATATTGAAAAAGACAAAATTTCCACGGGATGGGATTATAATGTTGCTGTCATCGTCATCAACATCTTTATCCGAAAAACATAAACGTGATTTAATATTCGAATTGGCATACTTATTTTTCCAGGCAGTAGTCCCACTCAGGCAAAAAGCCAATTTTCCTTTCATTAACTTTATTTCGGGCCAGCCGAACCGTATTACATTTTCACAAAGCGAAAGCTCAGGATTTCTAAAGAGCATTCCCGGAGTAAACAAGAGATCTTTATTGAAATATTCCGTGATGTAGCCATCTATCTCTTGCGGTAAAGACTGTATTGAGCCAGAACTGCTTTTGATATCAATGGTTATAAGGATCACATCATGCTGTGGATGGTTGAAATGATAGGATAGCAGTAGCCCCAGGTAATAAGCAAACGGGTAACCTCCGTTTGGACTCGAATGACTCACTGTGAAAAATCTTTCCGTTGCTGATGAATGCCTCCAAATGTCAAACTCAAGCCCCCGGCAGCCACAACGGGAAGGATCATTCGCAAAATAAACTAGTTGCTCATGTATAGCTTCATCCCTGTCGTACGAGTTATGCGAGGCTTTAAAAGAAACTTCGTGGTATTTCATGTTAGTCCCCGTTTGGGTTATAAAAAGACGGCTTAAAATTTTGTTTCTTATGTCGGTGGCGGCCACGAGGCGCGGCGATGGAAGGAGCGCGATGCCGCCGTTTGCTGCAACGTATGGTTACGCACACGTCTCACGCTCGATTCGCTTGGCTTCTTGTTCCAACGGGCCAAACGGGTAGCCCGGCGGTATGATGCACTCATACAAGTATTGCTCAAGAAATGGCTGGAAACCACCGAGTCGCTCGTACTGAGCGGTGTGCGCCAATTCGTGGACAACCAATCTGCGCTCGCCCCAAGACTCAGACCGAATGAAAATCCCATAGCGGAGAGCCAGCCCCGCGGTGCGTGGTGAAATCAGCCCGGTGATCTCGGCTGCCTCGCGTAGCAATGGATGCAGCGGCAATGGTATTTCCTCTACCACTCGAAGACGAACGCGTTCTGGATGTGCGATACCGATGTGGCGCGCATCGGCGATCTGCGATGCCGTCAGTGCAACGCCATCACGGAGGATAACGGCCTCTTGTTCTTCGGCCCATGCACTAGCCATCGGCAGCACCATCTTGAATACAGCTTGCGAAATCATAAAAGAGGCGGTGGGAGTGCGTCTAAAGAGAATTGTGCGCACAAAGTGCGTAAAATAAAGCACACACCGTGCATCTATTTCTTGCCATTCTCACCGGGAAGAGGCTGCATGGCAATCAGCGTTTCAGCAGGAGCAGCGAGGTCAAGCGCAAACTGGTAAAGCCGATTTTGAGTCAATTTTGAGAGACCAGGATCCGCCGAAGCGAACTGTGAATCGAATTTCTTGATAAAGTTATCGTTTTCATAAACGAGTCATACGAAAACCCGCCCGATTTTGCGATAAAAAACATCGTAAGTCTTTTGACGACCAAGCGGCACAAAAATGCTTTGATGGCCCGCGGGCCTTTATGACGGAAGCAGAGTTGTCGTCCTCTCCGAGCCCACGCGCTGTTCTCTTTAAGGCTCTCTGACTTCCGCTAAACCGGCTGGCGAATTGTGTAACCGACGTAGCGCACCGTGTGAATCAGCGGAGGATCGCCGATCTTTTTGCGCAATCGCCCGATAAAAACTTCCACGAGCTTCGTGTCGTACTCGTGCTCGTGCTCCCAGACGCGTTCGCAGAGTTCGGTCCGGGTAAAAACGCGGCCAGGCTCCCGCATGAGGACTTTTAGCAGCATCAGCTCGCGTGCGGATAATTCGATCCGTCGCGTGCTCCGATGCACGTCATGGTTTGCAAGGTCGAACTTGAGGTCGCCTACTCGCAGGTTGAGCGTCGGCTCTTCGGGATAACGTCGCCCAAGCGCGTTTACGCGCGCCACCAATTCGGACATGGCAAAGGGCTTGGGCAGATAATCATCCGCGCCAAGTTGCAATCCAGTTACGCGATCCTTGACTTCGGCACGCGCCGTGAGCATCAGAACGCGGCTTGCAACATGTTGTGAACGCAGGTGGCGCAAAACCTCAAACCCGTCCATCCGTGGCAGAACGATATCGAGCACGATCAAATCAAACGGCGTGCCCATGGCTTCACGTAAAGCTCTTTCACCATCATGGACAATCATTGGGTCGTGCCCTGCCTCGGTCAGCGCCGAAGCAATCTGGCGCGCCAATCGCGCTTCGTCTTCAACCACAAGAATGCGCATGGATTTTAGAGCTGCACGTGTTCAGAAGCGCAGGGTGAATTGTCCTGCGATCAAGTGATTGTCATTACCGGGACCGGTGGTTTCGTGTTGAAAACTATACTGCAGCTTCAACTGCGTATGCGAGGTAAAACGGTAGCCTGCCGCCACGTCGATTCGTCCGAGATCCTGGCCCCAGCGAAGATCACCTCCTGCGCCGTCGTTAATGCTGTTGAAGAATTGCTGGTTCCAACGAAGCGCGCCGAAGAGTTGCGGTGTGATTTTATATTTGGCCTCTAAATAGTAAGCGAACGTATCTGCATCGCCAACGCGCGGAACTTCGAAGCGCGCCTCGTAAAATTCCGCCCACAATTGCAGATGATGCCAGGCGAAGCTGACGTCCTGCCCGAGAACAAATTCGCGGTAATCGCCGATACCGCGTCCGTACGGCAATGTCTCCTCGGCTTCAGGCCGAAAATATACGCCTTCGCTTGCCGACAAGCCAAAGTTCCATGCCTCGTTAGGCCGGAAGCCGAGGCGCCCGCTAAAAGTGGGATTATCGAACCCGGTCGCCGTGACGTCCCAAGACTCGGGCCGCGAAGAGAGTGACGAATTTTTCATTTCGGCGGCATAATCAAATCGGCCAATTCGCCCCGAGACAGAGATACCGCTGGCATAGCTCGGTCCCCAGATCACCGGATTGAACGCGTACTTGTCGTAGTAGTAGAACCCGTAGATGAAATTCAGCGGTGAATAGGGAGCGGCTTTGTCCCGGATTGCGGTCACGTTTTCGTAAACCAATGGCGCGTTGATGAACGGATTTTCCCACGACAAATGCCGCGGGACCCAATTACCGACAACCGTGGCAAATTTTCCCACTTGCACATTGAAACGGCCATCATCCCACGGCGTAAAGCGAAGCGCATATTCGTCAAGACGAACCTGAGCGCCGTGATCGCTGGGATCAAACCCGCGATCGAGCCGTGACTGAGCAAAGAAATAAATTTGCGAGCCAAATTGAGCGTCGAGAAAGAGCGTCAATCGCGGATTGAAGAGATTGTCGATGTTGCTGTCGATGAGCCCGGGCGCTGGTTGTTGGAAATGATACGCTTCAAAATCGAGTGTGCCGCTTAATCGCGCGCGAAAATTGTCCCTAAAAGCAGCGACAGTGAGGGTACTATCGACCCGGTCTAAAAAATCATCGATCTCAAACGCGCGTGCTGTGCAGGCGAGCAGACAAAAAGTGAGCGCCCGCAACAATTTCATGGGGTTTGAGTCGCGCCGTCGCGCGGTTGCGCCGCGATTAGAAAGCGTGCTTCGAATTCGGTCCAGTCATCCTCGGAGCGTACCAGTCGCAAATCGCCATCATGCAAACGAGCGAGTTCACGCGCCAAATTCAAGCCGAGCCCGTGACCGGAAATGTGTGAACCAGTGCCACCACGATGAAAGCGCTCGAAAACATGTTCCTGCGCGTCGCGTGCGATCGGATGCCCGGTGTTCCCGATTGTCAGCACGACTTCACCTCTGTTCCTTGCCGCGGTAACTCGAATGAGGCCATCTGGTCGATTATACTTTCGCGCGTTTTCCAGAAGATTTTGCACGATGAGCGACGTATATCTTTTTTCGCCGCCAATACATAAATCAGGTGGAAACTTTTTCTCGATTTTCACTTCTGGTGAATCGGGAAGCGCGCCAAGATCATCAAGCCACTCCTCGATGATCTGACTGAGATTCACCGGCTGAGAATCGATCTGGAGATGACCCGCGTCCATGCGCGAGAGGAGAAGCAAGTCGTCGATCACACCAGTCAACCGGTGGGTGTGGTGCAGGAGCGCGGAGAGTTCCTCGTAGATTTCGGGTTTGAAATCATCGCGAGCCAGCAATCCTTCGAGTCCCACCCGAAGAACGGTAACCGGGCTTTTCAACTGATGGGAAGCATCAGCCGAGTATCTTGCCGATCTTTTCAACTTTTCACTGGTCGAGGCGAGGGCGGTTTCAGCGCGTTTTCGTTGTGCGCGATTCTTTTCCGAATCCAACTCCAGCTTCTCGACCGGCACTGCAAGCCGTGCCGCGACGAGGTGGCTGGCTATGAATCCGCCCAGCAAAAGCAGCGCGCCCGCGCCGCCGATTCGCCAGCGGAGCCGATGCAATTGAGCCATCGAATCAGCGAGCGGATAAACGCAGATTTCGTACGCCGGCGGCAAGAGCGAATTCGGATTGAGCCGTTTGTAAAACAAGAGCTGCGGCGCACCGTTTACCGTGACGGTAAAGTTGCTTTGCGCAGAACCAGAATTCGTGACTGTTTTTGCGATTTCGCTGCTCAGGGCTGCTTGCGCAGATTTTGAAAGCGACGGCATGTGCAATTGGCCGTTCAGCCAAATGCCACTTTGCGTTCCGGCGCCAGCGCCTTTTCCGCTTAGCTCGAATGGCTTGAACCCGACGACAAGAGCCGAGATCACATCGCCTGTCTCAGTCGAAAAAATCGGCGCGGCCAGCACTTCATCAACAATCTCATCGGCGGCATCGGCGTTTTCGCGGATATAACCGATTTGCTGCGTCTCGGGTAATTTCTTCAAGATCAGTTGCGTTTCCGCCCTTGGGCTTAATTGTCCGACATCGTTGGGATTCGGCGGCGGCAGCACCGCGCCGGTCGCATCCAGAAAACGATAGAATTTTGCATGAAGCGAGGGCCCGCTCTGCGAGGTCTCCTCGTCTTCCATTAAGTCGCGCAATTCATCTTTCGCGCTCGGATAGAGCAGATCGAGAGCGTTGTCCTCCAGCGCGGCGTGGATTCGCGGCCTCGACGCCAGCGTACCGCAACGTTCCGCGAGCGCTACGTTGCGCAGTTCCTGCACTTTATCGAGCGAGAACAGTTCGGCTTGAAAGTTCTGTTGCAAGTCGCGTTGCGCTGCTGCCGTAACATGACGCTGAGCAAAATAAAGCGCGAAAGCCATCAACCCAGAAACAACGAACATCATCGCAGCCACTAATTTCGTCCGGAACCTTGTCACCCTGCGTTTGTTTGGCCTGCTCGCGGAGCTCATCGGAAATCGACATGCAGCGTTTCGCCCTTCTTCAAGTCGACCGGGCGTTCGTGCGTAGTCTTGCTATCGATCCACGCTTTCAACGTGCAGTGACCCGGTGGAAGTCCCTTCAATCGAAATCGCCCTTCGGCATCCGTGATTACGAAATACGGACTGTTTAAAACAAGAATCAATCCGCGCATGTGCTCATGAATATCGCAGCGCAGTGTCACCAGCCCAGGCTTATCGAAAACGACCGATGGGATGGGCCGCTCCTCCGGGCGATAACGGCCGAGATCGAAGCGTTTCGCCGGTGAGTACGAAAAGATGCTGTGATAGGTATCGTCAAGGTTTGGGAATTCCACTCTTGTGCCAAGCTGCACGGGCAATAGCGGCGGAACGAAAGCCAAGTCTTGCTGTATGATCTGTCTGGTGGGCGGGGAAGTCGGTTTGGGAAAAGAACCCTCAAGATAGACTACCGCCAGTGGCGGCTGGGTCGAGAGAACGCCACCGTGCGTAACGATCTCGTAGTGTTTGGACATAACCGGCGCAGAATGCGATTTAGGCAATTCCACGCGTCCCTCGACGGTGGCTTGCCCGAGAACTGAAATCGGAAAAAGCGCGACGACCGTGTTGAGCGAGACGAGTCTGCGTATCGTGATGATGGGAATAAGATGATAACCCACGCCGTTCAGCGATGTTGCGTCTCTTGTGCTCGAGATACGATAGTTTCGGGAAAATCCTTCAAAATAGAAAGAAGAAAGAAATGGCGCTTGAGTTGAAAAGAGCATGCGAAAAATGCGGGGTGGCGCTTCCACCGAGCGGAGTGGCATACATTTGCAGTTACGAATGCACATACTGCGCGAGTTGTGCCGAGCAAATGAACGCCGTTTGTCCAAACTGCGGAGGCGAACTTGTGCGACGGCCGCGTCGCGAAGAGCCGTCTAGCTCGGGCGCCGCCGCCGGCGCTTGATTCGATAAGTGAGAAAACACTCCTCGCCGACAACGCGCATATCGATCAAAGCGCAATGCACACTGGCCGGCAAAAATTCGTTGCTCAGGCCGGCCAGCGTCGGCGCCTTGGCTCCGCCGAACATGTACGGAGCAATGGTGAGATTGAGTCGATCGACCAGACCACGTTCCAGCAGCGACCGGAACAAAGTTGGACCGCCTTCGCACGCGAGCGTGCGAATCTTGTATCTATCGCGCAGCGTGTGCAGCATGACGGCAAGATCGATATGCTCCGCGTCGCTTAGATGGAGCGTCGCCTTCTTTTCCAAGGCTCGCTGATATTTCCGCGGCATTCGTTTGGTGGAAAAGATGATGATCGGCGAGATGTCCGACTGAAAAATGTTCAGATGATTGTCGATCCTTCCCTTGTCGGAGACAATCACGCGAACCGGATAAGGCGTTTGCCCGCGTTTCATTCTTGCCTTGCATAAATCTGTTTGCGGCAAGCCAAGCCGGACGTTGTCGCGCTTCAGCGTGCTGTGCCCGATCAGGACCGCATCGGCCAAGGCGCGCTGGCGAAACAAATGCAGCTTGTCTTTGCGTGAAGTGAAATCGACCGGCGAAAAGGTCCTGGTAGTGATTTTACCGTCCACGGTCATCGCGAAAGTGGCAGTGACAAAGGGACGCAATACGCGGGTGCGATTCGGCCGCCCCTGGGCGCCGCGACTTAACTTTGAGCGGGAAACTGAGGCGCCACCCACTTTATTCCGTTTCGCTGATCTCATGCTCCAGCGTCGCAACTTCTTTTTGCATTTCGCGCAATTTCACGTGCGCAACTACGCCGCTGGGTTTGTAAAAGAGATAAACCAGAGCGCCGGGAAGGCAGCAGATAAGAACGATCAGGAAACTAAGGGACCCGATGAGGATGGCTGTGGCCTCCGGCACTCCGCAAAGGCCGTTAAGCATGATCTGGAAGACTTTTTCTCGAAGTCCAATTCCCGCGAAACTGATCGGCAGCGCCGAGATCGTGCGCTCAATCGGCATTACGGCGAAGAAATTGACCAGCGGAACAGCAGCGCCCAACGCGTAAGCGGCACACAGAAAAGTGGTGAAAGTTGCAAGGTGCGCAACGATCGATGCGCCGAACGCGACAAGCGTGGCAGGCCAATGATGGGCGTAAAGATGATAGGCCGCGGAGATTTCGATCAGTTTTTCGCGACCGGGAAATTTTTCCGGCAACGAGTGGAATAAATTAAATCCGCTGATTACAAAAGTGGAGAGCAACGCCAGGATCGACGCGCCGAGGACGACGAGCAAAAGCCATAGCAAATTTCGTGTCTCCGGGGTTTGCGAGAGGAAATCATAGCGCAAACCGATGAGCGTTCCGGTGATGACGACCAGGGCAACAAGACCGATGAAGCGGTCGAACACGACCGCGAGCAATGCGCCTGCTTTCTTATCGGGCGTTTCCTTGAGCAGGTAGTAGCTTTTCATGATATCGCCGCCGGTGCCCCCGGGAAGAAACTGGTTGTAAAACATGCCGATCAAGAACAATCCCGACAGGCGCAGAAAACTGAGATGAATTCCCTGGACCTTCAGCAGAACATGCCAGCGAAAGGCAGCGGCAATTTCCACCACAACGTATGCGAGGATGCCGATTACAACCCAGTGATACTGGGCATCCCGAATCGCCGCAGCCATTTGGGCGCGTCTGGTGGGATCGTGATAGACCCAATAGAGCACCGCGATTGTAACGGTGAGCTGGAAAAGTGTGATCAGGATTTTTTTCATTCGCCGAAGTGTTCTTTCCAAACTTGGACCGACCTGCGAATCTGATCGGCTGTCTTGTGTGGGTGCATCTCCCAGACAAATAAGCAGTTTGCGGGAAGGAGCGGAACAAGTTTCTCAAGATCGACATCTCCGGTAAAGGGCGGTTGATGATCTTGTGCGGGCCAGATGCAGTCCTGCACGTGGCAGCCAAACGCACGGGACGCGATTGCGCCTAACCACTCGGCATGATCGAGGAACCCCAGGTTCTCTTTGATTTGAGAGTGACCGAAGTCGTGCCAGTAGCCGAGCCGCGGTGAGCCCATCTCTTCGAGTAGCGCCCCTAATTCGCGTTCAGTTGGGATTTCTTCGTAACCGCGCCGGCTTTCCAGTCCCAGTTTGATATTTTTCGATGCGGCGTAATCGACGATGTGGCGCAGACAATCTTTCACCCGTTGCAAATAATTGGGCGCAATTCTTTCGCGTTTTTGCACCGCTTTTACTTTCAGTTTCACGTATTTGCGCGACAGGTATTCGCCGCCTTTCGCCAGGCCGATCAACGGATCGGTGATGGGTCGCATGTTCACCTGCCCCAAATGCAATACAACAAACGGCGCATTTAACCGCTCCGCGAAATCGATTGTCTGGAACGTTTGCTTGATCGCGCGCTCACGTTCCTCCGGAGAAACGGCGGAAAACTTATAGCAGTTCGGCGAAGCCACCATGACTTCGACGGGCAACGGACAAAAGTTATGCAGACTGCTAAAGCGAACTTTGCCTGCGTCGAACATTTTCTGGATTCCCGGCATGAGCGAGATGCGGATGCCGTGGCCTAGTTCAATCAAATCAAATCCCAGCGTGACCTGGATTTCGTGCAGCATCGCGTCGCCAGCGGTGTGCCGTTCAGAGTTCCAACAGGTGGAAAAAGCAATCATGAATTGCCTGACGAGTCCTCAGACGACCGGCGCGATCCCCGACGTTTCCGGCACGGGAGAAATCGGGCGATCGCACACATGACGTCCGGCCATGCTCAAAACAGTAAGCGCGGCGATTCCATAAATCACCGATGCAACACCGAGCGTCGTTCGTATTCCAATCAAATCGGAGAAACCGGGCGCGATTAGACCGGCGACCGGCATCAACCCGAAAAAGCTCATGCCGAACACCGCGGAGACACGGCCGCGCAGGTGGGCTGGCGCATGCTCCTGCACGATCGTGTTGGCGAGACCGAAGTTCATCGAGAGCGCGACGGCGATTATCCCCATGGCGCACCCGGTAAGCAAAAAGCCATTCGAACGCGACATGAGAAAAACTCCTACGGCAATGGCGACCACATTTCCGCCCATGAATCTCAATCGGTGTTCGCGCGCTACGCTGAGCAACCCAATCGAACCGAGAAAGGCACCCGTGCCCGACACTGCCATAAGCGTTCCCATGCTTTTTGCTCCGAGGTGAAGAATGTTGCGCACATAAAGGGGCAGCATTACCGAGATGGCTGGAAAAACAAAAATAGTGTTTAAGGCGATCAGGGCGATAAGAGAAAGAATGATGCGATTTGAGCGCACATAACGAAACCCTTCCATGATGCCACTGCGGCGTTGTTCTTCTTCCTCGGCTGTGCCGATGGGTCGTTTGGGAAGCGAGATGAGCGCGGCGATCAGCGCCACGAACGAAATCGCGTTTGTGAAAAAAGCCGATGCTTCGCCCCACCAGGCGACAAAATAGCCGGCGAGCGACGGTCCGATAAGACGCGAGCCATGAAAAACGGAGCGATCCAGGGCAACAGCCGCAGCGATTTCGTCGCGCTTCACCAGCTCGGGAACCAGCGCGGAGATGGCCGGCATTTCATAGGAAAACGCAATTCCCAGCAGCAGCGCAAAAAAGATAATGTGCCAAATCTGAACTCGTCCGCTCAGGACCAGAAATCCCAAAGCGATCGCGAAAACGATCTGCGCAATTTGTGTTGCGATCAGAATTTTGCGTTTATCCAACCGATCAGCGAGCGAACCAGCGGTCGGAGCGAGAACAAGCGCCGGAAGGCCGGCGGCGAAGTTCACTAACCCAAGCATAATCGCTTTATTCGTGAGCCCACTCATGACCCAGCTTTGCGCCATCATCTGCATCCAGGTGCCGCTGTCGGAAACTAACGAGCCGAGGATGTAACGACGGAACGGACCTTGACGCAAAAGCGCCAGCGATTTGTGCCCTGCCCATTTTTCTTTCGCGCTCATCGCCAAGACTCATACGCGGGGGGCGCTGAAGCTGCAATGAAGTGGTGCAAATTTGCTCGCGCGGGGCGTAGGCCAAAGTGCGTTTGATGCACGCGGAGCGATAGCTGATGGTGATTCATGCGCATCGACAAGTTCACGCAAAAGATGCAGGAAGCGCTGCAGGCGGCACAGGACCTCGCTTCGCAATCCAATCATCTGGAAATCACTAACGAGCATTTTCTTTCTGCGCTTCTCGATCAAAGCGACGGAATAACCCGGCCACTTCTCGAAAAAATCGATGTGCCGTTGACGCGCTTGCGTGAAGGCCTGGTCACCGAACTCGAGCGACGTCCAAAAGTTCACGGCGCGGCAGTCGATCTGCGCCTCTCGAACGAACTCCGCAGTGTCTTGGACGGCGCTGAGAAGGAGATGTCCAAATTGAAAGATGAATTTACGAGCGCCGAGCATTATTTGTTGGCGCTCGCTGGCGCAAATGTTCCAGCCGCAAAATCGCTCAAAGACCTCGGCGTGACGCGAGACAAGCTTATGCAGGCGCTTCAGCAGGTGCGCGGCTCGCAGCGCGTCACCGACCAAAATCCCGAAGGCAAATATCAGGCGCTCGAAAAATACGGTAGCGATCTAACCGAACTGGCGCGACGCGGGAAAATCGATCCGGTCATCGGACGCGACAACGAGATCCGCCGTATCATGCAGGTGCTCTCGCGCCGCACAAAAAATAATCCGGTGCTGATTGGCGATCCGGGCGTCGGTAAAACCGCAATCGTAGAAGGCCTGGCGCGGCGCATCATCAGCGGTGACGTGCCCGATTCGTTGAAACAGAAACGCGTTATCGCGATGGACATTGGCGCGATGGTGGCGGGCGCGAAGTTCCGCGGCGAATTTGAGGATCGTCTGAAAGCGTTCTTGAAAGAGGTGACCGATTCGCAGGGCCAGGTCATTCTGTTCATTGACGAGCTGCACACGATTGTCGGCGCTGGCGCAGCGGAAGGTTCCGTCGATGCATCCAACATGCTCAAGCCGATGCTGGCGCGCGGAGAGTTGCGTACGGTCGGCGCGACTACGATTAATGAGTACCGCAAATACATCGAGAAAGACGCCGCGCTCGAGCGACGCTTTCAACCCGTGCTGGTGAATGAGCCGACCGTGGAAGACACGATCGCGATCCTCCGCGGCCTAAAGGAACGCTACGAAGTCCACCACGGCGTGCGTATCACTGACGGGGCACTCGTCGCGGCGGCAGTGTTGTCACAACGTTATATCACAGATCGTTTTTTGCCCGATAAGGCGATCGATCTTGTCGATGAAGCGGCGTCGCGTTTGAAGATCGAACTCGATTCCATGCCGACCGAGATAGACGTGATCGAACGCGAAATCATGCAGCATGAGATGGAGCGACAGGCGCTCAAGAAGGAAAAAGACGCCGCGAGCAAGGAACGTTTGAAAAAGCTCGAGAGGGAACTGGCCGGCTTAAAAGAGAAATCGTCTGCGTTGAAAGCAGAGTGGCAGAAAGAGAAGGCTGTCCTTGAAGAGCAGCGGAAATGGAAGGAGGAACTCGATCAACTGCGCACGGAGCTGGAGCGCGCGCAGCGCCGCGGGGAACTGGCCAAAGCCAGCGAGATTCAATACGGCCGTATTCCAGACCTCGAAAAGAAATTGGCCGCTGCGACAGCAAAAACCGCTAAAGAGCGAAAATCAGCTTTGCTGCGCGAAGAAGTGACCGAGGAAGACATCGCCGAAGTCGTTTCCAACTGGACGCACATTCCGGTCTCGCGCTTGCAAGAGGGTGAACGCGAGAAGTTGCTCAAACTGGAAGAGCATTTGCATTTGCGTGTTGTTGGCCAGGATGAAGCGATCAAAGCCGTGGCCAACGCGGTACGCCGCGCTCGTGCTGGATTACAGGATCCGAACCGCCCCCTCGGTTCATTCATTTTCCTCGGCCCGACTGGCGTAGGCAAAACCGAATTGTCGCGCGCCCTTGCGGAATTCTTGTTCGACGATGAGAACGCCATGATCCGGATCGACATGAGCGAATACATGGAGAAACATACCGTCGCGCGTTTGATCGGCGCACCGCCCGGATACGTCGGTTACGAGGAAGGCGGCCAACTTTCCGAAGCCGTACGACGCAAGCCGTATTCGGTGGTGCTCTTCGACGAAATCGAAAAAGCGCACCCCGACGTCTTCAACGTGTTGCTTCAAGTGCTCGATGACGGCCGGATCACGGACGGGCAGGGGAGGACGGTCGATTTCAAAAACACGGTGATCATTATGACCTCGAACATCGGTTCGCAATACATCACCGGAGAGGAATCGAAAGAGGCGCGTTCACGACTCGTGACAGATGCGTTGCGCGCGCATTTCCGGCCCGAGTTTCTCAACCGTGTCGATGAAATCGTCATTTTCGATCGACTGACCGAAGACGACCTCAAAAAGATTGTGGAGATTCAACTCCGTCGCTTGTCGAAGCGGCTCGAGGCACAGAAGATCACGCTTAACCTTTCCGATTCGGCCAAGGAACTGCTGGCGCGCGAAGGGTACGATCCAGTTTACGGTGCCCGCCCGCTCCGGCGCACCATCCAAAAGGAAATTCTCGACCCACTCAGCATTGATATCCTCGAAGGCAAAGTCCGCGAAGGACAGACAGTCCGTGTCGATGCAAGAGATGGCGTGATCGAGTTTAGAGAAGATTAACAAATCACGAAGCGATAACGAATATGACTGAGGGCACTGCCCAACATACAAACATTCGCGCTTTTCAATTTACCGGACGGATCCGAAGTTTTCGCCACGCGATCGCCGGAATTTTTCGGATGGTCCGTTGCCAACACAACGCGTGGATTCACGCGATTGCGACTGTTGGCGTGATCGTCGGCGGATTGTTTTTTCAGCTGTCACGTGGGGAATGGTGCTGGATCGTACTCGCTATCTCGACTGTGTGGACGGCTGAATCTCTCAATCCCGCGGTTGAATTTTTGGCCGATGTTTCGTCGCCGAACTTTCATCCAATTGTTCGCGATGCAAAAGATGTTGCCGCGGGCGCTGTTCTGATCACTGCAATCGCGTCTGTTGTAATTGGGGCGATTATTTTCTTGCCACACGCCATAGCGATGTTTTCGCAATGATTACGATGAGGCCGTTGCTTCCCGAAACGCCGCGAGAAAGCCCAGCTTGACTTGCGTGCGCTATCCCGAAACAACCCACCGCAACTCCGTATTACTCAGTGGTTAGTCGCGGCATCTTGAAGATTTATTTGAGACAATGAGCCATTATGCGGCGCACAAGTTCCAAACACGTGTGCAGGACGTGGCTACCGCTCCTGCGACCTTCCTAGTTCAGCCCGTAAACTTCGACGAGGGCGATGCCGATCGTGTTGTCCTTGCCCCGCACGATTGCAGTGTAACTTCCTGGCGCAAGCGTTCTGACAATGGCGCTCTCCCGATCATCACCAGGCGCTAAACCAGTGGCTTGAATCTCGGCCTGTTGGCCGTCTTTCCAGTTCTCGTTAAAGGCGATGACCGCGCCATTCCCGTCATGCAATTCCAAGGTCGGATCGAGCAGCGGATTGGTAATGCCATACTGGGCCAAAGACGGTCCAATGGCGCGCACGATCACTTTCTTCTGCCCGGCGCCGTTGATGATAAAGCCGCCAATCATGACGTTGTCGCCGGTCTGCACCAGCGCCCGCGTCGAGATGTTGCCCAGTTTGGAGGTAGCGGTCGGATCCAAGTCGTAGCCTTCCACCAGCCCTATGCCAGTTCTGTTATTTACGCCGCGGACGATGGCGGTATAATTGCCCGGATTCAAGCTCATCAGGATCGCTGACTCAAAGGTATTACTCGGGGCCAATCCGCTGTCGATGATCTCTTGTTTGTTCGGCGCATCCATCCAGTTGTTGTTGGATGCGATCACCGCTCCGGTGTGATCGTGCAGCTCCAGAGTCGGGTTTTGGAGCGGGTTGGTAATGCCATAATTGACCAGGCTGGGCCCAATGGCGCGCACGATCACTCTCTTCTGCCCGGCGCCCGTAATAATAAATCCCCCGATCATGACATCGTCGCCGGTCTGGACAAAGGCCCGCGTGGAGATGTTACCAAGCTGCGCCGGCACGGATTGCGCGCAGTATCTCCCACCAGTGTTGAAATTGCTTATATCGTCGGTCCCGCCCCAGACAATCATTTCGCCGCCGGTCCAGACAGCGGTGTGAATGTATCGGGCATCAGGCGCGTTGATGGTGCTCGTAACCGTCCAAGTATTCTTGCTCGGGTTGTATCTGCCGCCTGTGTTGAAGTAATTGAGGTTCGAGAAGCCACCCCAGACGATCATCTCGTTGCCAGTCCACACCGCTGTGTGCAAAGCTCGGTCATCGGGCGGGTTAGTCGTGCTCGTAGCCGCCCAATCATCGCTGCTTGGATCGTATCTCCCGCCAGTATTTAAATAGTTGGTAATGTCATATCCGCCCCAGACGATCATCTCGCTGCCGCTCCAGATTGCGGTGTGAATTTCCCGGGCTGAGGGGGCGTTGGCAGTATTGGTAGGCAGCCAACTATCCGTGCCTGGATTATATGTACCGCCGGTGTTTAAGACTATGAGATTTCCGTCCTCCCCGCCCCACACGATCATTTTACTACCGGTCCAGACTGCCGTGTGAAGAACCCGCGCGGTAGGTGCGTTAGCGGTGCTTGTAGCTGTCCAACTGTCTGTCCCCGGATTGTACCTGCCGCCGGTATTGAAAGCGTTTCCGCCGCCGGTACCTCCACCCCAGACAATCATTTCGCTACCAGTCCAGACCGCTGTGTGTGAGGCCCGAGCATCGGGTGCATTAATAGTACTTGTAGCTGTCCAACTGTCTGTCACAGGGTTGTATCTACCGCCAGTGTTCAAAGCATTGCCAGTGACTCCGCCCCAAACAATCATCTCAGTACCAGTCCACACTGCAGTGTGGACAAGCCGGGCGGTGGGAGCGTTACTGGTGTTCGTTGCTGACCAGCTATCCGTGCTCGGATCGTATCTGCCGCCGGTGTTCAAAAAGCCGCCGGCAAAACCACCCCAGACAATCATTTCACTGCCAGTCCATACAGCAGTCTGATTGGATCGACCATTGGGCGCGTTCGTGGTGCTGGTGGTTGTCCAAGTATCATCAATGCAGCCAGCCGGAGTATCCGATATGGTGGGAAGGTTGTAGTTAGCGGTAGCAGCTATAATCTGCCTACTTCGGCTCGTATGTTTTACTAGCTCGTTTGTGAAATGCGCGGCTAATCGCTGAGCTAGGATTGGTCTCGCCAGACACTCCGCAATAACAAAGGGATCGTTCCCGAGCGCGTCAAAGAGTTCGCGCAACACTTCGGGCTGTCTGGTGTGCGTTGCCATGCGATCCATCTCAGCTTGTACCTGCTCAGCAGTAATTGGCCGTTGCCAGTAATCCTCCAGCGCTTGTGAGTTGCGCAAGTAGTCTCCGACCTTCTTTTCAAGTTCCGCCTGCGTCATCACCGCATCGAGCGACGGCTTGGGATCAGGAGTCTCTTTTGGCCAGACCCGGTGACGCCAGTAAACTTCCTCGATGGCTCGCTGATAGGACACGCGCTCTGCGAAGGTGAGCGTTCTCTGGGAAGCGTTCGCGGGCGCTTCGCGACGTAAAAAAGCGAGTTTACCCGGCGTGGCAGGCGATGTCCCAGCCACCAGCAAACAGGCAACGCCCGTGCAAAGCAGGACGGCGACTAGAACGCGCAGACCAAGAAACCCACCTTCGCTCAGGCTGCGGCGGACAGGTCCGGACTGAGAAGTGCTGGATTGTTTCTTCATTAGGGTGTGGATGGAGTTTGGATCATTATTGCAGATCGTACACTTCTACCAGAGCAACTCCGGTCGTGTTGTTCACGCCACGCACGATCGCGGTGTAGTTACCCGGCGGCAGGTCTGCGATGATCGCAGATTCTCTTCCGTCAGCGGGAGCGTAGCCGCTGTTTAGGATGTCGCGGACCTGGTTTCCGGTGATAATCCCGCCGATGATCGTAGTCCGCCAGTTATTATTAGAGGCAATCAAAGCCCCAGTGCCATTATGCAGCTCCAAGGTCGGATCAGCCAGTGCATCGGGAACGCCAAATGAAGTAAGCTCAGGGCCAGTAGCACGCACAATCACCCTCTTTGGTTGTGTCCCTTGCACAATGAACCCGCCGATCATCACGTTGTCGCCAGTCTGTACAAAGGACCGCGTGCTGATGTTACCGAGAAGCGAAGCGGCCTCGGGGCTAAGATCGTACACTTCCACAAGAGTAACTCCGGTCATGTTGTCTACACCACGCACGATCGCGGTGTAGTTACCCGGCGTCAGGTCTGCGATGATCGCAGATTCCCTTCCGTCACCGGGCGCGTAGCCGCTGTCGCGAATCTCGCCGACTTGATTACTGGTGATAATTCCACCGATGATCGTC
>WNFZ01002910.1_pt1 | contig 21405 bp, 17 predicted proteins | sample 5400081 | NCBI WGS metagenome assembly WNFZ01 (sample SAMN13153365, study PRJNA577476) | soil metagenome | isolation source: 80 cm soil or saprolite under grassland replicate 1 | place: USA:California | collected 2016-06-15
ACGGGGGATCCTCTGCTCCTATTCCATCTCCCCGACCGACCGCACTCATGGTTATGGCGCAACCAGCAATTCGGTGAGCGTGACGGCGCCCAGCAGCGAGTGCGCCTGGACGGTGGGAAACACCAACACGTGGATCAACGTGCTCTCGGGCACCAACGGCTCTGGCGATGGCACCGTCCTCTACGCCGTCGCCGCCAATCCAGGCATGAGCGATCGCACGGGAGTCGTGCTCATTGGCGGCCAATCTTTCACGGTGACGCAACGGGGCATCCCGTGCTCGTATGCCATCTCGCCGATCGACCGCACCCACGGCTACGGCGCGACGACCAATTCCGTGAGTGTGACGACGACCAGCACCTGCGCGTGGAACGTGGCCAACACGAACGCCTGGATCAGTCTGCTCTCGGACACCAGCGGCACCGGCGACGGCATCGTCCTTTACGCGGTCGCCGCCAATTCAAGCGCCAGCGATCGAACGGGGGTGGTGCTCATCGGCGGCCAACCCTTCACCGTCACGCAACGGGGAATTCCCTGCGCGTATTCCATCTCGCCGACCGACCGCACCCACGGCTACGGTGCCACGACCAATCTTGTGAGCGTGACCGCCGCCAACGGGTGCGCCTGGGCCACGGTCAACACCAATCCCTGGATCAGCGTGCTCTCGGGCTCCAGCGGCACGGGCGATGGCACCGTCCTCTACGCCGTCGCCGCCAATCCGAGCATCAGCGATCGAGCGGGTGTGCTCCTCATCGGCGGCCAGTCCTTCTCCGTGACGCAACGGGGACAGATCTGCTCGTATTCCATCTCCCCAACTGACCGGATGCATGGCTATGGCGCGACGACCAATTTCGTGACGGTCTCGGCGGCCGACGGTTGCGGTTGGTCGGTGATGAACACGAACAACTGGATCACCCTGGTCTCTGACCCGGACGGCATCGGCGGGGGGACCGTGGCTTACCAAGTGGATGCCAATCCCAACCCGATGGATCGAACGGGCCTCGTCGTGATCGCCGATCAAGTGTTCACCTTGAAGCAGCGCGCGGTGGTCTGCACGTATGACATCTCACCGACCAACCGCGTGCACGGCTTCGGCGCGGCCACCGGCACGGTCATCGTCAGCACCAGCAGTGGTTGTGACTGGTTGGTGACCAACACCAACGCTTGGGTCACCATTCTCTCCAGCACCACCGGCCAGGGCTTCGGCAGCGTCGGCTACAGCGTCGCCTTCAACCACAGCACAAACGCGCGTTCCGGTGCCATCCGGATCGCCGACCAGATCCTGACACTGACCCAGCGCGGACTGGCCAACACCGGCTTTTTCTTCGAGTCGATCGTGCCCGACGGCAGCCATGTGAAACTCCACTTGCTGGCCCCGGCCGGCGCCGGCTGCGAGCTCCAGTGGTCGCCCGACTTGATCCAGTGGCAGACGCTTACCGATGTCACCAACGCCACCGGCAGCCTCGAATGGCTCGACGCCGTGCCGACTGACTCCAAGCAACGCTTCTATCGGGCGATTATCTTCTAGCGGGCGGAGCGCGATCGCCCCCCGGTCGCAGCGCGACTCCCGCAGCCGAGACCCTGGACGGTGCCACTTCGCCAGTCCTGGTCACGCGCGGCGGGCGGGGGCCGCCCGCGCGCCGGTTTTCGGAAATTTTGCCGGCGCAAAAACGGTGTTGCGCCTCGCCCTCGGTTAGGCTGTGCTTCGTCCCTGGCTATGCCTCTTTCCAAAGAACAACTCTGGGCCCGTTTGCAAAAGCATGCCTATGCCGAGTACTCCTCCATTGGCCTCGCGGTTGACGTGAGCCGGGTGGATTTTCCTGATGACTTTTTCCCCCGGATGGAACCCCGGATGCAGAAGGCGTTCACCGCGATGAGGGAATTGGAGCAGGGCGCCCTTGCCAACCCCGACGAGGAACGCATGGTCGGACATTACTGGCTGCGCCACTCCGCCCTGGCGCCCACCCCCGCCATTCGTGAAGAGATCGACCGCACCGTGACCGCAGTGAAGGCGTTCGCGAAGGAAGTGCACGACGGCAAAGTCGGGGGCGCGCTCGGCGCCTTCAAAAACCTGCTCGTCATCGGCATCGGCGGCTCGGCATTGGGCCCGCAATTCGTGGCCCATGCCCTCGGCCAGCCCGGGACCGATCGGCTGAGAGTGTTTTTCTTCGACAACACTGACCCCGACGGCATGGACCGGGTATTGGACCAGCTCCGCACCGCCTTGGGCCAAACGTTGTGCCTCGTCATTTCCAAAAGCGGCGGAACCAAGGAAACCCGCAACGGCATGCTCGAAGCCGAAGCGGCCTGGACCGCGGCCGGACTGAACTTTGCCCGACATGCCGTCGCCGTGACTGGCGTCGGCAGCGAACTCGACCAATACGCCGTCGCGAAAGGTTGGCCACGCCGTTTCCCGATTGGACGATCTGCTCGCCGGTGCCCGGACCTGCGACGAAGTCACCCGCCGGGCGGTCACCGCCCAAAACCCGGCCGCCCTGCTTGCCCTGATGTGGTACTTTCTGGGCGATGGCCGTGGCGGCAAAGACATGGTGGTGCTGCCTTACAAGGATCGTCTCGAATTGTTCTCCAGATATCTGCAGCAGCTGCTCATGGAATCACTCGGCAAAGAGCTGGACCTCGACGGCAAGGTCGTCAACCAGGGCTTGACGGTCTACGGTAACAAAGGCTCGACGGACCAGCACGCCTACGTTCAGCAGCTTCGCGAAGGCGTTCTCAACTTCTTCGCCCTCTTCATCGAGGTGCTGCGGGATCGCGCGCAGGACAGTCTCCAGGTCGAGCCCGGTGTGACCAGCGGCGATTACTTGAGCGGGTTCCTGCTCGGCACTCGCCAGGCGCTTTACGAGAAAGGCCGCCAGAGCATTACGCTCACGTTACGCGAGGTGAGCGCGTTCAGCGTCGGGGTGCTGATCGCCCTGTTCGAACGCGCCGTCGGCCTTTACGCCAGCCTGATCCACATCAATGCCTACCATCAGCCCGGCGTCGAAGCCGGAAAGAAAGCGGCCGGCGCGGTCATCGCGTTGCAAGGCAAAGTCCTCGCCTACCTTGCCGAGAAAAAGGGCCACGAGTTGACCGCCGCGCAAATCGCCAGCGGCCTCGGTGCCCACGACGGGTTCGAGACAGTCTTCAAGATTTGCGAGCACCTCGCCGCGAACATCGGTCGCGGAGTGACGAAAAGTGGCGGGGCCGGAACCGAAGCCCGGTATCGAGCGGGCTGATCGGTCCGAAGGGGTTGGCTCCAGCTGGGCCCGGCCTCTCTGCCATTGAATCAAGCCTCGCGTTCTCTCCGTGGCGACGCCGCACTTCTCGCGCGCGCCAGCGAACCTGTGGCGCGAAAAAGTCAACCCGCCGGGGGTGGGCGGGGTGGTGCGGGCTTCTTATCCTTCACCGGCCAACCCAGCGCATCGGTCGGAGTCTCGAGCTTCTGGCGGAGCGGCCAGGTGAAGTGGCAGTCTTCGCAGTAGAATCGTCTTTCGAACAAGTGCAACGCGCACAGCACCGCGTAGAAGCCCGGCGAAAAAAACTTGCGCGTGAATTGTGGGAATTCGACACGCGATGACCCGCAGGCTGGACAATGGATGGCACATTTCAAAACTCCTTCTGACTCGTCCCATTCCCGCAAATACTTGCTGGCCACCTCGAACTTATCCCGGTCCACCTGCAGATGAACGCCGGCCAGCGGATCGGACATGAACCAGTATTTCTGGAGCTTGCGCTCGTCCTTGATCTCCGCATGGATCCCGGCCGCCTCCAGACGCCTCTTCAATGGCTCGGCGTCTGCGGGTTCGTTGAACGTTGCCTCGGTTACCATCTTCATAAGAATCCTTTTGTTCGACGACATTCCGGCCTCTCGCGACGACCCACGCCATTGAATTATTAACAAGAATTCCGTCCCGAAGCAACAGGCGGGTTTGACTTCCGGATTCCTCCTCCGTCCGGTCCGCAAGACGGGCCGCCCAGGGGAACAGCACGGAGCGAAGCCTCGACGCCAACTGCCGCCGATTTAGGCGGCGTCCCGGCGGGGAGACGATTGCAGGGAGATTACCTTCCGGTTGGTCGATTCTGCCTCGCCGCTGCCGGAGAGGGCCAGGAAGAGGAAGGAGAGTAGGTTCGCGCCAGGCAAGAGCAGCATCACGGCGAACAACGGATGCTTGCCCCGGGCCTGGACGATTTTGAAGCTCCAGATGATGTAAGTGATCAAGGAAATGGGGGGGAGGAACATCGTCAGCAGCCACCAGGGAGACATCCCCGCAGCTTTGAAGAGCGGAATTAATTTCAGCACCGGCAACCAGACCAGCGCGCTCGGCGGGTTGCTCGTCTTCACACAAATGGAACGGCACAGAAAGCAAAACCACAGGTAGAGCAGCACAATCCCGCTCACTATTCCAATGGCGATTCTCAGGTCCACTTTCTCCAGGGTATCTCCAATTTGCTCCGCCAATTTTTCCTCAAACTCCTGCACGCGCGGGTCAGACTCGAACTGGGTAATGTCGGGACCTTGGAGCACCTTCTCCATCCTGTTTTGCTTGGGCTGCTCCAACTCGTAGCCCAGCCGCACTTGAGTAGAGGAGTCCAGGTCCCTCACCTTGATGTTGGCCATGCCGTGGGCGTGGCTGATGAAAAGATCGGTGCGCGTCTTGTTGAGCACCGTCACGTTGGTGTAGGTGTCCTTCCCCACGCTCAGGGTAGTGAAGTTCTCCTCTGCGGCAACCGCGGCGGAAGCGCTCGCCCAGAGCAGCGCTGCCAGAAAAAGATTCCGACCGGCCCTCGTGCGCCACGACTTAAATGTCCAAAACTGTACCGAATTCACTCTAAACACATCGGCGGGATTCGATCCGAGTTAATCAGTATTAGACAAAATGGATCACCTGATTAGAAAAAATCAGCGACGATGATGAAACATGGTCGCTTCCTTTGCATGCTACTGCTTGAACATCAAGTTGTTCCGAGCATGCTGCAAGCGTGCCGCGCGCGCTGAATAGCCTGAGGCCCGCCAGAGTCGATACGACGTGCCTTTCAATTCTTGCTCGATTCAACGCAACGCAGCGATAGACTCACTACCAGACAGGCTGTTGTTATGAAGACAATTCTCCGGGTGGCCACACTCAGTGTGGGGTTGACGACCTTGGTGTGGTGGATGGTTCGCGAGGGAGGAAAAGCCAACGCCGAAGACATTCCGACTTTCACCAATCTCGCTCCAACTGTTGCCCAGACGCCGGCTGATGCGAAGCCCTCCGGCTCCAGGGAGGCGGAAGTCGATGGCAGTCCGGCCGCGCCGCTCGAAGCTCCGGCCGCTTCACCTGCGGTGACGAATCCAGCGATGCCGGAAATGCTCAACCCATCGCCCGCGCTGGCGGAAGTGATCAAACTGATCCAGGCCGGAGTGAGCGAGGATGTCTTGATGGCTTACATTACGAACTCCACGGAGGCCTTCGACATAAGTTCGAGCGACATCTTATACCTGCACGACCTGGGAGCTCCTCCGGCGATGATCACCACGATGATTCAACACGATTCTTCGCCGGAAGTCGCCGCGCGCAGACAGGTCGCCGGTGCCGTGAAGCCGCTGCCTGCAGGCGTGGCGTTGAACGCGCCGGCGCCAAATATTTATCCCCAGAAGAACGCGCCTCAGCCGGCAAACAATCCCCCGGAACCGACACCGGTCAACCCGCCGCCCGTCCCCAGCGAGGCGCCCAGCGCGGATGCGAGCGGGGTCGATCCGGTTGCCGGCTTCGATCAACCGGTCAATGTTTCCTATTTCTACACGGAGTTGGCTCCTTACGGCTCCTGGGTCGATCTGCCAAGCTACGGCCTGTGCTGGCGGCCAACCGTGGCGGTGTGGAACTCGACCTGGCGACCCTACGGCGATGCCGGTCGCTGGTTGTGGACCGACTGCGGGTGGTATTGGCATTCGGACTATTCGTGGGGCTGGGCACCGTTTCATTACGGCCGTTGGAGTTGCCCGGCGGGCATCGGCTGGGTGTGGGTACCGGACAGTTGCTGGGGACCGGCCTGGGTTAGTTGGCGCTACACCTCCTCTCACTGCGGCTGGGCCCCGCTGCCTCCTTCCGCCCGCTTTATCGCCGGCCACGGCTTTTACCACAACACGGTCGCAGTCGGCCTGAACCCCGACTTTGGGCTGGCCGCCTCGGCTTATGTCTTTGTCCCTTTCAACCGTTTTACCGATCGTCGGCCCTCCCATTATTACCTCGCTTCGAGCCACGCCTCGGCCGTATTTCGGGATTCGAAGGTCGTAAACAATTACGTCACCGTGGATAGGACAACCATCGTCAACCACGGAGTCGGCTTCGATCGCATCGCTCAAGCGACCCGCGGCAACATCCGGCAGGTGGCCTTGAAGGGGACCACTCAAGTGCGCCATACCAACCCGCGTCGTGAATTTCTCGACAGCGACGGCAAGACGCTGACCATCGTGCGTCCGCCCGCCCCGGCTTCGGCCATCCTCCCCCCGAGCAGACCGGTCTCCGCCGTCTCTCATCTTCGGCCCAGACCTCAACCGGTTGTCGCTTCTGAGCCTGCCGTCAATCGATCGACCTTCTCGCCACCTGCGCCCGCAAGCCGGCCCGCTTCTCACGTCCAGCTCCCGGGTGCCGCTCCCATCCGTTACGCTCCGATCGGCGCCAAAGCCGAGCCGGTCCGCCTGGTCAAACCATTGACGCCTGGTGTTCCCATCGTTGCCGGTGGTGCGATCAGCAGAGGAGAAGCGGCCGGGAAAATTCAGCCTGCCTTGAACGGGTCGGAAGTGGCGGCTAACGCCGGCAGCTCTCCGCGGGAAATTCACTTACCCGCCGCGACGGTCGAAGGGCGAAGGGTCGCGCCCGCGCCTGGGCCGAGCTTCGACGAACGGCTCCGGCAACGTGCCGAGACCAGGCCTTCTCCCGCCCCGGGCCTGTCGAGAACGCCGATTGCCAGGCCACCGGAAGCTGTGCCGCCGACGATTAATATTCCCGCGCCCGCGCCTGTGCCGGCGCCCGCGGCCAGGCCGGCGCCCGCGGCTGCACCCCCGCCCGCGCCCCTGGTGCCGAGTGCGCCGGTTCCCGCACCTCGTCAAGCCGCTCCCCCGGCACCCCGAGCGGAGTCGTCCCGCCCGCCGACGGTCGTGTCGCCACCCAGTCACTCGGCCCCGGCGCCTTCACGATCCGAACCAGCGTCGCACCCCTCACGTCCTGCGAGCAACGACGGCGGACGAAGGGGCAATCGTTAACCTGGAGAGCAGGTTCCGCCGGGGCGCGCAACGTCGCAATCCACGGCTGGCCCGCGCGTGGACGTGATGATTTCCCAAAGATCCCTGATCCAACTTTCTTGCTTCGGCGGCGCCTGACACTAGCATGGGCGCGATCCGGCCGGCCCATGGGCATCACACCACAGCAATTCGAGCGGATGAGAAGTCGTCTCACGGGACCGCGGCGCGTGCCGGCACCCGTGTCCAGGTTGGAGGCCGGCGTTGCGTCCCGCCGTGGCTCGCACCAGATCATTCTCGGCATTGACCCTTCGCTGCGCGGCACCGGGTATGGTGTGATCCAATTGGCGAAGCCCCAACCGCAATTGCTCGCCCAGGGCACGATCCACCCTCGAGCTGGCTGGCCCCGTTCACGGTGCCTGGTGCATATCGCCCAAACGCTGCGGGACGTGCTCCGGCAACATTGTCCCACCGTCTGTATCATCGAGGGACTGTTTTACGCGCAGAACCTGCAGACCGCGCTCATCATGGGTGAAGCGCGCGGCGCCAGCCTGGTGACGGTCGCGGAAGCAGGATTGGAGATCTACGAAATCGCTCCACGCAAAGTGAAACAGGCGATCGTGGGCTATGGCGCGGCGCAAAAGACGGCGGTGGCCAAAATGGTGCAGCGCTTGTTGCGCCTCGCAGACCCGCCCGGGCCCGACGCGGCCGATGCCCTGGCTCTGGCGCTGACCTATGCCCACGAAAACCAGCATTACTCACTGACCGCCCCGAAACGGATCTAGAGCAGGTCACGAAGGAACGATCCGAATGGGGACCGGATCTTCGGCGGCGATGCGGTTTCGCGTGGCGTCGGCGCCCGGCTTGTGAATAATCCTGCGCGATGATTACATTTTTGCGCGGCAAACTGATCGAAGCCTTGCCCACGCAAGTCACCATCGAGGTCCAGGGCGTGGGCTACGAGGTGCTCATCCCCCTGTCCTCGTTCGACCGGCTGCCGGTCCCCGGCACGGAGGTACACCTGCTCACCCACCTGGCGATTCGGGAGGATGCCCACGTGCTCTACGGTTTCATGACGGACGCGGAACGTGACCTGTTCCGTTTGCTCATTCATACGGTCAGTGGCATCGGTCCGAGAATTGCCCTCAACCTGCTCAGTGGCATGAACGTCGTGGCTCTGCGCGGCGCCGTGGCCAACAGTGACGTGAAAGCCCTCTCGCAAATTTCCGGCGTCGGCAAAAAGACCGCCGAACGGATCGTCGTGGAACTCAAAGACAAGATCGGCGTCGCTGGAACATGGGAAGCCAGCAGCGCCCGGCGCGCCTTGTCCAGCGCGGAGCAAAAACACAACGATGCCGTCCTGGCCCTGGTGGCGCTCGGCTTCAAGCAGGTGGAAGCGCACGACTTCGTGCGCGAAGCGCAGGCGATGCTCGGCGCCGAGGCGGCGGTTGAGGATCTCGTCCGGGCCAGCTTGAAAAAGGGAGCATGATGCCGGAGATCCAGGCGATGGCTAAAGCCTCGAGCCCAAAAAGGAGCGGCGTGGTGGTGCCTCATCCTGTGCGGTGGCACCAGCGTCTGGCGGCGATCCTCCTCTACGGCCTGGCGCGGATCGTCTCCGCCACCATTCGCTATGAATGGCAGGACCGAACCGGGACGCTCAGTCGGGACATGAATCGGCCGGTGATCTTTTGCATCTGGCACAATCGCCTGGCGCTTTGCCTGGAGGTTTATCGCTTTTATTTGAACAGCATTGGCCGGCATTGCCGCATGGCCGCGATGGTCAGCGCCAGCAAGGACGGCGGTCTGTTGGCTCGGGTGCTCGAACATTACCGGGTCCAGCCGGTGCGCGGCTCTTCCAGCCGGCGTGGACGCCAGGCTCTGCTCGAGATGATTACCTGGGCCGAACGGGGCTACGACCTGGCCATTACCCCCGACGGCCCGCGTGGCCCGCGCTACACCGTCCAGGACGGCGTCATTTCCCTGGCCCAACTCACCGGTATGCCCATCGTGCCGGTGGTTTATCACCTGGCCTGGAAAATTCCTCTCCGCAGCTGGGACCGTTTCCAGATTCCGCTCCCGTTCACCAAGTGCGTGATGCAGTTGGCCGAACCATTCCGCGTCCCCCGTGAAGCCACGGAGGCCGAACGGGAAGAAGTGCGCCGCCGTCTGGAGAACTGCCTCCGGGATTTGACAATCGATTAGCCATTGCGGATTGCGGACCTGCCAATTGCGGATTGCGGATTGCGGATTACGGATTGCGCATTGTTTATTGTTCATTTGTAGGGGTGAGCGGAGACGGAAGAGACCCAATCGACAAGGTGGAATAAGCAACCCGCAATCCGCAATCCGTAATCCGCAATCCGCAATGGGGAAAACTCTTCCGGTAGCGCTGGTATTGCTGGGTGACGGTCCCGACGTATTTTCTTGTGCCGGGAAAATCCATTTGCTTGAGGAACTCCACGCTGTTGGTTGCGGCCGCGTCTTTCCTCCAGCGCGCCACGTGGGTGGGGCCGGCATTATAGGCGGCCAGTGCGTAGGGCAGCGGGTTGTCGGCGCCGCGGTAGCGTGCCAGGAGCCGGCGCAGATACCAGGCACCGCATTGGGTGTTTTTCGCCGGGTCATAAAGTTGGAAATAAGTGAATAGCCGGACGCGTTCCGCTTCGGCCCATTCCCGGGCCGTTGGCTCGCGGATTTGCATCAAGCCGATTTCTCCACGCGCGCCTTTCGCCCGGGGATTGAACCAGCTCTCGCGCCAAACGACCGCCTTAATCAGTGCTGGATCCACGCCATAACGTGACGCGGCGGCGAGAATGACTTCGTCCTGGCTGCTTTCACGAACGCTCCGCCATTTTTGGTAGAGCACGATCAGGCCACCCAGGAAGATGATGCCGAACAGCCACCACTTATACTGTTTAATCCATTCGACCATGCCGGAAGGATTGACCAAGACTGCCACCACGCCGCCACCGGCCGGTCTCGTCCTGGCGCGACGGCAGCTAAAGCTTGGACTCCGCCCGCCCGCCGTTAGACTTACCCGCGATGATTGCGCGCGTCACCCTCGAAATCGCCTTGCGCAAGGAATTTGATTACGCCATTCCCCCCGAGTTCGCGAGCCAGATCGATGTCGGCAGCCGCGTCAAGGTCCCTTTTGGACCGCGCCAGGTGTTGGGCGTGGTGACGTCGCTCCTCGAAGAGTCGACGCACACGAACCTGCGGCCGGTGCTCAGAATCATCGGCCAACAAAGCCAGGTCACACCCAGGGTCCTGCAACTCGCCCGTTGGATCGCCGAGTATTACTGCTGCCCCGTGGAAATTGCTCTGAAAGGCGTGCTGCCAGAAGCCGTGCGCAAAGAGGAAGCGCGCTGGCGTCAGCGGCTCTTCGTGCGGCTCCTGCCGCACACGGGCGACCTGCCCCAGCTCACCCGGCGCCAACAGGATGCTTGGAACGTCATCGAAGAATGGCGCGAGTTGCCCCTGCAGGAATTGCTGCGGCTCGCCGGCACCACGGCGGAACCCGTGCGCAAACTCGAAGACAAGGGCCTGGTCGCGATTACTCCGCAAGTTTCCGAGCGGGATCCCTACGCGCACGAGCACATTCTGCCCACGCAGCCACTGCGGTTGAATGCGGAGCAAGCGGTGGCCCTGGACCGCATCAAGCAGGCGATGGATGAAAACCGGGAGGCCCTGGCCGGGCGGCATGGAAGCGAGGCTTCACCGCTGGCGCCTCGCGCTTCCGGCGGTGTCCCCGCCATCGCCCGCCCCTTTCTCCTCCACGGTGTCACGGGCAGCGGCAAGACGGAGGTTTATCTCCAGGCCATTGCTCATGCCCTCGCCCGGGGCCAAGGCGCCATCGTGCTCGTGCCGGAGATCTCGTTAACGCCGCAGACGGTCGAGCGTTTTAAGGCCCGGTTCAGCTCCGGCAAAGTCCAGACGCTCGTCGCCGTCCTGCATAGCCATCTGTCGGCCGGCGAGCGGCATGACGAGTGGCACAAGATCCGCCAGGGCCGCGCCCGCATCGTGATCGGCGCCCGTTCCGCCATCTTCGCGCCGGTCGAGCCCCTCGGCCTGATCATTGTGGACGAAGAGCATGAATATTCCTACAAGCAGGAGGAAGCCCCACGCTACCATGCCCGCGACGTCGCCGTGGTCCGCGGCCGCTTGGAAGGCGCGGTCGTCGTCCTCGGCTCCGCCACGCCGTCGCTGGAGAGTTTCTACAATGTCCGGCGCGCCAAATACACGCTGCTCGAAATGGCTTCGCGCGTCGATGACCAGAGAATGCCCAAAGTCCGCGTCGTCGATATGCGCAAGGAGAATCGCAAACAGAAGGGCCTGCCGATTTTCTCCGAGGAATTGAAGGAAGCGATCACCCGGCGACTGGAACAACGCGAGCAGGTCATCCTCTTTCTCAACCGGCGCGGCTTTTCCACGTCGCTGCAGTGTCCCCAATGCGGCTACGTGGCTTCGTGCCCGAATTGTAGCGTGTCGCTCACCTACCATCGCACCGAGCAAGAGTTGCTCTGCCACTTCTGCGGTCACTCCGCGCCCGTGCCCCGGGTGTGTCCCCAGCCCAACTGCGCCAATCCGGCCATCCGCTACTCGGGTCTCGGCACCGAACGGGTCGAGGAAACGCTCACCCGCCTCTTCCCGCGCGCCCACGTCAAGCGCATGGATTCCGACGTGCTCCAGCGCAAGAACGACTACCGCCGGATCCTCACTGATTTCCGCGCGGGCAAAATCGACATCCTCGTCGGCACGCAGATGATCGCCAAAGGACTCCACTTCCCGAACGTGACGCTGGTGGGCATCATCCACGCCGACCTGAGCCTGCACCTGCCCGACTTCCGCGCGAGCGAACGGACATTCCAGTTGCTCACCCAGGTGGCCGGACGCGCCGGTCGTGGCGACGTGGAAGGGGAGGTCGTGGTGCAAACCTTTACCCCGTTCCATCCCGCCATCCAATACGCGCGGCGCCACGACTTCACCGGCTTCTACGACCAGGAAATCGAATTCCGCGAGCAACTCAAGTATCCCCCGGTCAGCCGGATCGCATTGCTGATGCTCAAAGGGCGGAACGAGGACAAAGTGACATTTTCCGCCAGCCATTTGCGGCGCCAACTCGAGCAGGAATTGGCGGCGCTGAAGGATTTGATCATCGCCGGACCGGCGCCCGCCCCGCTGGCCCGGGCCCAGTCCAACTACCGTTACCAAATCATGCTCCGCACCCGGCAGATGACCCAGCTGAGCCGCCGCCTGGCCGTCCTCGCCGAGTCCTGGCAATGGCCCGACGATGTTTCGTTCTCCGTGGACATCGACCCGGTCAACCTGGCTTGAAATGTCTCCCATTTTCAAGACACACGCTGAGACGACCACGCATATCCCGGATTTCTACCTAGGCAGCGCTTCAACTTGTTCTCGATAGTTATCCGGACCTTTTCCGTGCTTCCGTTCTCCAACACACCCGTGGTATGAACGCCGCGCCGATTACAAACCATGAAAACCATGCTCTTTTCCACACTGGCGCTCGTCATTTGCGGCGCGGCCGGCGAGGCTCAGGCGGAATCCGAATCTCTCGAGTGTGGCCAGGCCCAGGCCTGGCTCGCCGCCGTGGCCGATTCGCCTGACTACCTCAAATACGCCCCGAGCCGCGAGATCGACATCCTCCATCTCGCGCTCGAGGTGACGCCGGACTTTAAGGCGCGGACCATCTCCGGCAAAGCCACGCTGCGCTTCAAGCCCATGGCCAAACCATTTGCTGAACTCAAACTCGACGGCGTCGACCTGGCCGTCTCCACCGTGGTTTCCACGGAAAAGATCCTCGGCTGGCAAGCCACGGATAAACATGTCATCGTCACCTTCGCCGAACCGATCCCGCCCGAGAAGGAAGCCAGCGTCACCATCAGCTACCGCGCCGCACCCAAGCAGGGCCTTTATTTCCGCACCCCGGAAATGGGCTATAAGCCCGAAGATTCCCACCTCTGGACGCAAGGGGAGCCGCTCGAGGCCCGTCACTGGTTTCCCTCCTTCGACGCGCCGAACGAAAAATTCACCAGCGAGGTCATTTGCCGCGTGCCGGAAGGGATGACGGTTCTCTCGAACGGCCGGCTGGTCTCGGAAGAACAGGACACCGGCTCGGGGCTCGTTGCGGTTCGCTGGCTGCAGGACAAGCCGCACGCCAACTACCTGATCGCGCTCTGCGCCGGCTACTTCAAGAAAGTCGAAGATAAATACCGGGACGTTCCCCTGGCCTTTTACACGCCCGCCTCGCAAATCGGGCAGGCGGCCAGTTCCTTCCGCGACACCAAGGACGTGATGGGCTTCTTCGAACAGGAAATCGGCGTGCCCTATCCGTGGGCAAAGTATTATCAGGTTTGCGTCGAGGACTTCGGCTGGGGTGGCATGGAGAACACCACTCTGACCGTGCTCAACGACCGGACCCTGTTCACCGACGCGACGGAAAACCTGCGCGAGAGCACCGGCCTGGTGGCGCACGAGATGGCCCACCAGTGGTTCGGAGACCTGGTCACGTGCAAGGATTGGTCGCAACTCTGGCTCAACGAAGGGTTCGCCACCTACTACGAGGGCCTTTACGAGGGACACAAGCACGGGCGCGACGAGTTCTTGTACGTGATGTACCAACGCGCCCGCGGCATTACCTCCCAGCTGAACGACACCAATGCCATTGTCCGGCGCAACTTTAACGTCCCGGAGGAGCAATTCGGCTTTCACGCTTATCCGAAGGGAAGCTGGATCCTCCACATGCTGCGCAGCCAGCTGGGGGACGATCTTTATCGCCGTTGTATCAGGACCTACCTGGAGCGTCATCAGTTCGGCAATGTGACGACGGAAGACCTCAACCGGGTGGTCGAGGAACTGTCGGGCCGTTCCTTCGACCAGTTCTTCAACCAGTACGTTTATCACGCCCACCACCCCGAGCTCACCGTCAATTACAGTTGGGACGAACGCGCCCGGCTGGCGAAGCTCTCGATCCAACAAGTGCAGAAACTCAGTGAGGACGTGCTCCTTTTCAGTGTGCCGTTGCCGGTGCGTTTCCATCTCAAGTCCGGCCCGGTCGAGCGCACGCTCCTGGTCAAGGAGAAAGCGGAGGACTTTTATGTGCCGTTGAGCGAAGCCCCGGAAGTCGTCCGCATCGATCCAAACGTGACCTTGCTGGCCAAGGTCAACTTCACCCCACCCACCGCCATGCTCTACGCCCAGCTGGCTGACCAGGCCGATGCGATCGGCCGGGTCCAGGCGGCCGAGCAGCTCAGCGGCCGGAAGGAAGCGTTGGGCAAGCTCAAAGATGCGCTCAATGCCGATCCATTCTACGCGGTGCGTCTCGCCGCGGCGCAATCGCTCCGCGCCATGCAGACCGACGAAGCTCTCGAAGCCCTGCTCGCCTCCACCAAACAAAGCGATGCCCGCGTTCGCCGGCAAGTGGTGGCCGACATCGCCGGGTTCTACCGCGAAACCAGCTACCAGGCGGCGATGCGCCTCATCAAGGAAGAGAAGAATCCCGACATCCAGGCCGTCGCCCTCACTTCGCTGGGAGCTTATGGCAAACCGGATGTGCACGAGAAGCTGTTGGAGTTCCTGAACTCGACTTCCTACCGCAGTTCCCTGGCGGACGCCGCCATCGGGGGCATCCGCGCGCAGGACGACGCCGGTTACGTCGCGCCGTTGCTCGAAACTTTGCAGCGCAAGGAAGGCCAGTTGACCACCGGCGTTTTCAGCCGCGGGATGGAAGCGCTGGGCTGGCTGGCGCGCAACGAGGAGAAGAAGGACGCGGTCCGCGAGTTTTTGCTGACCCAACTCAACAGCGAGCGGAAGCGATTGCAACTCTCGGCCATCGGCGCTCTGTCTTTACTGGGCGACGCCAAGGCCATCCCTGCCCTGGAGAAATTCACCACCGCGCCGAAGCCAAGCCCGGAGCGCGCCGCGGCCGAGCGGGCGGTGAACACCCTGCGCGACACGCGCAAGTCTTCCGCCGAAGTGAGCACCCTGCGGAACGAGGTCCTGGGCCTGCAGCGGGAGAACCGCGAACTGCGCAAGGATCTCGACGACGTGAAGAAAAAACTCGACTCGCTCTCGGCCAGGCCGGAAGGCGCAAAGTCGGCCAAGAACAGCCCGGCGGCCAAGCCGAAGAAGTGACGGGGGGAATTTGCGATTTCGGATTTCGGATTTCGGATTTCGGATTTCGGATTTCGGATTTCGGATTTCGGATTTGCTGAAGGTCGTCTCAACGCGGCGCCTTCAAATCGCAAATTGCAAATCCAAAATCGCAAATCCAAAATCGCAAATCCTCTACATCCCCATGATTTGGTAACCGCAGTCGACGTAGAGCACCTGTCCGGTGATCGCGGCCGCGCCATCGCTGGCCAGGAAGGTGCCCGCGGACCCGAGTTCGTCCGGGAGAACATTGCGTTTGAGCGGCGCGTGGGCCTCGTAGTGCTTGAGCATGTCGGTGAAGCCGGCGATGCCGCGGGCCGCCAGGGTGTTCACCGGTCCGGCGCTGATGCAATTGACTCGAATCCGCTTTGGGCCGAGATCGTAGGCGAGGTAGCGGGTGCTGGCTTCAAGCGCGGCCTTGGCCACGCCCATGACATTGTAGTGCGGCACGACCTTCTCCGCGCCGTAATAACTCATGGCCACGATGCTCCCACCCTCGGTCATGAGCGGGGCGGCCCCGCGGGCCAGCGCGACCAGCGAGTAGGCGCTCACGTCGTGCGCGACGCGAAATGCCTCGCGGTCGGTGTCCAGGAACTGACCTTCCAGCGCCTCTTTCGGCGCGAAGGCCACCGAGTGCAGCAGCAGATGAAGCCGGCCGAAGCTTTGTCCCACCTCCGCGAATACGCGGGCGATGTGATCGTCTCGCGTCACGTCGCACTCCAGCACGAGCGTGTCGGCCCCGAATGCGCCGGCCAGCTCCGCGACGTTTTCCTTGAGCCGTTCGCCTTGATAAGTGAAGGCCAGTTTCGCGCCGGCCTGGTGCCAGGCTTGAGCGATGGCCCAGGCAATCGAACGTTTGTTGGCCACCCCGAAGACGACTCCGAGTTTTCCGGTGAGGGAGGACATGAGTTGGTTAAAGCGTTAAATCGTTAAAAGGTTAAAAGGTTAAATCGTTAAATCGTTGCAGCGTGCAATCGTTACAGCGCACGCGCCGTTGCTTCACATCATCTTGAGCAATGTTTCCGCCATCTCGCTCGGAGTGGCGGCCACCTGGATGCCCGCCTCTTTGAACGCGGCGATTTTCGCGGCCGCCGTGCCTCTGCCGCCGCTGACGATGGCGCCCGCGTGACCCATGCGGCGGCCGGGGGGAGCGGTGGCGCCGGCGATGAATCCCGCCACCGGCTTCCGGCCATGTTGCCGGATCCACGCGGCGGCTTCCTCCTCCGCACTCCCGCCGATTTCTCCAATCAGGATCACGCCCTCGGTCTCGGGATCGTCGTTGAAGAGCTTGATCACGTCGAGGTGCGAAGTGCCGTGGACCGGGTCGCCCCCGATGCCGACGCAGGTGCTCTGGCCGACGCCGCGACAGGTCAATTGCCAGACCGCCTCATAGGTCAACGTCCCGGAGCGGCTGACGACGCCGATGTTTCCGCGCTTGTGGATGTAGCCTGGAGCGATGCCAATGCGGCAGCCACCGCGCGAATCCTGGCCGTCGCCCGGTGTCACGATGCCAGGACAGTTCGGGCCGATCAGGCGTGTCTTTTTCCCCTCCAGCGCGCGTTTCACCTGGAGCATGTCCCGCACGGGAATGCCTTCGGTGATCGCGACCACCAGGTCGAGCCCGGCCTGGACACTTTCCAGGATGGCGTCAGCGGCGAATGGCGGCGGGACGAAGACGGCGGAAGCGGTCGCGCCGGTCTGCCGCACCGCCTCGGCGACGGTGTCGAAGATCGGCACCTTCGCGCCGTTGGCGGTGAAAACGTGGCCGCCCTTGCCGGGAGTGACCCCGGCGACGACTTGCGATCCGTAATCGAGCGAGAGCTGGGCGTGGCGCGCCCCGAAACTGCCGGTGATGCCTTGGATGAGAATCCGGGTGTCGGGTTTAACGAGAATGGACATGGGGAATTTGCGATTTGCGATTTGCGATGGCTGATTGGGACACGTGGCCGGGCGGTTCGGTCGGTTCCAGGGGACCACCTGAAGGTTCAGCCATTCACGGCTTTGACCACTTTCTGCGCCGCGTCAGCCATGGAATCACCACTGATGATGGTGAGACCGCTTTCGGCCAGGGTTTTCCGGCCGGCCTGGACGTTGTTGCCTTCCAGGCGGACGACGAGCGGCAGGCTCAGATGCGTCTCCTTCACGGCGGCGACGATGCCCGAGGCGATCACGTTGCAATCCATGATGCCGCCGAAAATGTTGACGAAGATTCCTTTCACATGGGGATCCTTGAGGATAATGCGGAACGCTGCGGTGACTTGCTCCTGGCTGGCGCCTCCGCCGACGTCGAGGAAGTTGGCCGGACTGCCCCCGTAATGCTGGATGATGTCCATCGTGGCCATGGCGAGGCCCGCGCCGTTGACCAGGCAGGCGATGTTGCCGTCGAGTTTGATGTAATTCAGATTGAACTTGCTCGCTTCGATTTCCAGCGGCGCTTCCTCGTTGAGATCGCGCATCGCCTGCAGGTCGGAGTGGCGATAGAGCGCGTTGTCGTCGAGGCCGATCTTGGCGTCCACCGCGACGAGGGACTGCTTGGCCGGCGGGCTGTCGTCGGCTTGGACGATGCAGAGCGGGTTGATCTCCACCAGCGTGGCGTCGCATTCCCACCAGGTCCGCACCACGCCCTGGATCAGCGCTACGGCGGGGTTGAACAGGTCCCCCTTCAAGCCGAGGCCGGCGGCGATGTTGCGCGCGGGGAACGGCAGGAAGCCCACCGCGGGGTCGACCCATTGCTTGAGAATCTTTTCGGGCATCCTGGCCGCGACTTCCTCGACATCCATGCCGCCCTCGGTCGTGGCCATGATGAGCGGACGCGAGTTCGCCCGGTCGAGTAAGACCGCGAGGTAGATTTCTTTCTGAATGGTCGCGGCGCTCTCCACCAGCAGGGTGCGGACGAGCCGGCCTTCGGGGCCAGTCTGCTTGGTGACGAGCACCTGGCCCAGCATGTTCTTCGCGTGTGACACCACCTCCTCGACGGACTTGGCGAGTTTGACCCCGCCCTGGAAGCCGTTTTTGAAGGTGCCCTTGCCGCGGCCTCCCGCATGAATCTGTGATTTGACGACCACCCGCGGGTGGCCGGATCGGAAAAGTTTCTCGGCGGTGACGCGGGCCTGGTCCACCGAGGTGCACGGTTCACCTTGGGGCACGGCGACCCCGTAGCGGGCGAGGAGCTGTTTGGCTTGGTACTCGTGGAGGTTCACTTGGTTGGGAGTTCAAAGTTCAAAGTTCAAAGTTCAAGGTTCGAGGTTCGAGGTTCAAAGTTCAAGGTTCGAGGTTCAAGGTTCGAGGTTCAAGGTTCAAAGCAGTCGAACTGCGTCTCTGAGTTTTCTGCGTTTCCGGACTTTGAACTTTGAACTTTGAACCTTGAACTTCGAACTTCGAACTCACCTCACCGTTGGTCGATCGGCACCACCTTCAACCCGACGGGCCCGGTATAGATGCTTTGCGGGCGAATGAGCCGATTGTCGGCCAATTGCTCCAGGACGTGGGCCGTCCAGCCGCTCGTGCGGGCAATCGCGAAGACGGGCGTGAACAGGTCGGTTGGGATGCCCAACGAATGATAGACCGTGGCTGAATAGAAATCGACATTGGCGTTGAGGTTCTTCTTTTTCAGCACGATCTCCGCGATGCGCTCGCTCATCTGAATCCACTTGGCATCGCCGATTTTGGCGCTGAGCACCTGCGCCATGCGCTTGAGGTGCGGCGCCCGCGGGTCGAGCACCTTGTAGATGCGGTGGCCGATGCCCATGATCTTGCGCTTGTTGGCCAGCGCGTCGTCGATGTACGCCTCCACCTTGTCGAGCGAGCCAATTTCATTGAGCATTTTGATGACGCCCTCGTTGGCGCCGCCGTGCAGGGGTCCCTTGAGTGTGCCGATGGCCGTGGTCACGGCCGAATACATATCACTCAATGTCGCGATCGTGACCCGGGCACTGAAGGTGGATGCGTTCATGCCGTGGTCGGCATGGAGCACGTAGCACAAGTCGAGCGTGTTCTCGGCTTCCTGCGTCGGCTTTTCCCCGTTGATCATGTGGAGGAAATTGGCCGCCTCCCCCAGCGCCGGATCGGGGTGGACCAGTCCCTTCCCGAGGCGATGGCGGTGGAAGTAGGCGGTGACGACGGGGATCTGGGCAATCAGCCGCAGCGCCTTGCGCCGTTGGGCGTGCTGCGAATCGTCGTCGCACGTCGTGTCGAAACAGCCCAGGGCGGAAATTCCCGTGCGGATGGCGTGCATGGGCGGAGCGTCCTTGGGGAATTCGCGGATGATGTCCACCACTCCTTCCGGCAACTCGCGGAATTCGGCCAGCGTGGCCTTGTATTCGGCCAATTCTTTCCGGTTCGGCAGGTGGTTATGGTGCAAGAGGTGGACCACTTCCTCGTAGGAAACCTTGCCGGCCAGCTCGTTGATGTCGTAACCGCAATAAATCAGTTGGCCGCTCTCACCTCGCACATCACTGAGCCGCGTGTGCGCGGCGACGACGCCTTCCAAACCCTTTACGGGAGCTACCGGAGCACTCATGCAAAAAATGTGAGGGCCAATCTAGGTAGCGACCCCGGCGGGGTCAACGGTTTTCGTGGCCTGGCCGCCGCCTGACTCCCGATAGAGTTCCGGACGCAGCACGCCGACGAAAGGCAGGTTCCGGTAACGGTCGGCGAAGTCCAATCCGTAACCCACCACGAACAAATCGGGACGGAAGATGGCTTCCGGCCGAGCCTTTCCTTGGGCATCCTCAGATCTCCTTCGGCGGTTGTGGGAGCCGGCCACCGGCGGCCGGGTTCAAATGTGCTTCGAATCCGTCTCGTCTTTCTCGGTGTAGCCCGAGTCCTGGCGCTTGAGGTTCACTTCATTTTTCTTGGCGTAGGCGTGGAAGACATCGTCCGCGCTCATGCCGAGGACCTGGGCCAGGCTGATGAGGAAATGAAACAGGTCGACCACCTCCACGCGGGCGTTCTGTTCGTCGAACTTCTGATATTTGGCCCACCACTTCCAGGGCACACTATCGGTCAGCTCGGCGATTTCCTGCGACATGGCGCGGCAGTAATTAAGAATCCATCGGACCTTCTCCTCGTCACTCATGCTTTCGGTGCGGACGCCGATGCGCTGGTTCAGGGCGCTTTGCATGCGGAAGAGCTCGCGGAGCTGATCAGGCGATTGCATGACGCAGGCATAACAGTTCCGTCCCCGGAATTCAAAGGGAATTGAATCCGCTTACGCCAGGATCCCTCGCACGACTTCACCCGCGATGTCGGTCAGCCGATAATCGCGTCCTTCAAACCGGTAGGTCAGCTTGGTGTGTTCCACGCCCAGCAGGTGCATCATGGTGGCGTGGAAATCGTGCACGTGGACCGGGTCTTCCACGATGTTGTAGCCGAAATCGTCGGTGGCGCCATGGATGTGACCGGCCTTGATGCCTCCACCCGCCATCCAGATGGAGAAGCAGCGCGGATGGTGGTCGCGCCCGAAGCTGTCTTTCTTGATCTCCCCCTGGCTGTAGGTCGTGCGGCCGAATTCGCCGCCCCAGATCACCAGGGTGTCTTCGAGCAGCCCGCGTTGTTTCAAATCCAGGACGAGGGCGGCGCTGGCCTGGTCGGTGGTCCTCGCCTGCTTGCGGATCTCGCCCGGAAGATTGCTGTGATGATCCCAATCACGGTGGCAGAGCTGGATAAAGCGCACGCCGCGCTCGGCCAATCGCCGGGCGAGCAGACAGTTGTTGGCGAACGACGCCTTGCCGGGTTCCGCCCCATAAGCTTGCAGGACGGACGGCGGCTCCTTCGCGATGTCCATCAGCTCCGGCACACTGGTCTGCATCCGGTAAGCCAGTTCGTAATTCTCGATCTGCGTCGCGATTTCGGGGTCGCCGATGGCGCCGAGTTGTTGGCGGTTCAACGCCTGCATCGAGTCGATCAGCTGACGGCGCGACGCCGCCGTCAAGCCGTCGGGGTTGGAAAGGTAAAGAACCGGGTCGCCCGCGCCGCGGAACTGCACGCCCTGGTAGTTGCCCGGCAGGAACCCGTTTCCCCAA
>WNFZ01005966.1_pt1 | contig 21399 bp, 19 predicted proteins | sample 5400081 | NCBI WGS metagenome assembly WNFZ01 (sample SAMN13153365, study PRJNA577476) | soil metagenome | isolation source: 80 cm soil or saprolite under grassland replicate 1 | place: USA:California | collected 2016-06-15
TTTCAGCTTCGACGTAGATCGCGGTGTCGGGAGCGCCGGCAAAAGGAGCAACGATGAGATGGCTGCCTTTCGTGCCGCCAATCAAAGGCGGCGAATCGCCAACGCTTTCCTCTAACAGTTGATCGATCCACGGACCGGCCGCATTGATAACAACGCTCGCCGTTGCGAAGTGACCTTCTTCAGTTGGGCCGTCTGATCCTTCTCTTACAGTCTTGCCACTGCCCTGATGTTCATGAGTGAATTTAACGCCGCGAATCTTGCCGCCTTCGACATTAATCCTATGGACACGAGCATAGGTGAGGATTGTCGCGCCCTGCGCTGCGGCGGAGAGCGCGTTTTCAAGCACAAGCCGCTCGGCAAATTCAACTTGCGCGTCAAAGTAAACTGCCGCGCCGAGCAAGCCTTCAGGATTGAGCCCGGGCAACTGCCGCAAAGTTTCCGCCGTTGAAAGCATGCGGTGACGCTCGAGGGTCTTAGCAAACGAGAGGAGATCGTAAGCTATCATTCCCGCGCGTACTGTCCAGAAGCCACGGCGCGCATCTTTGTAAATCGGCACCAGAATCTCGAGGGGACGCACCAGGTGCGGCGCGATTTTCATAAGTCGCGCTCGCTCACGAAGCGATTCACGCACCAGGCCGAACTCGCCATGTTCGAGATAGCGCAAGCCGCCATGAATCAACCGTGTCGACCAGCTCGACGTGCCACCGCCGATGTCGCCCTTATCCAGAAGCAGGACCTTGAGCCCACGCATTGCGGCGTCGCGCGCGATACCAGCGCCGTTAATTCCGGCGCCGATTACAATTACATCGAATTGGGGATCGGTAATTTCGCTTGCCATTTAGCGCGTGGTCACATGAGAGACATTACAAGTATAGCTTCAACTTTGATGGCTACAACTTCTGGCTGAACAAACTCAATCAGTTCAATGGCAACTTTGTAGAAGCGGAAATGGTGAAGGCGTTTATTTTGTCCGGCGAATACCGGCAAAGGTTTTGGCCTTAGGTCAAACAGCGGGGGCAAGCCCGCCTTCCGCACCTTGAGCTGATCACAGTTGAGTTCTAAACCTTGCTTGCAAGGCTCCCAAGGAAGATCATCCGAGACCGGATAATCTCTCAGGTCAGGAAGGTGGGCTGACCCCGCTATTTGACTACAATTCAAAGTTTTCTTGGACAGTTAAGTCTTGGGATCGACACTCAAGCGAGGCAGGGCACGGGGCTGACCTTCGATTTCAGAAACTGTTTCGCCGCTACGGTGGGCGCCCATCTTGCGGTAGAAACCTTCTGCGTTTGGGTCTGACGAAATCTCGACTTCGGAAATATCCCGCCGCGCCGCGTTCTGCATAGCATGTATGAACAGATCTTTGCCGACGCCGGCGCCGATGTGAGCAGGCGCCACCCACATATGATCAAGCTCGGCTTTGTCATCGCGAATAATCAAAGCGTAGAAGCCGAGTAGTTCACCTTCGCTTTCCGCTACGAACACTTGATTGGCAGCGACAAAATCCGGCGAGATTGTGAGGTCGTCCTGCCAGTGCGTGATCCAATGCTCCGGATAGCCCCAATGCCTTTTCGCATCATGGGCGATCATGGTCAGCGTCGCGGCGTCTTCAGCGGTTGCTCTTCTTATTCTCAAGCTTCCGGAATCCTAACCTGAACAAGCGTCCGGCGTATCTCAATTAGCCGAAAACAAACACGGATGGTAACGACTGACTGCTGTGTTTGTTAATCTCTCTATCCGTGTTCATCTGTGGCCCATCAGTCGGTTTCGTCATTTCTTGTTTTCCACAATCGCCTTGCTCAGTTTCTGCGCCAGCTCGCGAGCTTGAACGGCGAATTCGCCCTTCGGTTCCAGACGCAAATATTCCTGGTATTCGGCAAGTGCGCGCTCCTGCTGGTTAATTTTTAGCAGGATATTACCGGCCAGCAAGTGAGCTTCCGCAAAATCGGGCTTCAATTGCAGCGTCCGGCCGACAGCCGGGCCAGCCTTTGGAACGTTACCTAAATCCCAATAGAGACGGGCCAGCGTAAAATGGCCGTGCCAGGATTTATCGTCGAGCTTGAGTCCCTCCAGCAAAGCTTTTTCGGCCTCATCATAGCGCTTCTGACGCCAGTACACCTCGCCCAAAAAAATCTTAGCGGCGGGGCTGCGGGTCTTGAGCTCTAATGCTCGTCGAAAAGCAGTTTCAGCTTTCTGCCAGTCCCGTGCGTCCATCAAGGCCGTACCCAGCAGGAGGTGCGCTTCATAAAATTGGGGATAGACGACAATGGCACGTTGCAGATGTCCGAGTGCTTCGTCGTTACTCTTCCTGCTGAGAGCTTCGCGACCGCGAATCAGTTCCTCGCGAGCTTCGGACGGCGCGCGGGCATCGATAACATCCATCAAGGCCATGGGCCCTGAGTTTTGAGAGGTTAGTTCGAAAACCAGGAAAGCGCGAAATACGACTTGTAGATCGGCATCCTGTTGCGCAGGTCTAAGCCGGGGACGTTGAGGATAACTCTGTAGTAACCGCGCTGCAGGTTTGAGAAGCGAAAGCGCCCCGTGCTATCGGTATCGATTTGATCAACCAGTCCGCCGCCAAACCGCTCCAGTCGAATAGGAACACGGCCCGCCGGCTGGCCTGTATCAGCCACGCGCACCTGACCCACAACCTCAAAGGAATTAGCCGAAGGAGCCGAGTAGGTGTCGCGCTCGCGTTGCGTAAGAACTGGCGAACTGATAGCCAGCACGAAGATGAGAGCCAGTGAGTAGTGACGAAGGCGTAGCACTTGATTGCCCGAAAAAACTGAAGCAGTCTTGTTTGCAATAACAGGCTACTGCAAAACGCGGGCTGCGGTAAAACTAAGGCCGGGCGGATTCGGGATCCGCCCGGCAAAGTTAGCTTCCCACGACTGGCGTCAGTGGGTGTACTTCAAGCCAAACTGAATCAGCCGTGCCGGAACTCGTTGGCGTTGAGGTAGTCGAGTTTGAGAGTCGAGTGCCTGCCCGGTCTGAACTGCAATGCCGCTAAGCGCTGCAGTCGTTCGTGTCGGTAAAGCTACCATCGTCTCCCACTGTCACGTTGCGAACGGATCGACCGGTCGTCTCGCTGATAATGTCAACCGTGGCGCCCTTGACGATGGCCCCTCCCTGGTCGGTTACGACACCGGTGATGCCTCCTGTTTGGGTGCCTTGGGAAAAGACTGATGCCACAAAAAGAAAGCTCAGGATTAAACTACTTGCCAGCAGGCGCAAAACGCTTCGCATAACAGCTCCTCCTTCGTTTGCGAAATAACTCTTTTTAGGAAACGACTCTCAGTTTATTGATGCCTGGAAAAGACCCAACTCAAGTTCGATAGAGGTGAACAACGGTTTTGCGGCGAAAATAAGCAAGCAACATTCCAAGCAGCACGTACAAACGTTATCTCTAAAAACCCGCCATTTTGGCGTCTTCCAAAAGGACGCCCATGGCCCTCCATTTCAGATCATGGAGTTTTTGTGTTTTTGTTCAAATTCTTGGATTCAGTGTGCTTCGCGCCGGCGCTGTAAGAACCTTGACAATCAAAGAACCGTAGCAGGCCGAGGGTAGTGTCTTAGTTTGAGATTTCCTCTGTGTAACCTTTGTGTTCTCTGTGTCTTCGTGATGAAAAACGCTCCACAATCACTCACCACGGAGACACAGAGAACACAAAGGGTGCACAGAGAAGCGAAATTAAGACACCACCCCGGCCGAGTCCTACCAGCGCCGAAAGATTCACCAGTTGATGTGCGCGTATTGCAGAATTGCCGCTTCAGCGAGTACGCAATTGACAGGCTCGCCGGCGGGTGTAATCCGAAAGTACGGTGGAGGAATCAGCAGCGGTTACAAGCTAATCCGGGAGTGATTCTAAAAATCGAACCTCAGGTTGAGGCCGCTTCGCTTGCTTCCGCAGGTGTAGGTTCGTCGTGATGCTCGGTCGTGTAGAGACGAAGGATATCCTGTCCCTGGCGCGATCTGGGATCGATGGTGCGAATATGTTTGCGCCCCTGCATTTCCCAAATCGCCGTTACTACGCCGTCCTTCTCGACGGCGTGATAGGAGATATCTTCCGTCGCGGCTTGAGCCGCCGGACCCTCGCCTGTTGTATTAGTCGCGCCTTCAACCGGCGCGCTCTCATTGTCAGACATTTTTACAGTAACACTCCTCTCAGAACTTCATCGGCTTGTCTTGTTGGTTTAAGGAATTGTTGCACACGGCTCGCGCAAGTGTCTACCAAACAACGACCAGGCGCGTCGAACAGCAGCGCATTCACCTACGCCCATTGGCGAGCAGGGCAACCTCGACCGCCTTGCGAGGCGCAACTACTCCCCACCCCTGTCTTTCGACTTCGACACTCGGCACGCGCTCGGCGGTGTCAATCAGGATGCGTTTCACTTGCTGCGGAGTGAGCGTGGGATTAGCTTCCAACATGCAGGCGGCAATCGATGCAACAATCGGCGAGGCGAAAGACGTACCGTCAACATACTTATAATGTCGATTGATGACATTGCCTTCGCGCAGCTTGATCGTTATCAACTGTCTTAACAGCGGAACCGGTAAATCGCGGGCTTCGTCGAAGTCTTTGTCCAGACCCGCATGCGAATCGATGATGGCTCGCAAGTCGTCGTCAGCAGCCGCATCAAGTTCGGAGCAAAGATGGGCTTCGTCAGCCGTCGGCGTAGCCGGAAGAATCGGGGCGGCCACCCAAATGCCGGGCGCAATGATTTCGGGTTTTTGCAACCCATCAATTGTCGGCCCATATGACGAACGGTACATGCCGCGTCTCGCTCGATCGAGCGAGTTCTGATCGTCAAGCCCGCCGACGGAAATAGCCGAGGGCGAACCAGCCGGTGGCAGTACAGGATGGCCCGGAGCCATTCCCGCATTGCCGACGGCGCAAACAACTATCAATCCTTCGCCCACCGCGCGTTCAACGATCCGGCACAATGAACTATCCAGGTATGACTGTTCGAAATCGCCGCCGGCGGAAATGTTCACGATACGAATGTCGTATTTCTTTCTGTTGTCTAAAACCCACTCCAGGCCGCGAACGATATGCTCATCGGGAATATGTCCGGTGCGGCCCACCTTGACCAGCACAACCTTCACAGCGGGAGCGATGCCGCGATAAAATCCGTCGGACAAATAACCGTTTCCCGCCGCCACCACCGAAGTCATCATGCCGTGCCAGCTCGCGACATCAGTAGTCTCAAGCGAAGTGCGATCGTCTTCGCCGTCGAAGATGTTACGGTAGGCGACGATGCGATTTTCGGGTTTGGTTAGATCATCGTGGGCGTAGAAGCCGGAGTCGAGGAAAGCAATGGTCACGCCGCGCCCAGTGAAACGCTCATCAGCATCCATTCGCAGCGGGGTGGGTAAAACATGGTCCGTTAGTTCAAAGACAACCTGATGTGAATCGATTTGGGCCTTGGCTCGATTGAAAAGCTCGACGCAGTTAACGCAAACCTGGCCCAGCTCGCCCGCTACGTCAGCGTTTGCCTTCAAGAGCGCCGCAATGTCTGGCGGAACTGAGCCGAGCGATATGTGTTGATTATTAGTGCGGCCACAAAGATGGCAGCACAGGTTGTTTCCTTCCGGCGTTTGACCCAAACCAGTAGAGACAATTGATTCCGGCATCCTGGGCAGTTTACTTCATTTAGTCTTGTTTTCAATTGGTCGAGTGTTTTGTAACGCAAACTGTTAGTTTGCGATCGAGACTGGGCAGGCTAACTCCGGCCACAAACCTTCGCCTGCCCCGGTAAGTATTCGGCTAGCCTCGTGCGGCGCAAACAGTTTGCGTTACGTCTATTTGGTCGGTTGTAAACTGGCCCTGCGCGCGTGTAAGGTATTGATGTAACAAATAACACTCTGCGATAGGTATTTGGGATCTTATGGCCCAGGAAGAAATAAGCGTCGCTGATCTTTTTCGCCGTGCCCAGGAGCTCAGGCGGGAAAGACCCCAAGCCTCTTACAAGGAGGTTAGGGATCTGCTTGTAAAAGAGTTTGCCGCTAAGCCTTTTCCTTCATTGCACAACCTGACCATCCCCGAGCAGGACGATCGTGCTCCGGAAGAAGACTGGACTGCAGGTCTGCCGATCATCCGACGCGGCATCCAATTCCAGGATTGGAATGAAATCGCGGATGGAATCATTCTGAGCCTTGAACAAACCGAAAACTACGAGCGCGAGCGCGGACCCGAGGGCGACAGAGACGACTGGCACGATCGCACTCGCGGCATCGAAGAGTCGACAAAAAAAGCTGTGGGCAAATGGATGCCGAAAGAGCTAATGGAGCTTGCTGAGCGGCAGACGAAAAAATAATATTACGGAGCAAGCGTATGTCTTATCCGACGGATGCTCGTATTCAACAACTGTTGAGATCGATGACGACGTAAGAGATGAATACTGGACAATAATTCGGAACAAGCCGGAGTCGAGGCATATAACGTCCTTTAGATGTGACGGGAAATACTCTAAGTAGAATCTGACAAAACCGGATGGCCATTCTGAAAGGTAAAGCGAGTGCAGGCCAGGGTGGCAAAATCGGCCACTCCAACCAGGACCACTGGGAATTCACTGAAGAGATCAAAGTAGCTGCTCGCAAGCGGCGACGTCATCAGGCAAAGGCGGAGATTTTCGCAGCCGTCGCAGAATTCGGTCTTACGGACGAAACAGAGCAAAGCGAGCCAGAACTTAGCGATGAGTTTCCTCAATAATCTAATCAAGGATCCGAAGTACCAAACTGCCGATCCGCGCAAGCCGGAAGAAATCACGGAAGCCGACATCATCAGTCCGGACACGCGGCGCGACAATCGCATGCCGCCCGGGCAGTCGCGCACTAAAAAGTGGCCGGTACTCGACGCGCATGGCACACCTGAAATAGATCTCGCTACCTGGTCGTTTGAAGTTGATGGACTGGTTGAACATCCGCAGAAATGGTCACTCGATGAGTTCATGCAACTGCCAGCAGTGCGCGTTTATGCAGACTTCCACTGTGTCACCCGCTGGTCTCGGTTGGATAATTTGTGGGGCGGCGTGCCAACGCGCGAGCTCGCAAAGATCGTGGGCCTTAAGCCTGAGGCGAAGTTTGTACTTGCGCTTGCTTCCGATTATGGTTGGACCACAAACGTTCCCATCGAATACTTTCTCAACGAAGATTCGCTGTTCGCCTGGTCACATGACGGCGCCCCGATTCCGCCCGAACATGGTGGACCTGTTCGTCTAATCATTCCGCAACTCTACGCCTGGAAGTCAGCCAAGTGGGTTAAAGGTGTGCGCTTCCTGGAACAGGATCAGGCCGGCTACTGGGAAGAAGGCGGCTATCACATGCGCGGCAATCCCTGGGGACCCGGCGACGGTGAGCGATTCCGCTGGTCCTCATAAGTCAGCTGTTACTTCGCAAGCGGGGGCAAGCCCGCCTTCCCGACCATGAGGTTTTTAGAGTAGAGCTTGCATATTTTCCCTTGAACGACCTTCAAGGTGGCTAAAGACTACTCAAGTTGGAACGTCTCTCAGGTAAGGAAGGCGGGCTTGCTCCCGCTTATCGCGATCGTTAATCAGTACTTGCTCAATGCAGACTTCTACTGGCTCAACACCAAAAGACGCTGCTGCCGTCATTCTCCTTCGACACAACACCAATCCCCACGATCCGGAAGTCTTTCTGGTTCGTCGCAGTGAAAAGCTTGCGTTTCTCGGTGGGTACCATGCCTTTCCCGGTGGCCAGTTTGATTCGACGGATGCGGAAACGCCGGTTGAAAACTGCGCTGATGCGGATACGTGCGTAGCGATTAGTTGTGCCGCCCGGGAATTGTTTGAGGAGACTCAAGTGCTCGTCGCGCGTGGTGGCGAGGCTTTGACTCAGGGCCAACGCGCTTCTCTGTTTGACGATTTGCAGTCCGCACGAATGTCCTGGCCGTCGTTGCTCAAGCATTACGATCTTTATCTTGAAGCCGGCGATTTCACTTTCGTGGGCCGCTGGGTAACCCCTCCATTCAGCGCGCGCCGGTTCGATACCTGGTTCTTTCTCGTTAACAGTCCTCGGAAACAGCGCGCTTACGTGAGCGGTGACGCGGAACTCGCCAGTGGCGAATGGATCGCTGCAGGCGCCGCATTAGCGCGCTGGCAACGCTCCGAAATACTCGCCGTGCCGCCAGTGCTGCATGCCTTGAAAACTTTGGCAGACGGACTGACTGACGATCTCAATAAAAGATTTCTTGCATCGCCAAACGCTCATCGCGAGCCGGTGCGCCGTATCGAGTTTCGACCAAACTACATCTGCTTTCCCGTGCGCACTCCGACCAAGCCTCCAGCTACGCACACTAACTGTTATCTCATCTACCCCTCCGCAGAGCTGCTCATTATCGATCCTGGTTCGCCTTATGAAGATGAGCAAGAAGCTCTTGCTGCATGTATTGATTGGCTGATTGCCGACGGTAGAAGCGTCAGGGAAATTATTTTGACTCACATGCATCCGGATCATGTCGGGGGAGTCAATGCGCTACGAGATCACTTGGGTGAATCAGTAAGAGTCGCCGCTCACCGTCTAACCGCCGAACCGCTCGCCGGCAGCGTAAGCGTGGATCGGCTTATCGAAGACGATGAGGTAATCCGTCTGGAGGCTTCGCCTAAAATTGCTTTAAGAGCGATGCACACGCCCGGTCACGCGCTTGGTCATCTTTGTTTCCATGAGGAGCGCACCGGGACGCTGATCTCCGGCGACAACATCGTGGGCCTTGGTTCGGTTCTAATCGATCCGCCGGAAGGAAACATGCGCGAATATCTACAATCACTCGAGCGCATGCGAGCGCTGCTGAACGTTTCTGTAATCTTTGGCGGCCACGGCCCAGCCATCGCGAATCCTTACACGAAGATTGACGAATACATTGCCCACCGGCTCGATCGTGAACAGAATATTCTCCAGGCTGCCCGCGAGGGCTCAGTCTCCCCGAAAGAAATCGTCGCGCGCGTATACACGGATGTCTCGCCCAAGGCTCACGCGCTGGCGGAGCGGGCTGTGCTTGCCCACCTGGAGAAACTTGTCGACGAGAAGCGGGTACGGAAAACGCCGGAAGGGCTGTTCGTTTCGGTTAAGTAAATCAAGCCACTACCTCTTCTAGTCGCAGTCGCGTAAGATACTCCCATCTCCGATCCATATTCCGAACTAAGCGCAGGGGTTCTATGAGCAGTCCAAAGCCTTCAGGTGAACTAGTCAAAACTCTCGGTGAACTTAAGCAGAGCGGCTACAAGAGCGTTCCCGTTAAAGACGAACTGCGCGCGAACCTGGTCAGGAAACTGCGCGCCGGTGAGAAACTCTTCCGCGGAATTGTGGGTTATGACGAAACAGTCATTCCCCAACTCGTCAATGCAATTCTTGCCAGACACAATGTCATCCTGCTTGGGCTTCGAGGGCAGGCCAAGAGCCGCATCATTCGCCAGCTCACGGAACTGCTGGACGATCAGATTCCGATCATTGCGGGCTCTGAAGTAAACGATGATCCCTTCAAACCGATATCTGCTTATGGTCGCCAGACGCTTGCGATACACGGCGACTTAACACACCTCGACTGGATCGATCGCGATTCGCGTTTTGTAGAGAAGCTGGCCACGCCGGACGTCACTATTGCCGACATTATCGGTGATGTAGATCCAATCAAAGCCGCCAAGGGCGGACATCTTCTGAGCGACGAGCTGACGATTCATTATGGCCTTTTGCCGCGCGCCAACCGCGGTATTTTTGCCATCAATGAGTTGCCGGATCTCGCCGGTAAGATTCAGGTCGGACTCTTCAACATCATGCAGGAAGGCGACGTGCAAATTAAGGGGTACCCGGTGCGCCTGCCGCTTGATGTGATGCTTATTTTCTCAGCGAATCCGGAAGACTATACCGCCCGCGGAAAAATCATCACACCGCTGAAGGATCGTATCGGGACCGAAATCATGACTCACTACCCGGCCCAACTTCAGACCGCGGTTGAGATCACTCGTCAGGAAGCGTGGGTCAGCCGCAGTGGTCTGTTGCCAACAGATGGTTCGCAACCGCGTTTGCACATTCCGGAGTTCATTCGCGAGCTGGTTGAACAAATTGCCTTTGAAGCACGTGAGGACGATAGGGTTGATAAGCATTCCGGAGTTTCGCAGCGCATGCCGATCACTGTAATTGAGTCGGTACTTTCAAATGCCGAGCGGCGGGCGCTGCTTACCGGGGAAGAAGAGGTTGTGCCGCGCATCTCTGACGTATACGCCGCTATTCCTTCGATGACGGGAAAGATGGAACTTGAATATGAGGGCGAACAGATCGGCGCTAACCGCATCGCGAAGGATTTAATCAAACGCGCGGCAGGCGAAGTGTTTGAAGGCTACTTCGTGGGCATTGACTTCGCTCCGACGGTGCAATGGTTTGATCAGGGAAACAATCTTCGCCTGGCCGACACTGCTGCTGCCAACGAATGCCGGACGTTGTTGGATGCTGTGCCGGACTTGGTTGAGACAGCGACCATTCCGTTTGAGTTTAAGAAGGGAGATACAGCGCAGTTGGTGGCTGCCTGCGAGTTTGTGCTGGAGGGACTCTACGCTCAGAACAAGATCAGCCGCAACGAAGAGGGCGGCTACACGGCGGTAACTAAGGCGAAGAAGGATCGGCGTGGAATGATCTATGATGATCTGACTGAGACTGGAAAATACAGCTAGAAGAATTTGCCGCGGATCAACGCGGATACACGCGAATCAGTAAAGGACCCGCATAGGAAATGCCGCTTGGAGACTCTCACGATGAAGGAGAACGATAGCGGTCTTAAACATCGGGATTTAACGCAAAAGATTATTGGGGTTTTCTATGAGGTCTACAACGAACTGGGACACGGATTTCTTGAGTCGGTTTACGAGGCGGCATTTGAGATAGCTCTTACATCGAAAGGCCTGTCCGTACTGAGGCAGATCGAGGTGCCGGTCTGGTTCCGTGGCAAGAAAATAGGAGACTTTACGGCCGACATGCTCGTGGACAAGTGCGTCCTGTTAGAACTCAAAGCCGGTCGCGCACTTGATTCTGCGCACGCAGCGCAGCTCCTTAACTACCTTCGCGCTACCGAGATTGAGGTTGGCATGTTATATCAGAAGAGGCTCGATGACGAATCCGGATGAATATTTCAAAGCCTAAGAACTCTTTCTATCTGCGTTTATCCGCGTTCATCCGCGGCTAAATTATGAAGTTTACACGCTACTCCAAATTCAAAGGCCTCGACGTTTCCGGAATAAATCTTGGCGACCTGATGGAAGGTCTGTCGGATTCGCTGCTCGATTCCGGCTACGATGACGATTACTACTGGACGCGCCAACGTCGACCGCAAGACACCTCGCTGGACGCGCTAAGGCGCGCGCTGCTGCAAGCGCTGATGGATCAGGGCCTGGTTGACGAACGCCAGATCCAGGAGATGCTTGCCGACAACGAAGGCAAGTTTAAGGGCTCGCTGCTCGAAGAGATGTTAAACCAATTGATCGAGCGGCTGGTGGAGGAAGGCTATCTAAAACTCAGCGAAGAGCCCGCGCCACAACCCGGGCAGCGGCGAGAGCAACCGGGAATCGGCCGACCCGAAGTTTCACAACCTTTGCCGCGCAACGTAAGGTTTGAAGTTACCGAAAAGGGCCTCGACTTTCTCGGCTATAAAACTCTGCGGAACCTGCTTGGCAGTTTGGGCAAGAGTTCCCTCGGCCGTCACGATACAGCACATCTTTCGACCGGCGTGGAAGCTGCCGCGGCCAGCAAGCCTTACGAGTTTGGCGACACGATCAATCTCGATGTGAACACAACCCTGCTCTCGGCGATTCAACGCGAGGGATTAACAGTCCCAATCAATCTCGAATACAGCGACTTGCACGTTCATCAGTGTGACTATCAATCGTCATGCGCAACAGTGGTGATGCTCGACTGTTCCCATTCAATGATTCTCTACGGCGAAGATCGTTTTACGCCGGCGAAGAAAGTCGCATTGGCACTGGCGCATTTGATTCGTACGCAGTATCCGGGCGACTCGCTCAAGATCGTACTTTTTCATGATTCCGCGGAAGAGTTGCCGCTGGCCAGACTCGCGACCACGCAGGTCGGTCCATATCACACTAATACCGCCGAAGGACTGCGGCTCGCCCGCCGCGTGCTGCAGTCGCAGCGCAAAGAGATGAAGCAGATCGTGATGGTTACCGACGGAAAACCGACAGCCTGTTTTGTTGAGGGTGCAGGACAGCCAGCCTTGTCTGTTCCCTCGGGACGGCATGGCTACCCGAGTGGCGGGACCGACAGAAATACCGGTCCTACTCGGCGCCTTTACAAGAATTCGATGGGTGGCGACCCGTTTGTAATGGAGGCGACCTTCAAAGAGGTCCAGGCTTGTCGGAAAGCCGGTATAATGATCAATACCTTCATGTTGGCGAGCGACTATTATCTGGTGGAGTTCGTGAAGCAGATGACGGCGATGACAAACGGCAAGGCTTACTTTGCTAACCCCGGGCCCGCTTAGCGATTGAATGCAACTGATGGAATTCGTAACCCCCAAACCCGCGTTGTCTCAACGTGGACGCCGCCTTAGCCCATATCTGGTTCTCGGTGCCGGCCTGCTCTTCACGTTTATTGTCTCTTACCGGCAGCAGTGGTCTACTTACATTCTCGCCGGCGGAATATTCATCAGCATTCTTTTCTTTGCTGCAATACGCTCGCAAATGCGCGCGCGTGACGAGGCGGAACGCTCGGAAGTAGAAGTGCGCGCCTCGGCAGCAACCATGCTAAAGATTCTCGAGGAGCGTGAGCGCGCGGAGGCAGCAGTCAAAGAGAGTGAAGAGCGTTACCGCGAATTGGTGGAGAATGCGAACGACATAGTTTTCACGCTCGATCTTGAAGGCAACGTCACTTCGGTTAATAAGGCCGTCGAGTCAATTACCGGTTACACGCAAACCGAACTGCTCGGAATGAACATGTCTGAGTTTCTTACGCCCGGATCTACTCAGAGCGCTCGTAGCATGACTGAGCGCAAATTGGCTGGTGAAGAACGGACTAACTATGAAGTGGACGTACGTGCGAAAGATGGCCGCATCTTCACTTTGGAAATTAGCAGTCGGTTGACCATACATCAGGGGAAACCGGTGGGCGTGCAGGGCGTTGCCCGCGATATCACGACGCGCCGGCATGCAGAAGAGGCCTTGCGACGCGCCGATCAGCGCGCGCTGTCGGAGTATGAGCGGTTGCTGGAAAAGGTCGCAGGCCTCGCCCAGACGTTGGGAACTGCGCGAGACGAGACTTGCTGGCGATTTTTCGCGGACTGCGGGAGTTTACACTTCTTTCCGTTCCCTGCGATGGACTGTTTGTTTCTCTTTACGATCCTATTCGCGATGTGCGCCTCGCGTTCTATGGGTGGGGCGATGGACAGGAGATAGATACCTCAGAGTTGCCGCCGATGCCAGTGAGCTTTAGTGGTCCTAACAGCCGGGCCGTCAGAACGAATCAGGTGATCATTACCAACGATTACATGAATGCGACGCTGGGTCATCCGGCGATAGTGATCGGTCCCGACAACGGACTGCGGCCGCAATCGTCGCTCTCCGCGCCCATGGCTGTGATGGGAAGGATCATTGGCACTATCGAAGTGCAGTCATACGAAAAAGCGGCCTATCGTGACGAACATGCAACGGCTATTCGCATGGCCGCAAACCTCACCGCCGTAGCAATTGAAAATGTTCGATTACTCGAGCGCGAAAGCACCGCGAGGGCCAGCGCGGAGGAATCGAACCGCCTGAAGGATGAATTCCTGGCTACGGTCTCTCATGAACTGCGCACGCCACTGACTGCGATCCTCGGTTGGTCACGAATGCTTCAGGGCGAATCACTGGGAAGCGACATGGCCGCTCGCGCGATTGAGACCATCAAACGAAACGCGAAGGCCCAGGCTCAGATTATTGATGACATTCTTGACGTCTCGAGAATCATCACCGGCAACTTATATCTGGAATTGCAGCCGATAGAACTTGCACCCGTATTGGAGTCCGCAATAAATGTGGTGCGCCCGACGGCAGAGGCGAAGGGCATCCAAATTGGCGTTGACTTCGCACCCGAGCCCGCCGCCGTCCCCGGTGACACAAACCGTTTGCAACAAGTTTTTTGGAATCTGCTTTCAAACGCAGTCAAGTTTACACCCGCCGGTGGCAAAGTGATGGTCCACCTTCGTCACGCAAATTCAAAAGTCGAGGTTGAGGTAACTGACACCGGACAGGGGATTACCGCGGAATTCCTGCCGTTCGTTTTTGATAGATTTCGTCAGGCCGATAGCACATCCACGCGGCAACACGGAGGCCTGGGACTGGGACTGGCCATCGCCAGACACTTGATTGAGATTCATGGCGGCAGCATTGAAGCGAGGAGCGTCGGCAGCGGCCAGGGTGCCTCGTTTACCGTCGCACTGCCCTTAGCCGGCTCAGTCGTAGACACGCCAGGCGTCTCAGTGACAGCGGCCAGCATTGATGCGGAGGCTGAAAGCAGAGAGCGAGTGAAGTCGCAGCAGATATTATCCGGCTTGCACGTCTTAGTCGTCGATGACGATAGAGATACTCTGGACCTGCTTAGCGCCGCTCTCACGCAGCGAAGCGCCAGGGTTACCACAGCTTCCTCCGCCGCTGAGGCCATCAGAGCGCTGAAGTTTTTCAGGCCTGACGTATTGATATCTGACATTGCAATGCCGATCGAAGACGGTTACCAACTAATTCAAAAAGTACTCGCACTGAATGTCGTGCCGAGAATTCCGGCGATCGCAATTACCGCGTACGCGAAGCAGGAGGATAAAGAACGCGCTCTGGCGGCAGGGTTCCAACGCTACCTCGCGAAGCCGGTAGAACTGGGTGAATTCATCACAGCTGTAGCGGAAGCTAGTCAAAACCGGGAGCTGTAGCGACCGGGTTATTCGGGCAATAGCACAAGCACAATTGAAGCCGTTCTCGCTCAGTAACCTCAGACTATTTTATAAACATCGCAAATGCCAGAGCCCAAAAAATACACAATCGAAGAGCGCGTGCGCTGGGGCGACGTCGACGCTGCAGGCATAATTTTCTACGGCGCGTATATCCGTTTCTTTGAATTTGCCGAGACGGAACTATTTCGCTCAGTTGGTTTGCCTTACAGCGTTATGTTTGACGAACTTGATGTGTGGTTACCGCGCGTTCACCTGGAATGCGACTTCCACCACGCAGCACGGCTCGACGACTTGCTTGAGGTTTCCGTCTATGTGGGCCGAGTTGGCAATAAGTCGATGCAGGTGAATTTTGAAGTCCGGCGCAAAGGTGAGGAGTTGCTCATCGCACACGCTCATTTTGTGCTTGTATCGGTACGCCGCGACAGGTTTGAGACAGTGCCGATTCCTGACGAACTGAACGTTCGCCTGGAGCCGTATACGAAAACAACAAATTGAACCGCAAAGAACGCGAAGTAGGCGCAAAGGTGGGTGCAGTTTGAATGAACTTCGCTCTCATTAGCACCGCGGCTTTAGCCCGGTGACCAGTCGCCAGACAGAAAACTGGGAAACGCTTTAGACGGTTTCCGATTTCGTGGGAACACTGCTTCCATCGGGCTGAAGCCACGGTGCTAATGAGAATGCCAATTGAGACTGCACCAGTACCCAAAGGTGCGCGAAGTTAGATCTTCTTTGCGAGTCCTTTACGATTGATCATTTTCAAAACACAATCAAGCTCATGAAAGAAAACCAGAACAATGCGGCCGAAGATCTCGATGAGAGCACAGTCGAGCGGGAGCCAGTAAGGCAGTTTCGAGGTTGGTTCGACGATGCCATCGCCTCCGGATCTCGTTTGCCGGAATCGATGACCCTGGCAACGGCGACCAGCGACGGTCGGCCTTCAGCGCGAGTGGTGTTGCTGAAGGAAGTTGATGAACGTGGCTTCGTTTTTTACACCAACTATCGCAGCGCTAAGGCGAAAGAACTCGAGGAGAATCCACGGGGAGCGCTGGTTTTTTATTGGCTGGGCCTTGATCGTCAGGTGAGAGTTGAAGGAACGGTAGAGCGCGTTTCTGCACAGGAATCGGATGAATACTTCAAAACGCGTCCACGTGAAAGTCAAATCGGCGCGCTTGCTTCTCCGCAAAGCGACGTGATCGAAAGTCGTGACGTTCTGGAGAAGAATTTTCGCAAGCTGGACGAACTTTACCGTGACCGTTTGATAGACCGTCCGGCACATTGGGGCGGCTACCGTTTAAAGCCCGAGCGGGTTGAGTTCTGGCAAAACCGCCCGGGCCGGCTGCATGATCGAATTCTTTACGAGCGGCAGGCCGATGGAAGCTGGACCATTAGCCGGCTTGCTCCGTAGTTTTGGAAACCGCGACCGATGGCGTGCTCGACTTAACGAAAGACTCGCTTGCGTGCCGCGGCTCTGCCGCCTGATGTGCGGAAGGTCTATGAACTTCCGGCGCAACTTGAATTTCGTCTGGGGCTATGCCCCAAAATCTCGGGGCGCAGCCCCGAAGGAGTAAGGAGCATCGCCCACTGGGGCAGAGCCGCCACTGCACATCAGACGGCATAGCCGAATGCGATAGGTCCGTAAAAAGACGCTCGAATTTCAAAGCGGTCGCAGCGCGCGCCTCGCTAGTTTCTTTTTAAGCCCGACGTACCCCTGCTCACCAGCGACCAGATCGCCAAGCACTTTCCTGATCCCACGATGTCCTCGGGCAAACCCGATCATTCTTTCGGTGAAGGGTGCGCCCCAGAAGTTTCCGTAGAAACGCCGGCGCATTTGTGAAGCGCGCCTCAGTTCCCAACCAAAGTCTTTGCGCCAGCGCTTCTCATATTGCTCAGGCTGGCCTTCAAGAACGGCATCAGAAAAGATCTCAGCCGACCGGAGCGCGTAGTAGATCCCTTCCCCGGTAACCGGATCCGCAAAACCCGCAGCGTCGCCGAGCAGGGCCCAACCCTCGCCACACGCACTCCGTTTATCCCACGTCTGATCAGCGAAGCCCGGAATTCGCGCCGCGTAACCTTCGGCCGTTGCGCGCAAACTTTTCTCTAGCGACGCACTGCCAAGTTCGTCCGGTTTTGCCCAAATCCTGGCATTATCATTTTCGCGCTGCTGGTAATAACCCAGCATGAATTGCCATAAGAGGTCGTCTAGAGCCTTGTGTTCAAACGCTTCTTGCGTGGTTGCGATACCAAAAGAGATGTGATCCAAACGCGGAAAAGCCCAGGCATAACCCACCCAGTTAGGAAGAAACGCAATTACGGTTGGAGCATCGCCTTTCTCAGGCAACGGGGTTCTGTAGCCAAACGCCACTTCCATGTCCGCAGGCTGCAACGGACCAGCAAGTCTCTTCGCGATGGCACTGTTGGCTCCGTCCGCTCCAACCAAAATCTTACCTGACCATTCAGATGAGGGGTTCCCTGGTTGATCATTCCCATTCGCACCGTGCAAGGTCCACCCTGACGCGGTTCTTGTGATTCCACGGGCAGTGATTTTTTCAAAGAAGACCTGCGCGCCTGCTTTCGCCGCGCGATCGCGTAAATACGAATCAAAGGCAACGCGCGAATAAATTGCGAAGGGTTCGTCGAGCTTTAAATGAAGACGCTTGCCCGACGGTGAATACATTTCCAGCTCATCAACTGTGCGACCGACAGCGGCCAGCAAGTGCGGCCAGCCTTTGAGAGCTTTGGCTGTCACACCGCCACCACAGGCTTTAGGTTCACCTGCGGGCCGCCCGTCAAACAGCGCTACACGCACGCCGCCTTTCGCCAGTCGCTCGGCAGCGAAAGACCCGGCAGGCCCGGCGCCGACGATCAAGACCTCAAATTCTTCGCTGTTCATCATTTTCTAATCACTTAAGCGCTTGGGTCATCTTAGTAGTCTTCCGATCAGAAGCGCAATTCATGTTAAAATTCAGTGGTTCCCTGACAATTAGTCTTTGACCGGACGTTGCGCCTCGCGCTTCGACGCAAACTAACAGTTTGCGTTACAACTGTTGTCCCGTCCTGGTTTTCCATCGCTGGGAGGAAAATGTAGGAGGCACCCATGGGAAACGACAGCGCCATTGTTTTCTCGGGTATCGCTCCCCACCCCCCGATAATGGTTCCCGAAGTAGGTGGTAGGTCTAGCGGTGCGGTGCGCCGCTCGATCGCTGCAATGGAAGAACTGACCCGGCGCATTATTCGGAGCGGCGCAGAAACGGTGGTGCTGATCTCGCCCCACGCCCCGCTCGACGCGCGCGCCTTTGTCGCCTATCACAGTCCGAAGCTCTACGGAGATTTCGCAGACTTTCGCGCGCCCAATACACGCCTTGAATTTGCACTCGATGAGGAATTGCTCGAGGCGATAAGCCAGGCCGCGGACAACGACGATTACGAGATCATTAACCTCAACAACTACAGGTTAGACCACGGTACCGCCGTTCCGCTTTATTTCCTCGATCGGAATGGCTGGCGCGGTCGCGTAATTGCCCTCGGTTATAGCTTTCTTTCAAATGAGGACCACTTGAGGTTCGGTGCTTGTGTTCGAAGGGCGGCCGATGTGGTTGGACGATCCATTGCCTTGGTTGCAAGCGGGGATTTGAGTCATCGTTTGAAACCTGAAGCCCCAGCCGGTTATAACCCGGCTGCCCATCGTTTTGATGAAGAAGTGGTTGACGCCCTCGAGGACAACTCGCCAAATCAAATCATCCACATCGATCAGGATCTGCGGCGGACGGCAGGAGAGTGTGGCTATCGCTCAATGCTGGTCGCGCTGGGCGCTATTGAAGAACTACCGCCGACTTGCGAAGTCCTGAATTATGAAGCGCCGTTTGGGGTTGGTTATCTGGTGGCACAGCTGACCAATGCGAAAGCCACGGGCGAACGCGAAGAAGGCGATAAACCTGCGATTGCTATGGTTGCTGCAGAAGATTCCGACCCGGTTGCGGAATTACCGTCGCTTGCCCGCCAAGCTGTGGAAGCGTTTATCCTGACCGGGAAACAAATCCCTGCCCCGGCGAAAGTTTCTGCCCTTCTTTGCGCACGTGCAGCTTGTTTCGTTTCCCTCAAAACTCGTAACGGAGAACTGCGCGGCTGTATTGGGACGATTGAACCGGTTAAGCAATACCTGGCCGAAGAATTAATTGCCAACGCCATTAACGCCGCCACGCGCGATCCCCGATTCGAACCGGTTTCGCCCGGCGAACTGGCGGAGTTGACATATTCAGTTGATATTCTCGGTGCTTCAGAGCCCACTACTTTTGAAGGTTTGGACCCGAAGATCTACGGGGTGATTGTTGAGGACGATTCAGGAAAGCTGCGTGGGTTGTTATTACCGGACATTGCGGGAGTGGAAACAGCCAGGCAGCAGGTAGAAATTGCTGCGCGCAAGGCCGGGATCACTCCGGGGACACCTTTGAAGCTTTCGCGCTTTCGCGTGGATCGTTTTCGCGAGCAGTAGGACAGACACTCCTGCCTGTCCCCTATCTAGAAAGTCCTTCGAAGCAGTCCGTAGGCAGAGGGGCCGATTCTACTTAGACGTCCAGGTTCCTGACGTCGAGCGCATTGTCTTCGATGAATTTTCGCCGAGGCTCTACCGCATCGCCCATTAATACCGTGAAGATCTCATCTGTTTCCACCGCATCATCAATCCTCACTTGTAACAGAGTCCGCTTCTCCGGGTTCATGGTTGTTTCCCAGAGCTGCTCCGGGTTCATCTCGCCAAGACCCTTGTAACGCTGAATCGATAAGTCCTTCTTCGCGGCGGTCAGCACTTTCTCGAGCAACGCCTCCCGCGTCGGAATTTCTTCACTGGTTCCATTTGTGCCCGTGATGAAAGGCGGCGCCAGTTTGTCTTCAAGAGCCATATAAAGTTCGACTGCCTTTTGAAACTCTACGAAGCTTGCAAAATTCCAGTCGATCGCGATATTCAAACCCGAGGTCGTCATGGTCTCAATCTCCCACAGACCGTGTTCGTCATCCGTTGTGAGTTCGGTTTTGAAACCTGCCTTAGCCAGCACGCCTTCAACCTTCGCCATCAGGTCGCCGTTTTGAAAGACGTTTCGCAGCGTAGTTCCCTCCTTACGCAGCACACCCTTCTTTCCGGCAAAAGCCGCTAGCAATGTGTCGAGGAGATGTCCATCGCCACCCAGACGCCTCGCGGCACGCTCGCAGTAGCGCTTAAGGTCAACCAGCTTTTCCAATGACTGGGCCAGCTCCTTGCCCTCGATATCCTGATTCGCTCCAACTGACTTTACAGTCATGTCGGCGGTGGCCATTCGCATCAAATAGCGGACCATCAAGCTCTCGTCTTTTATGTACTCTTCTTTTTTTCCACGCTTCACTTTGAATAGCGGCGGCTGGGCAACGTAGACATAGCCCCGCTCAACCAGTTCGGCCATTTGTCGATAGAAGAAGGTGAGCAGCAACGTTCTGATGTGGGAGCCATCGACGTCGGCATCAGTCATCAGGATGATCTTGTGATAACGCAGCTTGCTCGCGTCAAAATCTTCCTTACCGATACCCGTGCCGAGCGCCGTGATGAGCGACTTAATTTCGCTGTGCCCAAGCATCTTGTCGAAACGTGCCTTTTCAACGTTGAGAATTTTGCCCTTGAGAGGCAGTATCGCTTGATTTTTGCGATCACGGCCTTGTTTTGCCGAGCCGCCGGCCGAATCGCCCTCAACGATATAGATTTCTGAGAGAGCAGGGTCGCGCTCCTGACAATCAGCAAGCTTGCCGGGCAGCATTGTCGAGCCCAGCACGCCCTTGCGCACAATTTCGCGGGCTTTTCTCGCCGCTTCCCGGGCCCGCGCGGCATCGACGGATTTGCCAACAATCTTGCGGGCGACGGTGGGATTCTGTTCCAGGTATTCAGTCAAGCGTTCGTTTAAGAACGATTCGACAGCGCCCTTCACATCAGAGTTGAGCTTACCCTTTGTTTGCCCTTCAAACTGAGGCTGTGGCAACTTCACCGAGATTACCGCCACCAGCCCTTCACGGACGTCGTCGCCAGTGAGCGAGCTCTTGAAGTTTTTCGCCAGGCCCGACGACTGCGCGTAAGCATTGATGGTCCGCGTAAACGCCGAACGAAATCCCGATAGGTGGGTGCCGCCGTCCACAGTGTTGATGTTGTTGGCAAACGAGTAGACCTTCTCGTCGTAGCCGTCGTTGTATTGAATCGCTACTTCAATCGACAAGGCGTCGCCTTCCTTCTCAAAGTACAGCGGCTTGTCATGAAGCGTGGTCTTATTCTTGTTAAGATGTTTGACAAACTCGGCGATGCCGCCTTTGTAATAGAACTCATGCGAGCGCTCTGGCTCTTCACGTTCATCCTTGATCGTGATGCGAATGCCCTTGTTGAGAAAAGCCTTTTCTCGTAACCGCTCCGAGAGTTTGTCGAAACTGAAAACTGTATGATCAAAAATCTGAGCAT
>WNFZ01001940.1_pt1 | contig 21396 bp, 23 predicted proteins | sample 5400081 | NCBI WGS metagenome assembly WNFZ01 (sample SAMN13153365, study PRJNA577476) | soil metagenome | isolation source: 80 cm soil or saprolite under grassland replicate 1 | place: USA:California | collected 2016-06-15
GGGTTGCCCTCGAACTTGCGGACCTGCAGCGTCTCCCGGTCCACGTAGGCGAGCAGGCCACAGGCCGACTCGCAGTTGAAGCAGGTGGTGGGGACCAGCATGTAGCGGCGCTCGACCCGCTGCGGCCAGGCCTTGGCGTCCAGCTCGACCCAGTCGTCCCAGCGCTCCCTGGGCGGGAACGCGGCCAGGTGGACGCGGCTCGGGCCCGGGTAGAAGGTCTCGCCTCGCGCGGTCACCTCCTCACGGGCCGCGCTCACGCGCGCGCCGAGCTCCTCCAGCGTCGGCCGTCGGTCCGGCCGGTCTGCGATTGCGGATGTCATCGTCGCCTCCTACGCCAACGGCACCGACTGGCCCGCCTGCACGTACGCATGCTCGTGAAGCAGCAGCCCGGCCAGCGCGGCAGGGGCCACCCAGGCCCCCGCCAGGGGACTGAGGAGCCCGACCGCGACCAGTGCGATCCCGACCCAGAACCAGCGCGCGAACCGTCCCCGCGCCAGCTCCCGTACGGCGAGGTGGGCGTGGGCGGTGGGGTGGGGGAGGGTGACCTCGCCGAGCACCAGGAGCAGGTGGGCCAGGCAGGCGCCGGCCAAGACGAACGCGAGTGGCCGCACCGCTCCCGGTTCCAGCCAGGAGGCCACTGGCACAAGGGCGGCTGACCCGGCCACTGCGGCCTGGACCAGCAGGTGCGCTGGCAGCAGCGGGCTCTGCCACAGGTCGCGGGCCTTGGCCTGGGCGAACAGGTAGGCGGTGTAGACCGCGGCCAGGGCCGCCAGCGGCAGGCCGGGCACCGCCACTGCCCGCAACACGCCCGTCGACCCGAGCAGGCTGCCCAGCAGGTGCAGCCCGAGCGCCGCGGCGTAGGCGGCCAGGATGATCCCGCCCTTGACCAGCCAGCTCCGCCACTGCGGACGGGTCAGGATGAGGTGGAAGCGACCCGGATGCTCGAGGTCCCCGATCAGCAGCCCGGCGGTGGCGGCCAGGAAGGCGACCGCCAGCAGCGGCGCCGCCCAGTGCCAGAGCGGACTCTCCCAGGACAGCCGGCCCACCAGCAGCAACAGCAGCGGCACCAGGTAGGCGCCCGCGGCGATGCCCTTGGTCCAGGTGTACAGGCTCACTCGCCAGTCCCACGGGGCCGTGTGGCCGACGTCATAGGACAGCAGCGCGGCGGCGCTGGAGTTCCACGGGCCCGGATGGCCCGAGGGCACCTGCTGCGGGCCGGCCGGGACCTCGCTCCACATGTAGGTGCCGCCCTCCGGGCGCCTGGCCGCCAGCGGGTCGAGGGTGGCCTGGGTGGCGCCCCGGTAGAACAGCTTCGGGCGGGTCTCCTTCTCCGGCCGGCGGACCGCCACCGGCTCGCGGTTGACCAGCTGGGCGGCCGCCGAGCCCGGGTCGTCGCGGTGGCCGACCAGGATCGCCTGCGTGGGGCAGACGACCACGCAGGCCGGCTCCAGGCCCAGGTCGATGCGGTGGGCGCAGAAGTTGCACTTCTCGGCCGAGTGGTCCTCGGGGTTGATGAAGATGGCGTCGTACGGGCAGGCCGCCATGCAGGCCTTGCAGCCGATACATACCGACTTGTCGAAGTCGACGATGCCGTCCTCGCGGGTGTACATCGCGCTGGTGGGGCAGGCGGCCACGCACGGCGCGTCCGCGCACTGGTTGCAGCGGGTCACCTGGAAGGCCCGGCGGGCCTGGGGGAAGGTCCCCACGTCCACGGACTTCACGTAGGTCCGCGTCACTGACAGGGGGACCTCGTTCTCGCTCTTGCACGCGGTCGTGCAGGCGTGGCACATCGGCCACCCCGGCACCTGCCCCGCCGGTGAGCGCCTCGCCTAGAACGCCGGGGTAGGCAAAGGAGCCGGCAGCGTCCTGCCCGCTGTGATCCACAATGCCCCCTTATGGAGCGGTCAGCCAGCTATGCTTCCGGCGCCGAGCACGCGGGCCCGCTCCTGGACACTCGTGCACACGATCGAGCAGAGCTGCTCGATCGAGTCCTCGACGATCCGGTAGCGCACGGACTTGCCAACGCGTTGCCGCCCGACGATCCCGCCCAGCAGCAGCCGCCCGAGGTGCTGGGAGGCGTTGCCGACAGACACCCCGGCGGCAGCGGCGACCTCGCCGACGCTGCACTCCCCGCACTCGTGCAGGACGCTGACGATCCGCAGGCGGGTCGGGTCACCGAGCAGGGCGAACCGCCTGGCGGTCTCCTCCAGGACGGAATCTGGAACGACGGGCATGCAGGGACCCTACTGTTAATCATTCAATGAGTCAATGAAGTGTTGTAAGGTCTTTGATGCCGAAGGAAACGATCGCCGGCGGGAGGTTCGGGATGAACGGCGTCGAGGTCTTCGTGACCGCGGGCCTGGGGGACAACAGCTACCTTGTGTCCTCGGAGGGTGAGGCCGCGGTGGTCGACCCGCAGCGGGATGCCTGGCGTTTCCTGCGGGCCGCCGACACCAAAGGTGTGCGGATCCGGGCGGTGCTGGAGACCCACGTCCACAACGACTACGTGTCAGGGGCCCACGAGCTCCGAGCGGCCACCGGCGCCGAGCTCGTCGTCCCGGCCAAGGGTCGCTACCAGTTCCCTCACCGGCCGGCCGCCGACGGCCACGAGGTACGGATCGGCGATCTCCGCCTAGTCGCCCTTGCCACTCCCGGGCACACCCCCGAGCACCTCGCCTGGCTCGTCTATCAGGGCGACGCGACCACGCCGAGCGCGGTGTTCACCGGCGGCAGCCTGCTGGTGGGCAGCGCCGGGCGCACCGACCTGCTCGGCCCCGAGCTGGCCGGCGAGCTCACCAAGGCCCAGTTCGCTTCCATCCGCAAGCTGGGCGCCCTCCCCGACGAGGTCGAGGTCCTGCCCACCCACGGGGCGGGCAGCTTCTGCGTCGCCGCGATGCCCGCGACCCGCAGGACCACCACCATCGCCGAGGAGCGGCGCGAGAATTTCCTGTTCCGCGCCGCCGACCTGGCCTCGTTCGACGAGGAGCTGCGTGGCGAGCTGCTGGCCTACCCCGCCTACTACCGGCACATGGCGCCGCTCAACCGGGCCGGCGCCGAGGTGCTCGGCGGCCTGCCACAGGTCCCGGCCGTGGGGCCCGAGGAGCTGTCGGCTCAGGCGCGTGCCGGCGCCCTCATCGTCGACGCGCGCGACCGCGGCGACTTCGCCGCCGCGCACATCCCCGGATCGGTCAACATCGAGCTGAACGCCGGGTTCGCCAGCTATATCGGCTGGATGCTGCCGTTCGACGATCCGCTGCTGCTGGTCCTGCCCGACCAGGGCGACCGTTCGCTCGAGGAGGCCGTGACCCAGCTCGTCCGCATCGGCTGGCGCCACGTCGAGGGGTGGCTGGCCGGCGGGATCGGCGCCTGGCGGGCGAGCGCCGGCGAGCTGCGCTCCTACCCCTGCGGCGGGGTGAAGGAGCTGTGCGACGCCGTCCTTGCGGGCAAGGCCCCCCGCGTGCTCGACGTCCGCCAGGAGCTGGAGTGGCAATGGGGCGCCATCCCCGGCAGCGAGCAGGTCTTTCTCGCCGACCTCCCTGCCCACCTCAGCCGGCTCTCCCCGGATGAAGTCCACTGGGTCGTGTGCTCCAACGGGCACCGCGCCTCGATCGCCGCCAGCCTGCTGGACCGGGTCGGGATCCCCGTCCGCCTGGTGGGCATGGGCGGCGTCGGCGAGTGGCGCGCACGCTGCCGCCAGGCACTCGCCCAGGCCGGGTAGTCCCGCCCGGCCGGCCGCCACGATCACGGCCTCGGTGGCTTGCAACGTCCGAGTAGTTCTGCAGCAGAAGCTTTCTGCCGGGGTGTACCGCTGCTGATCGCCAACCGTTTGAGGGGCTTGGTAGGCTCAGCGAGGTCGGCTGGGTCGTCTTTGTCCTGCCTGTTACCGTCCGACATGGAGACGGTCGCCGGGTTCGACCTGTGGACGGCACGTTTCAGGCAGGTTGAAGGGTCAGGAACGCAGCGTGTGCAGCGCGGCCCCCAGGCGGCGGGTCGCCTCCTCGGCGACCGGCGCCAGCTCAGGCTGTCCGCTCACGGAGACCATCACCTGCGGGTCGAGCGCCTCGACGACGGTCTCGCCGCCGTCGCTGCGCACGACGACATTGCAGGGCAGCAGCAGCCCGATATGCCGGTCGGTCTGCAGTGCCCGATGCGCCAGCGGCGGGTTGCAGGCACCGAGGATGAGATAGTCCTCCATCTCCTCCCCGAGCCTGTCGCGCAGCGTGGCCCGCACGTCGATCTCGGTGAGCACGCCGAACCCCCGCCAGGCCGCCCAGTCCGGACAGCGAGTGTCACCGCCCACCCTTCCTAGCCCAAGCGAGCTCGACAGCCGCCCGCGCCCCTCCCGAACCAGGCCAGGCCCATGAGCCAGCCGAGCCAGCACCCGGCCGCCCCTCAAGCCAGCCACAGGGCTGACCAGACCGTTCCGCTTTGGTTGGCCCCGCGGAGAAGGTGCCTCACCCCGGTGTGCCGGACTGCTGCGGGATGATCCGCTGCCATGGTGTCCCCAGCCGGCGCAGCAGCCAGCGGTCCAGGCCGACCCAGCCCGCGTTGCGCCACGCCAGGACCAACAGCAGCCCCGCGATGATGAACGCCGGGTTGACCCCGGCCGACCCCGAGAACACGAAGCTGAAGTTCAGCACCAGTCCCAGGAACGCGGCGATCCCAGTGAATAGCCTCAGCACCAGCGCCACGCCGATCGCGAACTCGCCGACCACCACCAGCTTGGCCATCCAACCCGCATTGCTGGGCACCCAGTTCAGGAAATGCACCCACCAACTGTAGGCGACCTGCGGATGCTCGGGTTGCTTGGAGGCCGCGATCCCGCCGGCCGCAAAGCCCTTCAGCGCCGCGCCAGTGTCCCACCAGGCGCGCCTGCCCCCCGCGGTGTTGACCTTCTCGTAGGCCGCGTGCAGCCACTCGTAGCCCAACCACACGCGCACGACCAGCCAGATCCACGCCGCCGCCTTCGAGGCCAGGAACCACTGTGCGACCGGCGCCTCAGCCCACCATGGCTCCTCCTTGTGTCTCGCCTGAGAGTCCCCTTCGACGCGAAGAACCTACCCATTCCGCTTGGTCTTCTCGCACAACGTTGGTGGGCGCGACCGAGCAGATTCCATCCGTCGGCGTCTGGCCCGGGTCAGGTCGCGGTCACAACTTTGACGTTGAGGTGGCCGGTGCCGGTGGCGCCCCAGAGGCGCAGCCAGAGCGCGAGGTACATCTCGGTACCGCGGGCGGCGGCGATGTCGCCGAGGTCGACGATGTCCGTTGCCGGCCAGCCGAAGCTGTGCAGCAGTTCGACGACCTGAGCCTTGGCGGCAGGGTCGTTGCCGCACACGAACACCGTATGCCCGCCGGGCACGAGGCCGGGCTCGACCATGACGTCGGCGCTCATGGTGTTGAGCGTCTTGACCACCCGGGCGTCGGGGAACGCGCGCTGGATCTGCTCGCCGAGGCTGTCGGTGTTGCAGACGCCCAGCGTCGGTGGCATCCCCGAGGTCGGGTCGATGGGGTTGGCGATGTCGATCAGCACCTTGCCGGCCAGGTTGGCGGCGCCCGCGGCGGCGAGGGCCTCCAGGGACGCGGCCCCAGCGGTGGCGTTGACGACGATCTCGCCGAAGCCGGCCGCGTCAGCGAAGTCTCCCTGGCCCGCCGCCGGTCCGGTCGCCGCGGCCCAGGCCGTGGCCTTCGGGTTGCCGGCCTGGCGGGCACCCATCAGCACCTCGTGGTCGAGGCGGACCAGTTTGCCGCCGATCGCCTGGCCGACCATGCCGGTCCCGATTACCCCGAACCTCATTGTCGCTCTCCCTTCTCCTGGTCCAACAGCCCGGTGAGCCGCTCGCTGACCTCCCAGAGGCGGCGCGCCGCGTCCTGGTCGTAGGACCGCTTGGACGAGCGGATCGCGCGGCGCCTGGTGAAGTAGCGGCCGTTCACTCCCTCCACCTCCGGGGACGAGGCGAGCCAGACGACCGTGTCGGCTCCTTGGCCCGGACCCTTCATGAACGGTCGCGCCAGCGGCGTGAGGACCCGGTACAGCAGCGGCCCGCCGCTACCGAAGCTGGTCCGCACCACGCCGGGATGCACGCAGGTTGCGGTGACGCCGGTCCCTTCCGTGCGCCGGGCCAGCTCGTAGGTGAACATGACGTTGGCGAGCTTGGATTGGTTGTAGGCCCGCTGACCGCGGTAGCGCCGCTCGCCCTGGAGGTCCTCGAAGTCGATACGACCAAGCGCCTGGGCGCCGGAGGTGACGGTGACGACCCGGGAGGGGGCACTGGCGCGGAGCAGGTCGAGCAGCAGGTTGGTGAGCAGGAATGGGGCCAGGTGGTTGACAGCGAAGGTCCATTCCAGCCCGTCCTCGGTCGCCCGGCGCCGGTACAGGACCAGCCCGGCGTTGTTGACGAGGACGTGGAGTCGGTCGGCGCGGTCGCGGACCTGTTCGGCAAGCCGGCGGACCTGGGCCTGGGCGGCCAGGTCGGCCAGGAGCACATGGAGACGCTGGTTGCCGGTGGTGGCGGCGATCTGGCGCCGGGCGCGCTCACCCCGCTCCGCATCCCGGGCCACCAGCAGCGTGGTGGCGCCCATGCCGGCCAGTTCCTCGGCGGTGACCCGACCAATCCCGGAGGTGGCCCCGGTGACCAGGCAGACCCTGCCGTGCAGATCGGGGCCGGTCGGGCTCATCGGCTCACGTCGCGCGAGTCACGCTTCACCGCGGCTCCCTTCCCCTTCCGGTGCGGCGCGGCCAACTGTGCCCGACCCCTGCCCGGAGGGGAAGTACCCACTCTGAAGTGAGGTACATACTTCGAGGTCTGTATGGTGCTCGTCGGGCGCCGTCGGGTATGGTCCTGGCGGCATCAGACGGGAGGGACCGTCCATGGGGTCGATTGCCGGCGGCCGGTGGAACTGCGGAGTGGAGGCGACGCTCGAGGCGATCGGGGGCAAGTGGAAGCCGCTCATCCTCTGGCACCTCCAACAGGCGCCGGAGCGCTTCAGCGGTCTTCGCCGGCTGATCCCCCAGGTGACCGAGAAGATGCTCACCCAGCAGCTTCGCGAGCTGGAGCGCGACGAGCTGGTCGTCCGGACCGTCTACGCGCAGGTTCCCCCGAGGGTCGAGTATGCGATGAGCGAGCTCGGCAGGACGCTGGTACCCGTCCTCAGGGCCATGTGCGACTGGGGCGACGAGCGGATCCGCAGGGAGAGCCCCGCCACCGCATCCACGCGCCCGGCCACTGGCCGCCTCGTGCAAGCCGGCCGTTGACAGGACAGGGCTCCCGCTCCTCCATCGACTCGCCCGCAGGCAGTGCCACTGCCCAGCAAATGGATGGCCGCTTCAGGCCGTCACGGGTTCGACATGACGGCCTGAAGCTTGAGGGCCAGGTGGATCTGCAGCGCGTGGTCGCCATGGCGCCAGTCCTGGCCGAGCAGCGCGGCGACACGCTCGATCCGCTGGTAGAGGTGTTGGCGTGGACATACAGTCTCGCCGCGGTACGGGCGAGGTTGGCGTCGGACTGGAAGTAGGTGAGCAGGGTCCGCTCGAGGTCGCCGCCGCGCCGGGCGTCATAGTCCAGGACGGGGCCGATCGTCTGCCGGACGAAGCGGTCGAGCTCGTCTCGCCCGGTCTGGTTGACCAGCAGGCCGTACACGCCAAGCTCGTCGGCGGTGGCGCCGTGGCCGTCCCGGTCGAGGGCGAGGAGCACGTCGAGGCAGCGGGCGCGGCCGCTCGCTGACAATCGCGATGTCATCTCCCATGGGAGTCACTCTACCGTCGAGGTGGCGCTACATTGCCGCCGGGCATGCCCGTGGCCACCAGACCCAAGCCTGGTGGCCACGGAGGCTGGTCCTCGGTCAGAGCAGCCAGCGGTTGCGCTGGACGAACGGCAGCTTGGCCCACAGTTTGCCGAACCCCCAGGTGTTGCCGGCGTACAGCAGGGCGACGGCGATCACGGCGAGTGCGTAGATGATGTGGTAGTCGATGATCGGGTTGGTCGACAGGCTCGGCGCGCCAGCCGAGGTGTGCTTGGCCAGCGGCCACTCCGCCGCCCACATGAACAGCATCATGACGGTGCCGCTCGCCGCCGCGATCCGCAGCGCGACCCCGAGGGTCAGCGCGAGGCCGATGCCCAGCAGGCCGGCCATGAACAGCCAGTCCGCCCAGGGGGCGCCCGCCCAGCTGTGGAACGTCGACTCCAGCGGACCCGCAGCGACGCCGCTCAGGAAGCCCTTGGTCGGTGAGCCGCCGTTGATCCATGCTTTGGCCGACGGGGTCGCGTAGCCGAGCCCGAAGGTCTTGTCGAGGAAGGCCCACAGGAACACGAACCCAACCGCCACGCGGAAGACCGCGAGGAACTTCGCTGTGATCGATGTCACGGCAGCCCCGCGCGCCGGTGGCGCGTCGGCGAGTGGCAGCGTGGGGACTTGGACCGAGCCGTTGAGCCGGACAGGCTCCCGCTGTTGGATGGTCATTTCTGCCTCCTTGTTCTGTCTGCTGCCTGTAGTCTCATCTGGTTGGATGACCCGGGCATGGGCCGAAGGTCCCGGACCCCACCAGGTCTTGGTCATTTCGCTCTCAGTCGCGTCGACCCGGCCCGAGGGTCACCGACCCGATCGACGCGGCCTCCTCACGCGCCAGGCAGTGCCGATGACACGGCATGGTCATCGCCTCCGGGGTGATCGGGCGGTGGAGCCACTGACCGCCGTGGCCATAGGCGCGGCCAGTTGCCGGGCTGCGCACGTCGCTGGTGCGGGCCGACGCCACCATCACGGCCAACACGCCGCCCTGGCGTGCGCCTCGGCTTCCATGGGACGTTGGTCTCTAGGCGGCTCGCTCAGCCGCCGCGATGCTCGACACGGGCGCGAGCCGAGCATGGCGGGGCTCGTTCCGCGTCAGGTCGGCGAACGTGTCGAGAGGAGCGTGCGAAGTGGCCGAACAAGCGGCAGCCCCGGCGGCCAAAGGACCGCGACCTCGTGCCGCGTCGTCGCGCGTCACCTTCGACAGGGACTTGGACGCGCTCGTGCGCGAAGTCTGCGCCCTGGGTGTTCTCGCCAGCGCGGCGCTGGAGTCCGCGCTTGAGGTTCTTGCCGCTGAGGCGCCGAGCCTGTGCGATGCGGTGATCGAGGGCGACGACGTGGTCGACGAGCGCTACCTTGCCATCCAGCGTGAGGTGTTGCGCCTGATTGCGCTGCAGGCGCCGGTGGCCTCTGACGCGCGCCTGCTGATCGCCAGCATGCACATCGGGCTGCACCTGGAGCGGATCGGGGACTTGGCGGTGAACGTGGCCGAGCTGACCAAGCTGTCTGCCGGGCTTCCCCGGGATCCGGTGGTGGTACGGAACCTCGAAGTGATGGGCGCGACAGCGCTCGGCATGGTCGACGCGTTGAATCGTGCGGTGCTGAAGCGCGTCCTGGCGATCGAGACTCCCCGGGGGCGGCACCGCTGGGGCGTGTACATGGACGAGGTCGCGCGGCAGCTCGAGCGGGCCGGCGACCATGCGGTCGACATCGCCGAGCAGGTCTGGTTCATGGTAACCGGCGAGCTGCGGGAGTTCACCAGCCCCGCCCAGGTCCGGGGCGAGTAGCCACCCGCCGGGTCGGGCCGCGCTCGGCTATGGCCCTCCCTCAGAACTCCGGCGGTCAGGGCCGTCCTCAGAGGGTTAGCCGGCGATCTCCATGGCGACGCCCAGGCCGACCTGGGCCGCCTTTGCCAGTGCGGTCGAGGGCCGAACGCCACCATCTGACTGATCGTGCTGATCTTGGCGTGTGGGGTGGTGGCGGGCGCCGAGTCGGTTGGACCGACCAGAGGTCCTATGCCCCGAGGGCCGATGGGCCCTGAGAGTGTGCGGTGGTTCCGAGACCGTATGGATCTGGTTCCCGTCGATTCTTGAGGTCGCCGCCGTGGACGCGCTCGCTCTGGCCAGATGGCAGTTCGCCATTCTCACCGTCTACCACTTCCTGTTCGTGCCGCTGACGATCGGCCTGTCGCTGCTGGTGGCGATCATGCAGACCATGTGGGTCCGCTCCGGGAACCTGGCGTACCTGCGCATGACCAAGTTCTGGGGAAGGCTGTTCCTGATCAACTTCGCCCTGGGCGTGGTCACCGGGATCGTGCAGGAGTTCCAGTTCGGCATGAACTGGTCGGCCTACTCCCGCTACGTGGGCGATGTCTTCGGGGCCCCGCTGGCGATCGAGGGTCTGCTGGCGTTCTTCCTGGAGTCGACGTTCCTGGGCCTGTGGATCTTCGGCTGGGGTCGGCTGTCGAAGCGGCTGCACCTGGCCACGATCTGGCTGGTCGCCATCGGCACCCAGCTGTCGGCCTATTTCATCCTCGCCGCCAACTCCTGGATGCAGCACCCGGTCGGATACGTGCTCAACCGGGCAACCGGGCGGGCGGAGCTGAAGAACATCTTCGCGGTGCTGACCAACTCGACCCTGCTGGTCACCTTTCCGCACACCATCTTCGCCAGCTTCCTGACCGCCGGCATGCTGGTGCTCGGCATCTCCGGCTGGCATCTGCTGCGCGAGCGCCACGCCGAGGTCTTCGCCCGCTCGGCCCGCATCGCGCTGGTGGTGTCGTTCGTGTCGGCGGTGGCGTTCGTCGGGCATGCGCAGGCGCAGGTGATGACCCGCCAGCAGCCGACGAAGATGGCCGCCGCGGAGGCGCTGTGGAGCGACGAGGCGCCCGCAGGGTTCTCGCTGTTCGCTGTCGGCGATGTCGAGCACGGCCGCAACCACGTCAACCTGGTGGTGCCGCACGCGCTCAGCATCTTGGCCACCAACACGTTGAACGGCGAGGTGAAGGGGATCAACGACGTGCAGGCCGAGGAGGTCGCGCGCTTCGGGCCGGGCAACTACCTCCCGGTGGTGGGGGTGACCTACTGGACGTTCCGGCTGATGGTCGGCATCGGCCTGCTGCTGGGGGCGTTCACGTTCCTCGGGCTGGTGCTGCTGCGCTACCGCCGGCTTGAGCGGGGTCGCTGGTTCCACCGCCTGGCCCTGTGGGGGATCGGGCTGCCGCTGCTGGCCAACACGTTGGGGTGGGTCTTCACCGAGATGGGCCGCCAGCCGTGGGTGGTGTACGGCCTGCTGCGGACCGCCCTGGCCGGGTTCACGTTCGTCTACGGCGTGCTCGCCGCGATCGATCTGTGGCTGATGGCCAGGTGGGCGAAGGCGGACCCGGACGAGCTGGAGGGAGCAGAGGGCGCGGAGCCCGACTCGACCCTGACGATGGCGTACTGAGGAGCGATCCGATCATGCGTGCCGACCTCAACACCCTGTGGTTTGCCCTTATCGCGGTGCTGTGGATGGGCTATTTCTTCCTGGAGGGCTTCGACTTCGACTTCGGCGTCGGCATCCTGCTGCCGTTCCTGGGCCGCGACGACGTCGACCGCCGGGTCATGGTCAACGCCATCGGCCCGGTGTGGGACGGCAACGAGGTGTGGCTGCTGGTCGCCGGCGGGGCGACCTTCGCGGCCTTCCCCGGCTGGTACGCGACCCTGTTCAGCGGCTTCTACCTGGCGCTGTTCCTGATCCTGCTGGCGCTGATCGTGCGCGGGGTCGCCTTCGAGCTGCGCGGCAAGCACGACGACCCGCGCTGGCGTAGGTGGTGGGACCGGGCGATCTTCCTCGGCAGCCTGGTCCCCGCGCTGCTGTGGGGTGTCGCCCTCGGTGACGTCCTGCACGGCGTGCCGGTCGGCTCGGGGCAGCGGTTCGTCGGCTCGTTCCTGGACCTGCTGCAGCCCTACGCGCTGCTCGGCGGGGTGATGACGCTGCTGCTGTTCAGCCTGCACGGCGCGGTCTTCACCGCGCTGAAGACCAGCGGCGAGCTGGCCGAGCGGGCTCGCGCGAGCGCCCGCCGGCTGGCCTGGCCGGCCGCGCTGGCCGTGCTCGCGTTCCTTGTGTGGAGCTACGTGAACGCGGTGCGGGCCGACAACAGGGCGTCGTCCCCGGCATGGTGCCGATCACCGCCATCGGCCTGCTGCTGGTGGTGTCCTGGCTGCTGGCGGAGCGGCTGGACGGCTGGGCGTTCGCCGCCACCGGCGCCGGGATCCTGCTGGTCACCGCCACGATCTTCCTCAACCTGTACCCGCGGGTGCTGGTGTCGAGCCTTGGCGCCCGCTTCGACCTGACGATCTACAACACCTCCTCCACCCCGTACACGCTCAGGGTGATGACGGTGGTGGCGCTGGTGTTCACGCCGATCGTGCTGGTCTACCAGGCCTGGACGTACTGGGTGTTCCGCCGGCGGATCGGCCGGGCCGACTTCGAGCGGCCCGCGCCCGGAGGACCGCCCGCGGAGCCGGCGGGCCCAGCGGACCCGGCAGCCGGACCGGCGGGTGGCTCGGCAGGATCGGCGAAGCCGTGAGGCCGCTCGACCCGCGCCTGCTCCGGCACGGCCGGGCCACCCGCGGCTACCTCGTCACCGTGGTCGCCATCGGCCTGGCCGTCGCCGGCTGCGCGATCGCCCAGGCGACGCTGCTGGCACGGGTGATCGCCCGGGTGTTCCTGGGCGGCGCCGGCCTGGCCGCGGTCCGCCCCGCCATGCTGGCGCTGCTGGGGGTCATCACGCTGCGGGCGGCGCTCGCCTGGGGTGGCCAGGTCGCAGCCCACCTGGCCGCCGACCGGGTCAAGTCGGAGCTGCGCCGCAAGCTGCTCGCCCGGGCGCTCGCCCTCGGCCCTGCCTGGCTGGACCGCGAGCGCAGCGGCGAGCTGGCCCGCCACCGCCACTCGCGGGATCGACGCGCTCGACGGCTACCTCGCGCGCTACCTGCCGGCGCTGGCGCAGGCCGCGCTGGTGCCGGTGCTGCTGCTGGCCTTCGTGTGGCCCGTCGACCGGGTCTCGGTGGCCACCATGGCGGTCACCATCCCGCTGATCCCGGTCTTCATGATCCTCATCGGGCTGTCCGCCCAGGCGGCGACCAGGCGCCAGTGGCTCACCCTGTCGCTGCTCGGCGCGCATTTCCTGGACGTGCTCCAGGGGCTGCCCACCCTCAAGATCTTCGGGCGTGAGCGGGCCCAGCTTGCCACCATTCGGGCCGTCACCGACCGCTACCGGCGCGCCACCATGGGCACCCTCCGGGTGGCGTTCCTGTCCGCGTTGGCGCTGGAGATGTTGGCCACCCTCAGCGTCGCCCTGGTCGCGGTGGGGATCGGCCTGCGCCTGGTCAGTGGCGGCATGCGCTTCGAGTCCGGGCTGATGGTGCTGCTGCTGGCCCCCGAGGTCTACCTGCCGCACGGCAGGTCGGCAGCCACTTCCACGCCTCCACCGAGGGCATGGAGGCCGCCGCGCGCGTGTTCGAGGTGCTCGAGCAGCCGCTGCCCGCCGCCGGCACCGCGGCGGCGCCCGACCCGGCGGGGGCCAGGTCCGTTTCGAGGAGGTCTCGTTCGCCTACCCGGGCCGGCAGGGTCTTGTCCTGGACGGCCTAACGCTCACCCTGTACCCGGGGGAGCGGGTCGCCGTGGTCGGCCCCAGCGGGGCGGGCAAGAGCACCGTCGCCGCCTTGCTGCTCGGCTTCGCCGCGCCCACGGCGGGCCGCATCACTGTCGGGGGCCGGGACCTTGCCGCCGTCGACTCGGCCGCCTGGCGGGCCGGGGTCGGCTGGCTGCCTCAGCGCCCGTCCCTGTTCCAGGGCACCGTCGCCGACAACATCCGGCTGGGCCGCCCGGCCGCCGACGACGACGCGGTCCGCTCCGCGGCCAGGCTGGCCGGCGCCGAGGCGTTCGTGGACGCCCTGCCGCGCGGCTTCGCCACCCAGGTCGGCGAGCGCGGGTCGCTGCTGTCCGCCGGGCAGCGCCAGCGCATCGCCCTGGCACGAACGTTCCTGGTCGACCCGGCGCTGCTCATCCTCGACGAGCCCACCGCCAACCTCGACGTCGAGAGCGAGGCGGCCGTGCGCGCGGCGCTGGAGCGGCTCGCCCCCGGCCGCACGGTGCTGGTGATCGCCCACAGCCCTGCCATTGCCGCCACCGCCGACCGGGTGGTGGTGCTGGACCATGGCCGGGTGGACCAGGCCGCTCCGCCCGCGCCGGCAGCCGCTGGAGGGTGCGCCAGCCGTGAAGCCCCCGCGGAACCTGGCGCCAGAGGCGACGCCACCGCCCCGCGGCCCGCCTCGGGCGTGCGCGAACTGGTCCCAGGTGCGCGCGGGCTGGTCCCCGCCCGGCACCCCGGAGGGACGCGGTGACCTCGGCGCCGCGCCTGCTGCTGCGACTGGCCGGACTCGGCCACGGGCATCGCGGCCGCATCGCGCTGGCGGTCCTGGCCGGACTCGGGACCATCGGGTGCGGCATCGGCCTGGCGGCGACCTCCGGGTACCTGATCGCCAAGGCCGCGCTGCACCCACCGATCCTGGAGCTGTCGGTGGCGGTCGTGGCCGTGCGCGCGTTCGGGATCGGCCGCGGCGCCCTCCGCTACGCCGAGCGGCTCGCCGGCCACGAACTCGCCCTGCGGCTGCTCGCCGACCTGCGCGTGCGCTTCTACCAGGGAATCGAGCGGCTCGGACCGGCCGGGCTGGACCACCACCGGTCTGGCGAGCTGGTGGCCGGGGTCGTGGCCGACGTCGACACCCTGCAGAACCTCTTCCTGCGCGTGCTCACCCCGCCGCTGGTGGCGCTCGGCGCCAGCGGGCTCGCACTGGGGCTGTCGGCCGCCCTGCTGCCCGGCGCGGCCGCCGTGCTGGCGCTCGTCCTGCTGGCCGCCGGCGTCGGTGTGCCTCTACTGGCTGCGGCCCTGGGCCGCACCACCGGCCGCCGGCTCTCCCAGTCACGGGGGGCCCTGGCCGGCGAGGTCGTCGAGCTGCTCCAAGGCGCCCCGGACCTGCTCGCCTACGGTCGCGCCGCGGACCGGCTGGAGCGGGTGGCGGCGATCGACGAGCGCGCCAGCGGGCTGGCCCGGCGGGCGGCGGGCCACGCCGGCGTAACCGACGGCCTCGGCACCGTGCTCGCCGGCCTGGGCGCCTGGCTGGTGGTGCTGATCGCGGTCCCCGCCGTGGGCGCGGGCCGGCTGGACGGGCCCGCCCTCACCGTCCTGGCGCTCACCGCGCTGGCCAGCTTCGAGGCGGTGGCCGGCCTGCCCGCCGCCTTCCAGCAGCTCGGCGCCAACCTGGCAGCCGCCCAGCGCCTCTTCGCGGTCGCCGACGCGCCGCCCGCGGTGCGCGACCCGGCGGTGCCGCTGCCCGCCCCTGCGGCAGGGACGGTCACCCTCCAGGGCGCCCGGCTCCGCTACGGCCCGCGGGAGCCCTGGGCCCTGGACGGGGTCGACCTGCGGCTGGACCCTGGCCGGCGTGTGGCGGTCGTCGGGCCCAGCGGGGCGGGCAAGACCAGCCTCGCCATGGCACTGCTGCGCCTGCGGGAGCTGGACGGCGGGCGCGCCACCCTCGGTGGCCACGACCTACGCGACTACGCCGCCGCCGATGTCCGCCGCGTGATCGGCCTCGCCACCCAGGACGTCCACCTGTTCAACACCACCATCCGCGAGAACCTGCGCCTGGCCCGCCCAGACGCCAGCGACACCGAGCTGGAGGCGGCGGCCAGCCGAGCCCGGGTGCTGGAGTGGATCCGCGGCCTGCCCGACGGATGGGACACGACCGTGGGAGAGCAGGGCACGCGGGTCTCGAGCGGCCAGCGCCAGCGTCTCGCGCTGGCCCGTGCCGTGCTGGCCCGGTTCCCGGTACTGATCCTGGACGAGCCCACCGCCAACCTCGACCAGGCCACCGAACGGGCGGTAATGGACGACATCCTGGCCGCCACCCAGGGCACCACCCTCCTGCTGATCACCCATCGGCTCGTCGGGCTGGAGCGCTTCGACGAGATCCTGGTACTCGACCGGGGCCGCGTCGTCGAGCGCGGCGCCCCACGCCGCATTGCTGCGCCGCGACGGTCGCTACCGGCGGATGTGGTCACCGCACCAGGAGGCTGCCGTCCTGCCGCGTGCCCAGTGACCTTGGCGTCCGCGATCCCGCGCCGCGTGGCTCATCCCGAGGGCACGTACAGCCCCTGTCGCTGCCGACGTGGAGGGTGATGCTGGGGAGGGGGAGTGCTGGCCGGTCCGGCGACGGGCGCGGCGCCACGCGAGGGGTCGAACTCGGCCCCGTGGCAGGGCGGGCCAGCAGCCGGTGCCGGTGTCTGCGTCCGAGCCGAGGAGGCGCTCGGCGGTCGCGATGGCCCCGCCGACCACGCGGGTGACCGCCAGCGCGACGCCGGCGAGCGCACCGCGGGCGAGCAGCGCGCGGCGGCGGGCGTCGAAGGCCACCGGGCCGGCCGGTTGGGGAAGGAGCGGGCACTGCCGCCCTCTGCAGGTCCGGCCGGTGGCGCCCGCGCAGCGGCCCTGGGAGTCGCCGGCCGCGCACACCTGCTGCACCCGGTCGAGCGGAATTGCCACCTGGAGGTCGCCGCCGAGGCCGGCCAGGGCCTCTCTGACAGACGGGCCGAACAGGGGCGCGTCGCCGCGGTCTCAGGCTACGTCGGGTTGCCGTCGACGGGGGCGGTGCGTCAGTGGCCGCTGGTCATGAGGACCTTGAGGGCGTTGGTGTCGCCGGCGTGCGCGAAGGTGTCGTAGGCCTCCATCGCGGCCGAGAGCGGGTAGCGGTGGGTGGTGAACCTGGTCGGGTCGAGCTGCCCGGTGGTGACCGACCGCAGCAGGGTCGGGGTGGAGAAGGTGTCCACCAGCCCGGTGGTGATGGTCACGTCGCGGATCCACAGCGATTCGAGGTGCAGCGTGGCCGGCTTGCCGTGGACGCCGACGTTGGCGACGTGGCCGCCGGGGCGGATCAGCGTGGTGCACTGCTGGAAGGTCTCGGGGATGCCGACCGCCTCGATGGCCACGTCGGCGCCGAGCCCGTCGGTGAGCCGCGCGACGACGTCTCCTGCCTCTTCGGGTGCGACCACCGCGGTGGCACCGAAGGTGGTGGCCCACTGGCGGCGGGCCGGCACGGGGTCGATGGCCACGACCTGGGCGGGGGAGTACAGCTTGGCGCCGAGGATGGCGGCCAGCCCGATGGGGCCGGCGCCGACGATCGCGACGGTGTCGCCCGGCTGCACACGGCCGTTGAGGACGCCGACCTCGTAGCCGGTCGGCAGGATGTCGGCGAGGTAGACGACCTGCTCGTCGGTGAGCCCCTCGGGGAGCTTGTAGGTGGAGGTGTCGGCGAAGGGCACGCGGGCGTAGTCGGCCTGGACGCCGTCGATCAGGTGCCCGAAGATCCAGCCGCCACCGCCCAGGCACTGGCCGTACTGGCCGGCACGGCAGAAGCGGCAGCTTCCGCAGGCGGAGATGCACGACAGCAGCACCCGGTCGCCTTCGCGGATGGACCGGACGCTGGGGCCGGTCTCCAGGACCGTGCCGACGGCCTCGTGGCCGAGGATGCGGCCGGGCGTGACCGCGGGGACGTCGCCCTTGAGGATGTGCAGGTCGGTGCCGCAGATGGTGACGGTGTCGACGCGCACGATCGCGTCGGTGTCGTCGATGAGCTTGGGGTCGGGGACCTCTTCCCAGCGCTTGTCCCCTGGGCCGTGGTAGACGACGGCTCGCATGGTCTCCTCCTCGATACGTGCTCCGGTCCATCTCCAATGAGCGTGTCGGCTGGAACGGCGCGATCCCATGGACGCAGGGCCCGTGCCGTCAAGGACCTTCGGGCCGCCTGTGCCCGCCGGCCGTCGCGCAGTGCTCAGCCGGCGGTCGCGGTCGCGGTGACCTGCCCGGCCACGAGGTCCCGCATCGAGAGCATGCCGACGAGCTGCTGCCCTTCGACCACGGGCAGGTGCCGCACGCCCAGCTCCGCCATGCGACGGGCCGCCGCCGTCAGGTCGTCGCCGGGAGCGGCGCAGATGGGCCGGTCGGTCATGTAGTCGGTCACCAGGGTGGTCGCGGGGTCGGCGCCTTCCGCCAGCGCGGCGACGAGGTCCCGCTCGGTGACGATGCCGATCAGCCGGTGCTGCTCGTACACGGGCAACGCCCCGATCTGATAGGTGTGCATCCGCCCGGCGGCGTCCAGCAGGGTGTCGTCGGGTTCGCTGGTGATCAGCACGTGGTGGCAGCGTTCCGCAACTCGCATCATGCCCTCCCTTGTCCGGTGTCCGTTTCGGTGCCGAGAATCGCCAGGCTCGGCATGGCCGGGAACGGGATGTCGAAGCGCTCCTGGAGGTACCTGACCTCGAGCAGGGCCGCTCGCAGGAGCTCCTGGCGCTGCTCGGCCGAGGGCACGCCAAGGCCCGCCTGCCGGGCGGCGTCCTCGCACGCCGGCAGGCTGGCGACCACGTCACCCGACGGGTCCGGCCGGCGGGCGGCCGCGCCCAGCATGACGCTGGACAGGAGCCTGGCGGACGCCTGGACCTGCCTGGCCGCCTCGGACCGCTGCGCGGCCTCCAGCAGCGGCCAGTCCCAGGTCGCCAGTGCCCGTAGCACCGCCTGGTGACGCTGGGCGTCACGGGCGCTGTGCCGGAAGGCGGTGGCGAACGCCGGGATGGTGCAGCCGGTCGCCCAGCGCTCGCACAGGTCACCGGTCACCAGCGCGCCGAGCAACAGGGCGCCGCTCGCCACGCCGATGCCATCCTGGGCGAGCACCCGCCGGTATCCGTCCCAGCTGCGCTCGGCTTCCTCGTAGACGTCGCGCAGATGGCAGATGCCCTGGCGCCCGAGCGTGGTCCGGGGTGCGTACTGGAACGGCCAGCCAGGGGCAAGGCCCTCGACCACCATGCCGCAGAGCTGCTCGTGCTGGAGCTCGTCGCGCAGCATGGCCAGCAGCGACCAGCGCACCTGGTCGCTGTCGTGCCGCTCGGCGGCATGCACGAACGCGGCCGCGTATGCCCGTGGGCCCAGTCGCTCGACCGCGGCCAGGAGCGACCACCAGTAGGCGATCGCCTCTCGCTGCTCGACGGTGAAGGGACCGGCGCGCCGGATGCTCCGGGCGAGATCTGCCGGTTGCCAGAACCGGTAGCGCAGCGACTCCCAGAGCCACTCGGGCTCTCCGGGCGTTGTGGTCCCGGTCGCCGCGACCACCTCCAGCGGCGGGATGGTGGTGGGCGGCGGTCCGATGTCGGCTGTTCCCCGCTGCCGCGTTTGCATGACGCCACCTCCCCGGCGGGCCGTCGTTTCGCTCGCGGTCCAGGCTGGACGTCGGGTGTGGTCGTTGGCAGGGCCGGATAGCCCTATCCGGCCGGGACGGTCGCGCCGGCCGCAATCGCCACCGCGACCCTGTCGAGGAAGTCCTTGATGGTGGCCTCGGCGACGCGGTGCAGGGCGAGCCGGTCGACGGTTCGGCCGACGGTGCCAAGCGGCGGGTCGTATCGACCGCTGATGGCGAGTTGCGTCCGAGCCCTCCCCAGTGACGCCACTTCCAGCTCGGCGTTCAGCGTCGGTAGCAGCCGCCCGCCGGGCTCCCAGGTCATGGGCAGCGACAGTTTCGAGGGGAACTTGATGGGCTGACCGAGCCGGACGACCACGCGCTTGGCGACGCGCAGGCCGTTGGATCCAACGCCAACCTCGGCGAGCAGCGGCTCGGCCCGCTCGACCGCGCCGTCGACCAGGGCGGGCAGCCAGCTCGATGGGGACTCGAGCAACGCAGGCTCGACCCGCTCGGTCGGCAGGTCCAGCTCGACGTAGTAGCGAAGGAACATGGTCGGTCCGAACTGGGCGTCAGCCCGTAAGGTCAGTTGGGCAAGTGTCAAACCCCCGTACCTGCTCTGGCATGGCCAGTAGTCCCATCGAACAGAGGACCCTGGGCTCCCTCTCAGAGGCGACAGGCCCTGTTAGGCTCGACGCGATGTGGAGTTGGCAGCGGTTGGAGGGGAGACCGGGAGTGAGCGAGACCAGCGGGGAGCAGACCGAGCGTTCGGGGGTCCGGCCGACGCGGGTGATGCTGGTCGATGATCATGACATTGTGCGGGATGGGATCCGGGCGTTGCTGGAGCGCGCCGAGGACGTGGTGGTGTGTGCGGAGGCGGCGACGATGCGTCAGGCGGTGAACCAGGCGGATCGGTCGTTGCCGGATGTGGTGGTCATGGATGTGCGGCTGCCGGATGGGAGCGGGATCGAGGCGACCCGGGAGATCCGTGCTGCTCATCCGGATGTTCGGGTGTTGATGTTGACGTCGTTTGCGGATGATCAGGCGCTGTTCGCATCGATTCTTGCCGGGGCGGCGGGGTATGTGTTGAAGCAGATCAATGGGGAGGATTTGTTGCGGGCGGTGCGGACAGTGGCCCGCGGGGAGAGTTTGTTGGACGCGGCGGTGACGAGCCGGGTGTTGGAGCGGTTGCGGACTGGGAAGCACCTGTTGCGGGATGAGCGCCTGGCGCGGTTGTCGCCGCAGGAGGAGCGGATTTTGCAGTTGGTGGCGGATGGGTTGACGAACCGGCAAATTGGCGTGCAGTTGGGGTTGGCGGAGAAGACTGTGAAAAATTACATGTCGAGTGTGTTGAGTAAGTTGCGGGTGGGGCGGCGTGCGGAGGCCGCGGCGTATCTGGCCCGCCACACCATCGACGAGAACTGACCCCTGATGATCATGACCGGAGCTGGCGCCGATCAGGCGCGGCGGGAAGCCGACGTCGCGCTGCGGGACGGGACCACGGTGCATGTCCGTCCCGCCCGCCACGAGGACGCGCCCGAGCTTCAGCGGCTGTTCGAGGGGCTGTCGGGGGAGTCCCGCTATCTGCGGTTCTTCTCGGGTGCTGTGGACGTGCCGCTGGTGGTCCACTGGGCTGCCGACGTCGATTACCAGCAGCGGGACGGGCTGGTCGCGCTGACGGGCGCGGACGGCCGCATCGTCGCCCACGTCGGTTGGGAGCGGGAGCGCGACCGGCCCGAGCGGGCCGAGATCGCCCTGGTGATCGACGACGGCTTCCAGGGGCGCGGGCTCGGCACGATCATGCTCGGGCAACTGGCGGAATCGGCCCGCGTCCAGGGGGTCGAGCTGTTCATCGCCGAGGTGCTGCCGGGCAACCACCGGATGCTCCGGGTCTTCCGTGACAGTGGGTTCTCGGTCCGGACCCGCTCGCTGCCCGGGGTGATCATGGCCGAGATGCCGACGGAGCTCACGCCGGACGCGCTGCGCCGGTTCGAGGACCGGGAGGAGCGGGCCTCCGCCGCCGCGATGCGCCGGGTGCTGGCGCCCCGTTCGGTGGCGGTGATCGGCGCCTCGCGGCGGCGTGGCACGGTCGGGGGCGAGTTGTTCCACAACCTGCTGGCCGCTGGGTTCGCGGGCCCGGTCTACCCGGTCAATCCCAAGGCCACCTCGGTCCAGTCGGTGGCCGCCTATCCGACCGTCGACGAGGTGCCGGGACCGGTCGACCTCGCGGTCCTCGCCGTCCCGGCGGCGGCGGTGGTCCCGGTTGCCCGCGCGTGCGCGGCCAAGGGCGTCGGTGCCCTGGTGGTGCTGTCGGCCGGTTTCGCCGAGAGCGGGCCCGAGGGCGTCGAACGCC
>WNFZ01018703.1_pt1 | contig 21386 bp, 22 predicted proteins | sample 5400081 | NCBI WGS metagenome assembly WNFZ01 (sample SAMN13153365, study PRJNA577476) | soil metagenome | isolation source: 80 cm soil or saprolite under grassland replicate 1 | place: USA:California | collected 2016-06-15
CTTTGATCTTCATCCCCAATGCCGCGCTTTGCAGTTCCCCCGCGTATACCGGAAGTATTGGGCTGCCCGCCGCGAAGCATCCGTTGATATCGGTACCACCGGAAATCGAATTGAAATGTAAATCCGGTTTAATATCGCTGTAAACATACTCAAATCCTTCAGCCGATAGAGGCGAACCCGTCTGTGAGATTTCTCGGAGTGAAGAAAGATCATAATTCTTGCGCGGTGAGAATTCCTCTTTTTTCAAGAAATGAATATAACTGGCGCTGCAACCAAAGATAGTAATCTGTTCCTCTTGGATTAACTTCCACATCGCACCAGGATCAGGATAATTAGGATTGCCATCGTACAACACGATGGTCGCGCCGACCGCCAGGGAACTCAGCAACCAGTTCCACATCATCCAACTGCAAGATGTAATATAAAAAATCCGGTCGCTGCGCTTGAGGTCGGTATGCAGCAATAATTCCTTGAGATGATTGATCAGCACACCGCCAGCGCCCTGGACCATGCATTTGGGTTTGCCGGTCGTCCCAGAGGAAAACATAATATAAAGCGGATGATCAAAAGGCAATTGTTCGAATTGAATCTCAAGCTTATTTTCTTTCGACAGGAAATCTTCGTAATGGAGCGCATTAGGGATTTGGGAAATATCCGGGCGTTCACGCGTGTAAGAAACAACGATCACTTTTTGTAAAGATGGGATTCCTTTTACAACTTCTGCCGCATGTTCCAACGTATCGAAAGCTTTGCCTTTGTAGAAATATCCATCGGCGGTGATCATGGCTTTCGGTTCCACCTGTCCAAGCCGTTCGATTGCCGCGGCGGGTCCGATATCTGTGGCGCACGAGGACCAGGTCGCGCCGATACTGGTTGCCGCCAACATAGCGACCGCGGTCTCGATCAGATTCGGCATATATCCAACGACGCGATCCCCCGCGCCGACGCCCACTTCTCGCAAAGAGCGAGACAAACGCGCGACCGAATCGTATAATTCCGTGTATGTCATCCGTTTGGATATTTGTGTTTCGCCTCTGAAGATGAATGCAAGTTGATCGTCTCGGTAACGAAGAAGATTTTCCGCAAAGTTTAAGCGAGCGCCGTGGAACCATTTAGCACCGGGAAAATTTTGGAGGCTATCCACGACCTCATCGTAGGTTTGTGATGATTTGATCTCTGCAAAATCCCATACCGCCGCCCAAAAATAGGGAATGTTCTCGACTGACCACTGATAAAGCTCCGGATATGATTTTATATCTAACTGATGTTGGGCGTTGATCTGACCGATAAAGCGCGTGATATTGGCTGCTCCTTTGCGCTCCTCTGAGGGTATCCACAATGGAGTTCTCATACTACTCTCCTCACATCGATTGGAATACTTCTATTATACAATCTCCACCATTTCTGGAAAACAAGGAACTGGCTTCCTCAAGTGTGCATTCATCAATCTAATATTAACTTACTTCGTTGGAACAAGCGCCGTGCAATCGCGATCAATATTGATTCCAAAACCACTAAGAACACGACAACTCCAATGGCAATCTGAACCGGATCTGAATTTTGAAGAGCATTCCCAAGTGTGATCAACAATGTTCTTGGAATGAATTGAATCAGCATAAATGGCACGAACAAGAGCAGCATGCCGACACTCATCATTTGCTGTGCCTGGCGGACACTGCCTGCACGCAAGGAAACCAAAACACCGATGCTCGCCGAAAGCCCAGAAATCAAAATGCTAAAGATCAGCGCGCCCAAGAGTATTGGCAGTGGATAAAACAAGAAACCATTTCCTCTATAAGCAACATTAATCGTCACGAGGCTGACGATCATGATGATCCACGTCAGCGTAAAACCATAGGCAAGAGCTGCCAGCAATTTACCAAACAGGATTGACTGATCCGAAAGGCGCGTGGCTAAGAGTGATTCAAGCGTATGACGTTCACGTTCCCCTGCAAATAAATCAGCCACAACGCCGGAAACCCACAGGAACGGCATCCATCCCCAAACCATGGCAGTGATCGGTGATCGGACCCACTCACGTCCATTTTGCAGTGGAATGACAATGCCAAAGATCACGATCAACACAATAAGGCTGAGCTTACTGCGACCACGCGCATCACCAAACGCTAAGATCTCGCGGAATTCTTTTGATGCAACCGCAAAAACATCTGCGATCATCATCCGCCTCGCTCTTCCTCGACCAACTGGAGAAACACATCCTCCAAATCAACCTTTTCTTTATAGACTTCATCGATCAAGACATTTACTTTTACCAATTGTGTAACAATTTCATGAGACCGTGTCAAATCGTTTAGATCCACGAGCAATCTACCATTTTGCTGTTGAACTCTTTTGACCAGTGTATTCCTTTGAAGATCTTCGATCACCTGCGGGGTAATGCCTTGTCCAGTGACATACAAACGCGGAGCAGAAGTTCGCCGGCGCAATTCCGCGGGACTTCCATTGGCAAGCAATTGGCCACGATTGATCACTGCCACCTGATTGCAGAGTTTCTCGGCTTCTGCCAGATTATGGGTGGTCAAAAAGATGGTCACGCCCTCTTTGGAAACCAAGGTCATGAGATCGTCGCGCAAGGCTGCCGAGGCGACCGGGTCCAGACCGGCGGTCGGTTCGTCGAGGAAGATCAATTCAGGGCGATGCATGAGAGTTCGTGCCACGGCGAGCTTCTGCTTCATGCCGCGGCTCCAGCGTCCGATGGGTTCCTCGCGGCGTTTATATAAGTCCAAGGGGTCAAGTAATTCACGAATTCGTCCTTCGCGCTCAGCCTTGGAGAGGTGCCAGATACGTCCGTAGTAATCAAGGTTCTCGGCAGCCGAGAGACGTTCGTACAAGCCATGATGTTCGAGCAACGCTCCACAGCGCGTACGAACCTCATCCGCTTGTGTCTTTGTGTTGAAGCCTAAAACTTGCGCCTCGCCTTGATCTGCATCCAGGAGTCCAAGCAAGAGTCGAATGGTCGTAGTCTTACCCGATCCATTCGGACCGAGGAAACCGAACACCGTCCCGCGCGGCACTTCCAACGTTAAACGGTCCACCGCTTTCAGGTCTCCGAAGGAACGGGTTAGTTGATTCGTTTGAATTGCGTTCATCACATCCTTGGTTTTACTGCTGTAAACAGGCAATCAATTCCTTAATCATACCCCCTGGTTCGCTTTGTGTAAGCGCCAATACGGGAACGGTCGCCACAGCAAAGACTTCGCGTGAGTCACCAACTTTCCAATGACGCGGCAGGATACCAACAGTATTGGCTTGATTCACCAGCGTGTCGGACATCTGCTGAGGATTGATCGCGATATGGGCGGATGAGGAAACGGCTCTTCCGTCCATTACGAACTGATCAAAGACCTGTTGCACATCCTCGCCCGGAGCAAAAACCCACACCTGCACAGACGGATCCGCCTGCCCCGCGAACAACGACCGCGCTTGATCGAGAGTCAGATTTTGTATGGGGCTTTGACGTTGTGCAACGATCAAAATATCTTCGCTAGCGATTTGATAGGCGAATGCAGTAAGCGGCTTTGGTTCACCAACCCGCAAAACAATTTCTGCAGCGGATTGATTATCTACTCGCGAGAGAACAGGAGATGTTCCGGCGCAATCATATAATTCGTGCAACCACGGTTCAGCGGCAGCCGTTGAATAAACGCCGACCACCTGCGGCGTCGCGGGAGGCGTGCTTGTTGAGCAAGACGAAATTAACAGAGAAAAAATTAGTAGTACTAGTATGTTGTTGCAGGGAGCGTTTCTAGCGACGAAGCAATCTCCATCCCGATGAGGAGATTGCTTCGGGCGAAAGTACATTGCCCTCACAACGACATTTTTTCTGTTACCAATCGCGAAGTAATGACGCAACCAGTTTTGCCTTTTCTTCCAGGCTTTCGGCAAAGATAAATTCGCGCTCCGAATGAGCGCCCTCGCCCACTCCACCCAACCCATCGAGCACGGGGACGCCAAGCGGGGCGACAAAATTTCCATCCGAGGCGCCGCCGGTGCCACCTGCTTTGAGCTCCATACCGATCTTTGCTGCAATCGATTTTGCTTTCTCGAATGTTTTGCTCATCGTATCGTCAAAGGGCATCGGTGGACGATTCAAACTGCCCGTGACTTCAATCGAGGTCCCATCCAGAACCGGTTTAAGATTTTTCATTTCTGCTTCGAGGCGTTCCCAGGCGCCCGGCTGCATCACGCGCACATCTACATGAACAACTGCTTCTTCGGGAACAACGTTCGAGACAGTACCGCCCTGCATGACGCCAACATTGACAGTCGTTTGCTTTGCGTAATCGGTTAGTTTTTGGATTGCGATCACTTGATGTGCCATCTCTTCAATGGCATTGCGTCCCTTTTCGTGATCGCCACCTGCATGCGCGGCACGTCCCTTTGTTTTGACCCGGAACTCGCCCACGCCTTTGCGCCATGTTTTGAGCGAACCATCCAGTAGCGCGGGCTCCAGAACAAGCACCAAAGCCGATTCTTTCGCCAGGGATTCGATTAATCCGCGGGATGTTTCACTTCCGATCTCTTCGTCTGATGTGCATAGAAGAGTAACCGGTCGCCTCAAACCGTGCTTTTGCGCGGCTTCGATCGCGCCGAAACTGATCGCGATTCCCGCTTTCATATCCAGAGTGCCCGGACCGAAGATTTTTCCGTCAACTTCTCGATATGGCGTTTTAGCAAGGGTACCGATGGGAAAGACCGTGTCCATGTGACCGAGGAGGAGTATGCCGTCCTTGCCGCTTCCCCATTTTGATAAGATATGATTCCCCGTTTCGCTATTTTGAATGATATCCACGTTCGCGTCAAGCTTGCGCGCTTGATCCGTAACAATCGCGCCGAGGCGGTCTACAGCGGCTTTGTCATGTGAAGGGGATTCGGTTTCGACAAGAGTTTTGAGGAAAGATTTAAGTTCCATAATGGAGGTTATCTCAGAAAAAATACGATTGCTCCAACAATTGCACAATAGCCGGCAAAGACATAGAGCGAATGTTTGCTCAGATACTCGATCAGCCATTTGATTGCAAACCAGCCCACAATTGCAGCTGTGACAAATCCGACCGCCAATAGAGGCAGGAATTGGCCCAAATCCGGCATTTTGATTACATCAAGAGTCTGATATCCGCCGGCGGCGAGTAATACTGGCACAGACATCAGGAACGCGAACCGCGCCGCAGCCGGGCGGTCAAAGCCGCGAAACATGCCGCCAGCGATGGTTGATCCGCTTCGTGAAGCTCCGGGGAAGACAGCCACAATCTGGAATAATCCAACAACCAGTGCGTCCAGCCAGGTCATGGAATTCAGGGTCCGATTTTTTCCTGTCAGGTATTCCGCCAATGTAAGCAGGATCGCAGCAGAGAACAGACGAATCGACGCTTCGAGCATTGGCTGCTTGAATAATGCTTCAACCACGTCTTTGAGGAGAAATCCAGCAGTTAGTGCTGGAATTGTAGCGATGATGATATACCAGGCTAATTTATTTTCCTGTGTTGAAAACGGCTTGGCAAAGAATGCCTGTATCAAATTCAGAAGGTCTCTCCAATAGAAAATAATTAGAGAGATAATCGTCCCCAATTGGACAATGACAAGGAACGAGAACATCGTCGGTCAGCCCTTGAATGATGCCGAGGAGGAAGGATTGGAGGAGGGTCATAGTGAATGGGTCATTAGATTCCTGAAGATTCTTCACCTTCAAGATTTGTTGAATAGGGAATCTGGTCTTCTCGAGCTGCGTAGCCTGCACCAGGTTCGTTGGCCCCAACTTTGGCACGTTTGAGATAGGCAACATAGCCATTGATAATTCGAATAAGTTCCTCCATTTGTTTCCGTAGATCGCTATAGACCTCTTCGGAAATATAACCTAGTTCATAGGCAATTGTAAGATGAGTATAAGTTTCAGATGGAGAGCCGCGTGCGATATAACAAAACCGAACAGTCTCTTGAAAATAAAATCGTCCGTGCCCTTCCGCGATGTTAGCGGGAACACTCTGAACGGCTCTTCGTATTTGCTGGTTTAGACTCCATTTTTCCTCAGTTGGCAAAAGCGGTAATACTTCCTTACAGACTTTAACAGCGAAATCTTTAGCACGTTTCCATGCTTCCAATGTCTCAAGTCCTTGAATGTTATCTATAGTCATCCGTTACTCCCATTCCCTATTTACTATTCCCCTATTTGCATTATTCCTCCATTGCTTGAGTAACTCAGGCACTTTCTCTTCAAATGTCCCATCCGCAACATAACTCCGGATGGATTCCATAAGCCGAATCAATGCACGCAAATTATGAATGGAAATCAATGTTCCCGCCAATAATTCTTTTGCCACAATCAGGTGACGAATATAAGCTCGTGTAAATGTTTTGCAAGTGTAGCAATCACAAGTTTCGTCTATGGGCTTTTGGTCTCGGGCAAAAGTTGCATTCATCAAGTTGAGACGTCCATCGGAGGCGAATGCGGAATGATGGCGAGCGAGACGCGTCGGCAATACACAATCGAAAATATCAATGCCACGCGCAACGCCATTGATCAAATCTTCGGGGGTACCGACTCCCATCAGATAACGTGGTTTGTTCTCGGGCAGGAGCGGAGTGACTATGTCGAGTGTGTCATGCATTTCCTGCTTGGTCTCGCCCACCGAGAGTCCGCCGATGGCGATGCCGGGGGTATCGAGGGAAGCGATAAATTTAGCGGAAGCCGTTCGCAGGTCCGCTTGAACGCCGCCTTGCACAATCCCAAATAAAGCCTGATCAGAACGTGTCTGCGCTTTGAGGGAACGTTCCGCCCAGCGATGCGTCCGCTCCATGGCAAGTTTGCTGTAAGCGTGGTCATTGGGATCAGAACATTCGTCGAATGCCATGATGATGTCTGCGCCCAGATTCTCTTGAATTGCAATAGACTTCTCCGGCGTGAAGCGATGCGTCGAACCGTCGATGTGACTCTTGAAGGTCACGCCGTCATCGTCAATCTTTCGAGTCTGAGCAAGGGAAAAAACCTGAAAGCCACCCGAATCCGTGAGCATGGGACGATGCCATTGCATAAACTGATGCAAGCCGCTCATATCGCGCACCAGTTCATCGCCAGGGCGCAGATAGAGATGATAAGTATTACTCAAGACGAGCGAGGCATTGATATCTTTAAGATGTTCAGGTGTGAGAGTTTTTACAGTCGCTTGTGTACCAACGGGAGCAAAGACTGGGGTGAGGAGGTCGCCATGATGAGTTGTGAAAATTCCCGTGCGGGCACGATTGTTTTTGGCTGTGATCGCAAATTGAAACATCGAGTGGATTATACCGTGCCAGCCTCTTTATAGTTCTCAAGGTCTGTCGAGGGCTCCATCCATTCGCGAACAGCAAGGGGAAGCAGCGGCATTAACCACATCGGATAGTGTTGGAACAAAACAGAGTTAAAAGCGATGAAGATTGCCATCACGATCATCGCCGCGCCATATCGCCCGATCGATTTTTGCCAGGCGACAATATACGCCGCACATAGCATCATCAAAAACGGTATACGGGCGGGCAAACCGGTCAGGTTGAGAATACTGTCAATGGCATCTGCGCCAAAATGGTTCAGCGCTGTACGCGTCGCGGAAAAGGCAATCGACCTAACAAACCCCTCTAAATTCCAAAATAGGAAAGGCATGGAGGCAAGCAAGGGAATACTGATGATCAGCAGACCAGCGAGAATTGTTTTCCTCCATGAGTGTGACTGTTGATATTCCCAGATCAGGTAAAGAGGCGCCAGGAAAATAGCAATCTGTTTGATCGCCAGTGAAAAACTAAACAACAACAGGGATGTCTTTCGGTTTTTGTCGAATAAGCTGAGTGATAAGATCATTAAGAGGATGGGAATGAAGTCCAGAGCAACTGTCGATGATGCGCTTAATGTCCAGCGATTGAAGTACCAAAACGGCATTGCCAGCAACGCCAGTGACCAGGTACGTTTGGAAAACAAGATGGAACATAAAGCCAAACCAACGGCAACATTGCAGATCAGGAAAATATATCGCCAGAAATCGATCCAGGGTTGATATTGGCGGATACCCAGGCGCTGCAAAAGTGCTGAGGATTCATAGAAGAGGGGGAAGTATGTGGCGTATTTATTATTTTCGTCCATGCCGCCATGTAAGATACGTTCATAAGGATTTTGCCCATTCAGTATGCGGCGTCCTTCCACCCAGGAATAATAAGTATCACTGCCGACCGTGTCCAAACTCCAAAAACGCATATGAATACGAATCGCTAGGTAGACAACGATCAGCGCAACGATGCTGACGAACAGGATGAGCCTATGGTCTCGTATCCATGATCTGATTGTATTGTTCATGTTCATCGTAGATTGCGTTAGATTGTAAACGAGAACCGAAAGATTCTCAAAACATGGAGTGGAGCAACAGCTGGTTTTAGGATTTTATACCGCTTTACGCGCAGAGGAAAGATAATTCCATTTCACGATAATCATTTCCGCCGATGTGATCTACTCTCAGACAGGCAGTATCCACCCTAGCGCAAAACTGATAATATTCATGCTTATGCCTAAAGCAAGGGCTTCCGAAAATGACAATTGATTTGCGGGAATCAAATGCAAGGCGCAACTTTCCACGATCCAAATAAAAAGCTCGGCAAGCAGTAAGATAACAAGATAATTTTGGAAGAAAAGAATTAACGCGCCCCATAAGAGAGACTGCGTAATCAAATTCGCACAGATACTCGTGATGAGAATAGAACGAATTGGCTTCTGGTGCCATACACAGTAACCAAGAGCAACGGCACCCTCACTAAGGAGAGTTATAGAAATTGTGGAGATCAATTCTTTCGACGACGCCAAACGAAGAAAACGATTACTCCAACTACAATAACACTGGCAACCAGCAGACAAACACACAGCAGGAGAATCACCATGGAACGTGGAAGCATGTTGCTGGGGTTGAATTGTGACTCCACCACCAGGTCATCTGGGTGAACCGTTACTATGTATTTGGAATCAAATCCGGCTGTTTTGAAGATATTGCTCTGACGTGTCTTCCCATCTGAAAATTGGATTTCCAATTTGTGATAGTCGCTGAAACCATATGCCAGCGCGCTGCAGCTTGTCGTCTCACAGGTGAATCGCTGTGGACCTAACTCCTGTAGAGGTGCGGCGTCGCTGCAATCAGATTGATCGCACTCGTACAAAGTTCCGGAAAGGATCGTGACCTGATCCCCGCTTATTTCCTGCTTGAAGGAAAAGTCCATCGTTGGCTTGGGACCTGTATCAGCAAGTACAAAACGAGACGGTAGAAACAATTGAGTGATAAGAAAGAGTAAGAGGAATATTCTGAATTTTGCCATAGTGTATCTCAATGCAAATCAGATACTTAATTCTGTGAGCGCTGCAACAGAATATCGACGGTAGTCACATTAGAATCTGTTGTGACGAACACAGTCAAAACTTTCGTTACCATCGCCAAAATAATCCTCATTCCCTTTTGTTGTAAGCAGATATTTGACAACATAACCGCCATTGGATGAACCCCACAACTCTCCCTGAGATTGGCTTGTTTAGTAAGTCATTAGGAGATTTATCTCAATAGGCATCTGCGTAATTACTGATTCAAAAGATTCAAGTTCCCCAACATTTTTTCTGCGATCAAACGAAAATCCTGTTCGGGGATTTGTAACGTGCCAAAGCGAAAAGGCGCGCCCCAATGCGCCTTATCTTTGATAAAGGTTAATTCGTTGATTAATGGAAGGATCGAAACATCCTTCGCTGGGAGAAACTCGACATTACGCCGAAAGGGGACAAATCCGCCCATATCGTGCTGATAAATATTCTCATCCACGATTTTACAGATGGCAGTGAAACACTGAAGTTTCTCAGGCTTTTCGAATTCCAGTTTTGGCGAATAGAAGATGACCCAATCTCCCACCTGCATTCTTTTCAGTGGCGCGGCTTTCCCATGATTCGCCTGAATGAATCCACCAGAAAGTCCACGTTGAAGGTGATCTTTCGAGGCAACAATGATCCAGTAATTCATATTATTCAATTCTATATTTGTAAATATCCGCACCTGATTGAAATCAAAGCCAATTAATTGGAACGTGTTTCGTTGATCAAAACATTGATCGTACTGGCGAAGATCATTTCCACTTGTTCTGGAGATAATCCACTTTGTCCCACAATCGTTTGAATCACTTCTTTCTTCTTTTCCTTATCCCCCGCGATCGCCAACAACGTCTGCAGCCAGACATGTGGGTTGATTTTGAAATTCTCTATATTTTGTAAATCGTATTCGTTCTGCATTCGTCTCATTCCTTATCATAAGCTAGCACAATTATATTTTCCTACATTCTCTTGCTATAAAAATGCAATGATTTTAAACTAGGTAGAAAGAATTCACATCGCTATTTCAGTTTGCTGATCTCCTTATGCGCAATAAAAGACCTAAAACTCCAAAAATCAATGCTTCGCCAAGGAAAAATCCAAAGTTGTATTCGCTGCCTGCATTGTGGACTTCATACATCTGCACATCCGAGTCAAAGAACGACATGATTAATGTCACTGGTGCAATGATCCCGTGCCAAAGGCCGGCAACGGCACGAGCGACGCGTCCCTGCGAGTCCGGTTGATTGATTAGTGGATTCGGTCCCGGCAGAGCAAGCTGGAAGGTGGAGTTTGATGTTGTTACCTGAATACTTGTACCTGGGGCACAAGCGACCAGCATTAAAAACATAAACACGCTTAACATCAGAAAGATAGCTTTCTTCATCTCTCTGCCTCCATAACAATTTTCTTAAGTTTTTAATCTTCGCTGTGACGGAATGGAGATTATGTCCGGTCTGGCAAGTTCGCATCCCCTGACAACAACTTGGACATAAGTAGGTCAGAAAGGATTATACAGGAAATTCCCTCTAATACAACTTATTGTTAGGAAATAGTAAGTTGACAGAAAAATAGGAAAACTGCCCTGCAATTACGGGACAGTTTTTTCTAAGCATCCACTATTTCGCCTTGAGCGGCAGTGGTAAAGAACAATCTAGCTTTGCGGTGATCTACTTCCATCACGTCACTTTCGAGGAATTCCCTGCAAGGATTTTCGATGCCGATCTGTCCTGCAATTCGTGCTAGATGGCTCTCCTCAATGAGTGTGCGCCAAGCATCGGGTCAAACAGTGTAGCGTTCTTTTATTTCCTGAGAGTTCAGCAACCACCCTGCAAAAAGTGTGAACAAGGCAACAATACCCAGAATGATAGCGGAAGCCATCCAGGAACGGTGTTCAAAGACTCGCTCTTGGATGATGCCATATAGTGTAATCAACCAAATCAGAGCAGCAGAGATCGTCAGCAGTTGAAGCATGATTAGGCTCCATCGTTTTTTGATCATTAGCAAGAAGGGCGCGAATAAACAGATCGCCATTGGAATAAGACTGAAACTGCGTAAAAAGTGTGCCGCGATGAGAATGGCTGCCAGGATTATGGATAGGTAACGAAGTTTCATAGGATTTGAATCCTAGTTCCTCTCAATGATCACGTCTGTGACTTTAGTTACCCTGCCTTCTCGTGTTCTTCCATGTCCTCCAGCAGCAAATCCAGGGCGCCGACGGAAATAAACAATTCCCGCAACGAGATCAACATGGATGCCATCATCAGAATCAAGGCGATGGCAAATGCCCATTTCCCACCGACTATCCAACCGGCAAACAGAGAGAACATGCTAATCATGCAAAATAGCAGGCTCAACACGCCAAAGATCTGCATGTTGCGAATGAGATAAGTGCGATAGCGCAGGTTCCGTATCTGCCCGTGCAAGTTTCGACTCGGACCCGAACCATAACGATCGTAAAGATTTCGAATGATCGTCGCGATCGTTAGAAAGCGATTTGTGTACGCCAGCATCAATAGCGATATGGCTGGGAACAATAGTGCGGGGGTAGTGAGGTTAATTTCCATAGGCGCATTATATATCTGGAATTAAATGCGTAAACGAATTGAATTTACTTTTCTGTCAGCGATCAACTTGATAAATTTCAAACTCAAATGGTGCTTTTGAAAACCTCCAGGGAGGCGATAAAGGAAACGCAAACGAATAATACCCACCACCATACATCGTCCGAATCCAAGTCGTCCATGGAGCTGGAATTTGTAGATCGCGTATTCTGTTTAAACGCGATAAATCGTCCTTAGATATACGTTGTTTAGAGATATTAGTTGGAATAACCAAATAATCGTCAGCTTGAAGACTGCTTTGCTTCATATCATACTGGAGCATCCCTGCCTTAGTGGAATACCATGCCCATCCCCAAAAACCCACCTCATATACACGCTCGTTTGAGGGCAAGTCTTGCTTAATAGAATAAGCGTAATGCCGGTAGACATTGGCATAAGTATAGTCGGATATCGCCAGAGCTATTCCCAATAAAATGGTCAAGCTAAAGCTAAGCACATCCCGCCAAATAACAATTCCCTGCCGAGTAAGATGCCTACCAAGAAGAATCAAGAATGGAGGCATCACAAGCAAAATATGTCGGATAGCAATAAATGGAGAGAAAAGAATAATAAATGCTGATGTTCCCACTATCCACAGTCCAAGAACAATTTCCTCAACCAAAGCATTTTTGTCCGCGTCTCTCCAGGCAACCGTTATATTCTCTTTCAACAGACTGACGGCAAAACCGTTCAAGAACAAACCAATAATAAAAAAAGGAATCCAGTAGATGGCAAACGTTGTTTGGTCTGTAAAGATCATAAATAAACCAAGCAGTATGCTACACAATATCGACACCATTATCCAATTTCGGTCGCGCAGATCATCTCTTTTTAGAGAGATAAAGCTAATTATGAATGGTGCTATGGAGCCGATTCCGCAAATCCAGCTTATCAATCTGTAAAATACAGTCTGCGGAGTAAGAGATACTGTCGGTCGTCCTAACAAATGAATTGCACCGAAATCATAATAATTAAAGATTGACCAAAGCAATAGAGTAAGCAAAATAATTCCAAAACCCCAAAGACCCCGCCAGTGACGTCGATAAATAATGACGATCAGAAAAACAGGCAATAGTACCAGACTTGTATATTTAATTAAGCAGGCAATGGAAACAGCAATTCCGGCAAGCAGATATTTTCGATCTTCTCCTTCCGTAGACAGAATTGCCCAAAAGAAAACAAGCCAGGATACTATTAATGGAATATCTACCATTAGATTTTGTCCGGGCAAAAAGGATGGGCCTAATGAAAATAATCCTGTCAGAAACAGCGGGTATCGTACATGAAAACTGTTTACGAGAATATAAAAGAACAGGATGACAAGCGAGCTACAAAGTGCCATAAACAGATGCAAGATCAATTCAGAAGGCCCGAAAAGCTTTATCAGGATTGCATAAATATATGGAATCAAAAGCGGTTGATTGATAACAAAGATAGGTCTAGCTGTATTTCCCCACATAATTTTCTGCGATAGTGGATGCAGAGGAGAAACGAGGATAGCTTTTGCAATTTGTAAATACGCCGTGTCATCTATATGAACGGCCTTTCCAAGATTGACACTACAGGCAACAGCCATAAACAAAATTAAAATAATGCCTGTTTTGTACGGGATTAGTTTATGGATCATAGTCGTCGAAAGCTATTACAACGGGTAATTATAAGATATGCAGAATCAACAGACATTTCATATTCTTTATAGAGAAGACGGTCGGGCTTTTGTTTCAAATAAACAAGCTTCCAAAAGCCCAACCGTCCCAAACAGTTCATTGACTGCAATCAATTAGCCTGAGAGAGCTCACGATATACGGGGAATCATTGATCCTAATGTGAGCTAGTATTCATTGGTAGCTCTTACAAACTTCACGAAGCATCGCTTTAGACCAAATCAGCCGATTGGATGGGAATATGTCGAATACGTTTCCCAGTTGCCGCAAACACAGCATTTGCCACAGCGGGCGCAACCGGAGGCACACCCATCTCGCCAATCCCGGATGGAGGTCGATCACTGGGAACGATATAAACTTCGATAACCGGCATTTCATCCATACGCAGGATTGGATAGTCATGGAAATTCGTTTGTTGGACGCGTCCGTTCTTGATCGTTGCCTGGGCTTTGAGGGCGGCGGTCAGACCGAATGCGATTCCGCTCTGCATCTGCGCCGTGACGTTATCTGCATTGACGACCATGCCACAATCGACAGCACACACCATCCGGTTCACGCGGACATTTCCTCTTTCATCACACTGACTTCTGCCACGTCCGCAACATGAGTTACGCCAAAGGTCGCAAAGTAGGCAAGGCCACGTCCCTGCCCCGTCGGCAGCGCTTTGCCCCAATTGGATTTTTCCGCAGCGAGGTTGATCACACCCAGTGCACGTTCATTATTTGCGTAAATTTCTCTCCATACATCCAATGGATCGCGTTCCAACGCGTCTGCCTTTTCAGCGATAAAACTTTGTTCACTATAGGCACGGGTGAAATTTTCTACCGAGCGCCACGCCCAGGTTGGGACTCCAAATCCATTCGTCACACTGATGATAGGAAGAGCCATTTTATCTGGCGCTGCAGATGCATACTTCACAGCCAGCGAATGATAGAAATCGTGCTGCAGATCATCGTCGCGCGTCCACACCACTTGAACAGGAGCGTTAATCGCCTTTGAAAGTTTCGCCGCTTCGATTGCGTAATCGATCTGGAGACGACGCCCAAATCCGCCGCCGATCAACGGCACATGGACCGTCACATTGTCCGATGAGAGTCCGACATCCCCCATGGCTGCATCGATGTCGGCATCCGTTGGTTCCGGTGTTTTCTTCAACAGCGCCACGGCGTTCAGGATTTGTCCTGGCAGGCAATATCCACATTGACTGACCTTTTCCTCCAGCCAGGCCTTTTGGACAGGATGGCTGGCAGCTTCGGAAAGTCCTTCAATTGTGATTATCGATTTGCCTTCGACGGAAGAAAGTGGAGTTATACAAGACCGTGTCGGTTCATCGTCAACCAAAACGGTGCAGGAACCGCACTCCCCCATTCCACAGCTAAATTTGGTGCCCGTGAGTGAAAGCAAATCTCTGAGCACCCAGAGCAGCGGCATAACGCCATCTGCTTCGACCTGATAAGTCTTTTGATTGATCTGTAGATCAAATACGGTCATCGCGCGTCCCTCCCATACTTTTTGAATGGCAGATTTCAGTATAGGATTTTTAGGGGAGGGAAACAAGATGTCATTAATCCATGATTTATCACCCCAGAAAAAGTAGGGGCGGGGTGACCCCGCCCCTACACAATTCTATTCCGTTTTTCCATACGCCACATGATTTGGGTTGATCAGCAGCATGGGCACTTGAATTGGCGGCATCTGTGGCAAATAGGGATTGGCGATCGAGGCATCATAAAGACTCATCCACGAGACGCGCGCCGCTTCGAGGCTGACTCCCACTTCGGTTTGCGTGGAGATGCGGATCTTGCCCTTCATCACAAATGTACCGACTAGGACATCCACCGGTTCCATCATCCGGTTCGCTTCATCTGCTTCGTAATCCAATGGTTCCTCTGCAGGAGGCAGGGTGTGAAAAGCGATCAGTCGTGCGGTCGGGTAGTAAAGCTCGGAATACGTAAGTGCCTTTACCGGGCTTCCGCCGAAGATGATCACCTGTGATTTCAACATGTGCATGTACTTGGGAGCACCATCGGTCCGCAGCCAGATGTTCACACGGTGGACGCTTTCCTTGGTGATCACTTCACCACGCACAACCGTGTCCTGAGTGTAGAGCATTACCGGAGTAGTTCGTTCATCAGGTCTGAGAATGTACATAAGTCCTCCGTATAGAGTGCCACCTAAAAAGTGTATTGAAGGATGAGACCAGCATTAATCATTATACACTTGCCTGCAACTCCCCTCAGCGTTTATACTGTGTAGACAGTTTTCAACTTTGACAATTTACCTGTGATGGATATGAACCTGAATGCACAATAAACGCTGGGTGATTAGTTCACCGCTTACGCCGCAAGCCGAAGAAGGGCTTGTACGCTTTCCACCTATTCTCAAACAAATCCTGTTCAATCGTGGTCTCGCTAATTACGAGGAGGCGCGTGCCTTTATGCGCGCCATGCCGAATTTTGATACCGACCCGTTCCAGCTTACCGGCATGGACGTCACGGTAGATCGAATCCTGTATGCAATCAGTCACAGCGAGCCAATTGCTGTCTATGGCGATTACGACGTGGATGGTGTCACCGCTACTGCGCTGCTCGTCGATGCCTTGAAGGGGCTTGGGGCAAACGTCCGCTCGTATATTCCGAATCGGTTTGACGAGGGTTATGGACTCAATAACGACGCGCTGGATACTCTCAAAGCGGATGGCGTCAAACTGGTCATCACCGTGGATTGCGGCATCCGTTCGCCAGACGAGGCGGAGCACGCGGGGACTATCGGGCTGGACCTCGTTATCAGCGACCACCACCATCCCGACGGCGAAAACCTGCCGCCTGCCTTTGCCGTGATCAATCCCAAACAACACGGCGACATTTATCCTGATAAATATCTGGCTGGTGTTGGCATAGCTTATAAGATCGCGGAAGGCTTAGTCAAGAAATCAAATGGGCAGGCTGTTAATGTCCGTTTGATAGATTTGCTTGACCTCGTTGCCCTTGGTACCGTTGCTGATCTTGCACCACTGGTCGGCGAGAATCGTTTCCTCGTCCGAAAGGGACTCAAACAAATCCACGAGACGAAACGGCAGGGATTATTCTCGCTGGCAAATATTGCCGAAGTACAACTAAATAAAATCACAGCCGGAAACATCGGCTTCATGTTGGGACCGCGTTTGAATGCATCCGCAACTGGACGTGCAGAACCGTCAGCGGCAGAGCCTTACACGGTCAACACAGGAACAAGCAGAACAGATCGCCATGAGTGAAGATAAAGATGAGTTCTTGCTCTTTGCCGCACATGAAAGTTTCAATCCTGGAGTTGTTGGACTCGCTGCCTCACGTCTCACAGAAATGTATTATCGCCCCGCCATCGTCGCTTCGAGGGGCGCGGAAGAGACGCGCGGTTCGTGTCGTTCGATCCCCGAATTTCATATTACCGACGCGCTGGACCTATGCAAGGATTTGCTTGTCCGCCATGGAGGGCATGCGGCTGCGGCTGGCTTCACGGTGCGCAATGAAAATTTACCTGAGTTCGTGAGGCGCTTGAAACAAATCGCTAAAGATCAGCTTTCCGGGAAAGATCTGCGCCATTCTCTCGCCGCGGATATGGAAGCCACTCTTCCACAATTGAACATGGAAGTATTGGAACATCTCGAGTATCTGGAACCGACAGGATACGGCAACCCGGGGGCAGTCTTTGTGTCGCGGGATGTCAAAATAAAATCATTTCGCGGGGTTGGTTCTGAAGGCAAACATCTCAAAGTCACATTCGATGACGAATGTGGTGGTTTCTTCGATGCCATCGGATTCCGTATGGGAAGCATGGTCCCCTCTTTGCAACCGCGTGTAGATGTGATGTATCAACTGGAGTTGAACGAATATAACGGTCGCAAATCGCTGCAATTGAATTTGAAAGACCTCAAGCCAGCGGGAACGCCTGATTGATTTGCAACTCCTCTCCTGATGGGGCGTATAACATAATGTAAGGGCGACCCAGCATGGGCTTCCAATAAATTATTCTCCCATGGCGGAGTGCCCAATAAAATCAGGAGAAATATCATGCAACAAAAACCTACTCTGGTAAACGTCATCGCCTGGATGACTCTCGCCAGTGGCATTGTCAATGTTTTCTGGAGTGTTGTCGCTTTCTCTCATCCCATCGGATGGATTTGTGCCCCCGTATCGATTCTGCCGCTCATTCTCGGAATATTTGAGATTATCTACTCTGCAAAGTTGCTCGGCAATTCAGCACAGCCGGTCAAACCATCCACAAATATTGCGATCTTTGAAATCGCGGCGGTTCTGTATGGGAATGCTTTTGCATTAGTGGTCGGTATTCTGGCGTTAGTCTTTTACAATGATCAAATTGTCAGAGACTATTTCGCTCGTCTCAATGGTACTGCATTTATTACGCCCGTTAGGCCTGTGCAGCCAGCCCCTCCAATTGTACCCACAGAACCCAGTGTCCCTGAGAAGGAACCGCCGGAAAATCCCGAAACACCACAAGAGTAAATTGTCAAAAACTCTCGATCATTCTGGCGAGAGTTTTTGATTCGCCTAATAAGGATGATTTTCCTCTTGACTCTCGCCCATCGCACTTATACAATGGAATGAATACCATAACGGGCAACAGGGAAGAGATCCTGAACATAGCATAAAGCGAAGCCAAAGGACGCCGAAGGTGCAAATCTGGAGCAGGCGAACCCAGATGAATCTCTCAGGCAAAAGGACCCTGTACTCGACAAACTCTGGAAAATCCCGTAAGGGATACCGACGGTGTAAAGTTTTAGTCTGCTGGTCCGCTAGTCTAATAGTCTCCTAGTCTGCCAAGCCAAGAGACCAAAAGACGAAAAGATCAAAAGATTACACTAATCTCTCAGGTCACATTACAGAGGCGCATGTTAATACCCGTGCGCCTTTTTGATTCGCCAAACCCTGTAACGCGACTTTCAAGTCGCACCATAAAGTGGCGACATAAATGTCGCAATACACACCTACCCAAGGAGCAATACATTATGAACGCACCCGCAAATCTGAAATACACAAAATCTGATGAATGGTTTGATCCCGCCAGCGGCGCGATGGGATTGAGTGACTATGCCCAGTCTCAACTCTCTGACATTGTCTTCGTTGAAATCCTCGTGGATGAAGGCGATACGATCGAAGCCGGTAAGGCAATCGCTTCTGTGGAATCGGTCAAGGCTTCAGCGGAGATTTATGCGGCGGCCGGCGGCACTGTATCCGCGGTCAACAAAGATTTGGCGAACAAGCCTGAAACCCTCAATTCCGATCCGTATGGCGGAGCTTGGATGATCAAAGTGGACGGCGGCACGACCGGCGAGGCGATGGACTCTGCTGCCTATGAAAAGTATTGTGAAGAGAGAAGCCATTAGTAATTAGCTATCAGCACTCAGCGGTCAGCAGCCTTTCGCTGAACGCTGACAGCTATGGAGTTCTTATGACCTATATCCCCATTTCACCGAAAGAGCGGGATGCGATGCTGGAGACGATCGGCGTCAAATCGCTGGATGATCTGTTCGATGCCGTCCCCGCCAAGCACCGCTTCCCGAATTTGAATCTTCCCCCAGCCTTAACCGAGATGGAAGCGATGGATGAACTCTCGGGTCTCGCACAGGCAAATGAAAATGTTCGCCAGGACCTGATCTCCTTCCTCGGCGCGGGCATGTATAACCATTACATTCCTTCTGTTGTCGATCACATTCTGCGCCGCGGTGAGTTTTACACCGCCTACACACCCTACCAACCGGAAATTTCACAGGGCACATTGCAAGCCATCTTTGAATATCAATCTCTGATGGCGGCACTGACCGGCATGGATGTATCCAATGCTTCACACTATGATGGCGCGACTGCCACTGCCGAGGCAGTGAATCTTGCTTATGCTCAATTCCGCGGCAAACGCAAGAAAGTCGTCATTTCGGCTACGGTCCATCCGCAATATCGCCAGGTAATTCGTACGTATGGACAGGGCATGGATCTTCAAATTGCGGGCGATGATCCGAACGCTGATCTTGATACAAATCCCAATGATCTGGCGAATCTTATTGATGACAATACAGCGCTCCTCATTGTGCAATATCCCGATTTCTTCGGGCGCGTCTACGATTACACCAAGCTGATCGATGCCGCGCACGCGAAGGGAGCGCTGGTCTGTGTGGTTGCAAACCCAACCGCACTGGCGCTGTTCAAGACTCCCGGTTCGATGGGCGCGGATGTGGTCGTCGGCGATGGTCAGCCATTGGGGATCCCCATGTGGTACGGCGGACCCAGCGTCGGCTTTTTCACGACCCGCAAACAATATGTCCACAAGATGGCAGGACGCCTCGTGGGCGAAACGATGGATAACAAGGGACAGCGCTCCTACGTTCTCACCTTGACCGCACGCGAACAACACATCAAGCGCGAACGCGCCACCTCCAATATCTGCACCAATCAGGGATTGATCGCCCTCGGCACAGCCGTCTATCTTTCTGTGCTTGGCAAGACCGGTTTCCGACAGGTCGCCAATCTTTGTTATCAAAAGGCACACTATGCCGCCGAACAACTCAGCCAGATCAATGGCATGGGTTTGTGCTTCACCGAGCCGTTCTTCCATGAATTTGCATTGTGCGTGAATCGCCCTGTGGAAGAAGTGAACGAACATTTACTCGAGCACGGCATCCTCGGCGGCTACGATCTCGGACAGGATTATCCTGCTCTCAAGGATCACATGCTGGTCGCCGTTACAGAAATGAACACCAAGGAAGATATCGACCTATTCGCGGAAGCCTTGGCGGAGGTGGTAAATGACTGACCTAGTAATGGAACCCCAGGTTAAGACTGGACCTAAAATTGTCGAACCGACCATCTTTGACTTATCGTCGCCCGGACGCACCGGTGTGACAATGCCCGCTTCTGACGTCCCGGAAACGGCGCTGCCTGCTGAGGATTTACTTCGTGCTGAGTTGCCTCTGCCCGAACTTGCCGAAGTGGATGTTGTCCGCCACTACATGCATCTCTCGTCGTTCAACTACAGCGTGGATAGTGGCTACTATCCCCTCGGCTCGTGTACGATGAAGTACAACCCGAAGATCAACGAGGATACCGCTCGCTTGCCAGGATTTTTATTCACCCATCCGCTGCAGCCGATTGAGACAGTACAAGGCAACCTCGCATTGACCTATCAATTGCAGGAATGGTTGAAGGAGATCGCCGGTTTTGCCGCGGTGACTTTGCAACCCGCAGCGGGCGCGCACGGAGAATTTACCGGCGTACTGATGATGTGTGCCTATCATAAATCCCGCAGTGATGCCAAGCGCGTCAAGATGTTGATTCCCGATGCGGCGCATGGAACAAATCCGGCCTCGGTTGGCATGATGGGTTTGCAAGTTGTTACTATTCCATCAGACGCGCGTGGTAACGTTGATTTGAAAGCACTGGAAGCTGCTTGTGACGATACCGTGGTCGGTTTGATGCTCACCAACCCGAACACGCTCGGTCTTTTCGATGAGCATATCGAAAAGATCATCGAGCTGGTTCATAGTTGCGGCGGTTTGATGTATGGCGATGGCGCGAATCTCAACGCACTACTTGGCATCCTCCGCCCGGGCGATGTGGGCTTCGACCTAATGCACTTCAACTTGCACAAGACATTCTCCGTCCCGCACGGTGGCGGCGGACCGGGCGTCGGTCCCGTGGGTGTTGCCGCGCATCTGGCAGATTTCCTGCCGGAGCCGCTGGTTGACATCGTCGAAGA
>WNFZ01001662.1_pt1 | contig 21380 bp, 18 predicted proteins | sample 5400081 | NCBI WGS metagenome assembly WNFZ01 (sample SAMN13153365, study PRJNA577476) | soil metagenome | isolation source: 80 cm soil or saprolite under grassland replicate 1 | place: USA:California | collected 2016-06-15
GGATTTGTTGAAACTCGGCAGAGGTCAATCCCTTCTCCTGATCGATCATCAAGCTTTCTTTATCAGCAAGTAACTGTGAATAAAGCGCGGGGAGTGCGGCGAGACGACGATCAGGAATTCCCAACTTTAAAATCTCAGATACATGTTGGACAAGTCCGATCTGGATTTCGGCATAACGCGTGATGACCGGTTCCCACGGTTTGATATCCTGTGTCGGACGGATGGAGGCGCGCAACTGTTCGCCACTGTCCCGCATTAACATCCAGCCGCGTTCGACATCCACTGTGATCAGTTCGGGCATGCAATCAGGATACCAACCTGCTAACATATCGGTCAACGCGATCTCGTAGAGAGTTTTTCCCGCGGTGGCTTTGAAAAACAATATGCCTTCATTTGTCCGCACGTGCATCACCGTTGACCATGCATATGCATGATTTTGTTCGATCTCACCAGTAAGTTGAATTGAGTTTTGTTCTGCTTGCACGCGAATCCACTCATGGGCTTGTTTTTGCCAATCAGGTTCATGCCAGTGAAGTTGGGAGGGAGTTGTCATATTTATGTAGTATCCAAAACATCAACAATATATTTTCATTTCAGCCGGTCTTAATAATACACTGAATGTGATCTGGATTCCAAATAAAAACTCCCACTCCTAGGAATGGGAGTTCGTTCTTCCTTTTCTCTTCTCTTACTTTACGACTAGTGTTGCGACCATGCCCTTTTCAATATGACCCGGGATTCCGCAGATAACATCGTAACTACCAGGTTCGGTCGGTGCAGTAAAGGTATCGGACTTGGTTGTTCCGGCTTCCACACCATCAAGTTCCCACAATATCTTGTCCTCATCCTTATCTCCGAAGGGAGGAGTAACATGATCACCCAGTTTCAGAATGGCGAATTCATGTTCAAGAACACCATTATTAGTCATGTTCAAGGTGACTTGCGCGCCCGCAGGAACGGTATAGGTCGATGAATCGTAGCCTGTATCGGTCGCTGTAACATTGAGGGTGACTTTGTTGCCACCACAAGCTGTCAACGTTAACGCGAGTACAAACATAGCGACAACGAGAATCCTTTTCATTTTATGCTCCTTTTGGTTTGAACAAAACCAAACTTACTGTAGCACCGTTGCTGAATATTTGAATGTGATGAATATCATATGTTTTGTCGATAATATATCCGTAGGTTATTGGTTGCCAATCCGCGGCGGGATTCCCTGAACGAGCAAGGACAAAGAGCGTACAGCCAAAGGACTGTAGCAATACCAATTTCTTACTCGATTCCTATCTTGTCCTCATTGACACAGTACACTGCTCATGTTATCCTTCGGGGCGTAGGATACCAGTAGTTTGCTTTGGAAGTACCAGGTTGGCTCACGGATCATCCGTGAGCCGCTTTGTTATACGCCGTCGAGGCGCTCCGATGCAACACCCAATGAGTACCCTCCATATTTTTCATTTGCCATAAGGAGGCAAAAATGTCGGAACGTATCAACGGTACAGTCAAGTGGTTCAACGGAACGAAGGGCTACGGCTTCCTCGCTCGCGAAGGCGGCGATGATGTCTTTGTCCATTTTTCTGCGATTCAAGGCGAAGGCTTCAAGAATCTGCAGGAAGGCCAGAGGGTCGAGTTCACTGTTGAGCAGGGACCCAAGGGTCTGCAGGCAAGTAACGTCGTCGTTGTCAAGTAATTGACTGTCGGATACAAAATCCCCGAGACATTTGTCTCGGGGATTTTTGATTTAAAACCATTAAACACAAAGAAAACAAAGGTCACTACGTTTTCTTCGCACACTTTGTGTCTTCGCGGTGAAAATCACCCGTACCTGTTCATAAATTTTTCCATGCGGCGTAGGGCTTCTTCGATCTGTTCATAAGCTGTCGCATAACACATGCGCACAAACCCGTCACCACCGGGACCGAAGGCGTTGCCCGGCACTACAGCGACATGTTCTTCAAGCAATAGCTTTTCGGCGAAGACTTCATCGTCCATGCCCGAGGCGTGGATGTTGGGAAACGCGTAGAATGCGCCGCGCGGCTCAAAGGTCCGCAGACCGAGGCGGTTGAGTCCCGCAACCAAAAGCCTGCGGCGGCGATCATATTCCGCGACCATTTCCTCCACGTATGAATTCCCATTTTGCAAGGCTTCGAGCGCGGCGTCTTGGGCGGTCGTCGGCGCAGACATGATCGTGTATTGATGGATGCGCACGAGTCCCTGAATAATATCTGCGGGACCACAGGCATACCCGATGCGCCAGCCGGTCATTGCATAATCTTTGGAGAAGCCACCGAGCAAAACGGTGCGCTGTTTGAGTGTTTCATCTAGCGCGGGGAAGCAGACATGTTCAAAATCGTACACCAGACGGTCATAAATTTCATCGGAAACAACCAGCAGGTCGTGTTCCTCGGCGATCTTCGCGATTTCGAGCATCACTTCACGCGTCGCTACTGCGCCCGTCGGGTTGGATGGATAACCAATAAAGATGACCTTCGTGCGCGGCGTGATCGCCTTGCGAATATCATCGGGGTCCACCATAAAATTGTTTTCTTCACGGGCCATCACTTCAACGGGAACACCATTCGCCATGATCACTTCGGCTTGATAGGAAACGAAACATGGAGTGGGGATAATAACTTCATCACCGGGGTCGAGCAATGCAGTGAATGTTAGATATAGTGCTTCCGAGACGCCCACGGTCGCGATGACCTCGGTCGTTGGATCATACTGAACGTTATATAACCGTTTGAGATTCTCAGAGATTGCCTGGCGCAATTCCAACTTTCCCCAGTTCGACGTGTAATGCGTTTCGCCGTTTTGCAGAGAACGGATGCCCGCCTCGAGGATCGGCTTCGGTGTTGTGAAATCCGGCTCGCCAATCCCGAGCGAGATCACATCCTTCATCGTCGCGGCGATATCAAAAAATTTTCGGATGCCCGAAGGCTTGAGTCCGGCTACTCGTTTCGATAGACGTTGAACATTGGTCACTTCCTGCATTGCGCCTCCTGTATATTTATGTCATTGCGAGGGCGGTGTTTGTCCGCCCGAAGCAATCTCCGCTTAAAGAGTAAATACTTATCGAATAAATATTTCCGCTAAATAGAGATTGCTTCGTCGCTTTGCTCCTCGCAATGACATACTAGATTGGTTGTATCAACCATTCGTCGGGAATTTCCCGATATGTTAGATCAAAGGCTTGTCCATTCGTTGTCTTAACTCGAAATCCTTTTTCGCCAGGTCCTCGCCAGCGCGAGACGATCTCGGCGATCTCGTAACGGACTCCCTGCCACGTCAAAGAGAGCGGGCGCTCTGCATATTCGGAATCCGAGCGACACTCAACAGTATTCATCATCCATTGTGTTCCACAAAAGAGACGTGGCTGTTATCACCCACATTGATTTGGATGAAATGCCCATCGCCTCTTCCCTGGATCCTGACCTGCCTGCCGATCAACGAGCGACACAGCGCTGTGGATTGAATCTCACAACCTGCTTCGAGGATGCTTTCTTTTATCTTGCTGTCTGTGATCTTACAGTTTGCCCCAATGGACGCGTATGGTCCAATGACTGAGTTTGAGATTTCCGCACTGGGATCAATAAAAGAGGGTGCAATAATTTCCACACCGCCATTTGATTCATTTGTGGTTCTGTTGGCTTTGCCCTGATCGAGCAATACTTTGTTTGTATCCAATGTTGCTTCGATTGTCCCCGTATCAAGCCAGCTCTCCCCGGTCTGCGTGCGCACTTTTGCGCCCTGTTCGATCATCAAGCTGATGGTATCTGTCAGGAAGAATTCGCCTTTGAGAGTCAGGTTGCGTTCCATTTGCTCTTTGATGGCGGCGAGCAGTTTTTCGGCGCTCTTGAAATAATAACAACCGATGACAACCAAATTGTTTTCCACTGACGTCGGCTTTTCAATGAAGCGCTTTACCCATCCATCTGCACCGACCTCCGCGACGCCGAATCGCCTTGGGTCTGGGAATGGAAGCACCCAGGCTACACAGTCCGCTTGCTCTTTATCCAGAAACGAAAAATCCGTTTCAATGATTGAATCGGAAAAGACAACCATCATTGGTCCATGCAGGTGTTCACGCGCCAACCAGATCGCGTGAGACTGGCCCTTCATCTCATTCTGAACAACATAACTTACCTTGAGGTTCGGGTAGTTCTCCTGTATGAACTTTGGGACCTGCAACTCGCCCAGATAAGGACCCACGATAAAAACATATTCGACGCTTTCAGGGTCTGGAAGGGTCTTGAACATATCGAGCAGATGCTCAAGTGTAGTTTTTCCGGCTACGCTGACGAGCGGCTTTGGTTTGCTATAGGTGTGCGGGCGCATGCGTGTTCCCCAGCCCGCCATGGGAATGACAACAGTCAGAGATTGTTTATCCATAAGACAATTTTACCGCGTGACATTCGGATAAAGGATAAGCCAGATCTTATTGTTAAAAACGAATCTGTAATCCGAGTGCGACGATCTTACGCATGCCCCAGGATGGGGTGCGGCTTGTAGGGTTCTTCCAGCTTTTTGATTTCATCATCAGAGAGTTGGATGTCGAGCGCTGCAATGGCTTGATCAAGGTGATCCATTTTGGTTGCGCCGATGATCGGACTATGAACATACGGCTTATGCAGGATCCATGCCAGAGCAATTTGCGAGCCAGTTACACCGCGTTCTTTTGCCACTTCAGCGACACAGTCTGCAACGACAAAGTCTTCGTCACGGAAATATAGCCCGTTTGCGAACGGATCGCTGTTGGCGCGGGTTGTCTCACCGCCACCGCCGCGTTTGCGATCCCCAGCAAAGAAGCCGCGCGCCATCGGACTCCATGGGATGATTCCGATGCCTTCATTTACACAGAGCGGAATCATCTCACGCTCCTCCTCGCGATAGGCAAGGTTATAGTGATCTTGCATCGAGACAAATTTCGTCCAACCGTGTTTCTCAGAGGTGTCCAGCGCTTTGGCAAATTGCCACGCAAACATGGATGATGCGCCGATATAACGTGCTTTCCCCGCACGGACGATATCGTTCAGCGCTTCGAGCGTCTCTTCAATGGGCACTTCATAATCCCAACGATGGATTTGATACAAGTCCACGTAATCCATTTGCAGGCGCTGCAGGGATTTGTCGATCGAGTCCATGATGTGTTTACGTGAGAGACCACGATCGTTGATGTCGTCGCTCATTTGCCCATTCACTTTTGAAGCAACGACAACGTTCTCACGCCTGACTCCCAGATCCTTGAACAATTTGCCTGTCACGCGTTCGCTTTCGCCGAGGGAATACACATCCGCAGTATCGAAGAAGTTGATGCCTGCATCAAGGGCGCGCTTGACAAATGGTTTGGCATCTGCTTCCTCCAAAACCCACTCGCGCCATTGCTTGGATCCGTAACTCATCATTCCCAAACACAAGCGCGAAACTTTCATTCCTGTCTTACCGAGGTTTACATATTGCATGGGAAATTCCTTTTGACGATAGACTATAGACGATTGACCATAATTTCTCGTCCACGGTCTATTGTCCATCGTCTTTATAAGATTTTCAAATTCGCCAGACTTGCTGCGAGTCTTTTAATTCCTACAGATTCAAACACCACATCCACGATTTCGTCGTCATCCTGAATGCGACTGTTGAGGACAATCCCTTCGCCCCAGACCTGGTGGCGGACGTGAATCCCAGCGCGGTATTTGGATTCGATCACGGGAGCTGTATGAGGTCGGGAAGGAAGCGACCATTGGGTGTCGGGAACACGTCCGCGGATGGAACGTCCGGTGCGCGTTTTGCCCACCAACAAATCCGCGGGGATGTCATCCAAGAAGCGCGAGGGATAGGTTTCCTCCGCAGCACCGCGTCCCCCGCGTTGAATGGCGCGAATCAGATAGAGTTTATCTTTGGCGCGCGTAATGCCCACGTAAAAGAGACGACGTTCCTCTTCCATAGATTCAGGCTGATCGAAGGAACGGCTATGGGGCAGAATGCCATCATCGAGACCCACAAGGAAGACTACGCCAAATTCGAGTCCCTTGGCAGCGTGGAGGGTAAGCAGAGTGGGAACGTTGCCTTCTTTAATAGTGTCCTGATCGGAGACAAGGGCAATGTTCTCAAGGAACTCATCAAGAGTGCGTGTGGAATATTCTTCTGCGAGACGTTTTAACTCGACAACGTTTTCCCAGCGATCGACACCTTCCTCGGATTGGTCGTCAACGTATGCCTTGTAGTTAAGATCTTTGATGACACGCTCAAAGAGTTCAGCAGTATTGAGCGAAAGCGCAGCAGTGCGCCAGTTGGCAAGCATTCCGCCGAAATCCGCGAGAGAGAGGGATGCTCGTCCGCTGAATGCCCGCCAATATTGGGACTCTGCACCGCGGGCGAGATCCATAAGTACAAAGCCGGGTTGCGTGTTGTTCTGACGCGCTATTAAATGTAGAGTCGTAAGTGTCTTATCTCCGATGCCACGCGGCGGGACATTGATGACGCGGTCGAGGCTTGCTTCGTCGGCTGGATTGTGCACGAGGCGAAGGAACGAGATCACATCCTTAACCTCGCGCCGTCCATAGAATCGCTGCGCACCGACCAGGCGATAGGGAAGCCGTGCCTGCAAGAATGCTTCTTCCAATAAACGCGACATGGCATTCGTGCGATACATGACCGCGCATTCACCAGGTTCAAATTGACGCGATGCGACAAGTTGTGCGATGGCATCCACGACAAATGCTGCTTCTGAATAATCATCGGGCGCTTCATAGAAAAAAATTTTTTCACCCGCGCCGCGGTCTGTAAAAAGTTTTTTTTGTTTACGATTTTGAACGCGGTTGATGACTCCCATCGCTGCATCCAGAATCGTCTGGCGCGAGCGATAATTTTGCTCGAGCAGAATGGTCTGAGAATCGGGAAAATCCTGATCGAAGCGCTGCACATTGCGCCAGTCTGCGCCACGCCAGGCATAGATCGATTGGTCGGGATCGCCGACGCAAAAGATATTTCTATGGAAAGAAGCAAGTTGTTTGACAAGCGCGTACTGTGCAAGATTGGTGTCTTGAAACTCATCTACAAGCACGTGACGAAAACGTTGCGCGTATTTATCGCGCACCGAAGGGTTATCTTCCAACAAACGCGCCGTATAAAGCAGAATATCATCAAAGTCCACCGCGTTACTGGCAATCAGTCGCTTTTGATATTCGGTATACACACGCTTTACGATTTCATCGCGATACGTCTGTATTGGATAATCGTCCGCGCCGATCAGTTCATTCTTGGCGCGTGAGATCGCTCCCAACACACTGGCAGGGCGATACAACTTTTCGTTGATGTTCATTTCACGGATCACACTCTTTACGATCCGCTCCTGATCATCGGTATCGAAAATCACGAAGTTCGATTGGATCGGAAGATTATCCGCTTCACGTCGCAGCATGCGCGCACAAATCGAATGGAATGTGCCAAGCATAATCCCTTCGATTGCTTGATCGGGCAGGATGCGCTTGACGCGCTCTCCCATTTCCTTGGCGGCTTTATTTGTGAATGTGACCGCGAGAATCTGCCACGGTCGAACGCCTTCCACTGCGATCAAATACGCGACGCGTTGCGTGAGCACCCGCGTCTTTCCGGATCCCGGTCCTGCCACTACTAAGACAGGTCCATTCCCGGCGGTGACTGCGCTTTTTTGTTGAGGGTTAAGTTTATCTAGAAAATCCATGGAGAAAAATAAAAGCGGGTCCTTTCGACCCGCCTGAGACTGTTGGGCTGCTTTAAAGTTCTGAAGTACAGTTGGGGCAACGCGTTGCTTTGATTGGTATGCTCGTGAAGCAGCGTGGGCATTCCTTGGTGGTGGGTGCCGCGGCGGGAGCAGGTTTCTTGAAGCGATTCATCGTGCGTATAATGAGGAAGATCACAAAAGCGATAATCAGGAAATCAACAACGTTCTGAATGAACGATCCGTATTTCACTTGAGCGCTGCCAATGGTGAAGGCAAGGCTTTTAAAATCAATTCCACCAATGGCCAACCCAACGAGCGGCATAATAATATCGTCCACAAGTGAAGCGACAATTTTTCCGAACGCCCCGCCAATGATCACAGCAACCGCCAAATCCAGCACATTGCCACGCATAGCGAAGTCTCTGAATTCTTTTAACATGAGATCCTCCCGGAAAAAATTAATTACAAAGTTATTCTACCGTTTGCAAATGGTGCTGTCAACGAAATGTTTTCAACAATGATTTTTTCTGAGGTGTCGCATAACCTTTTGATCGCCTTCCCCCTTGAGAGTTGTATAAAACAGTTCTCCAGAACTGTCTTTTTCGATTCTAGCGCTCTACGATTGCCCTACGAACGTATTACTGTTGACGCACTTATGGAATTAGGTATAATTCTGTCTGCTTGGTACTATAGAACCTCATGTTCTACTACTCCATTTAGAAAAGGAAGACGCGGATGCCCGACTTCATTCTTGATGTGCAAGGGCTTGAAACTAGTTTTAAAACCCCGGATGGAGTCGTTCACGCAGTAAACGGCGTATCATTCGGGCTAGGGGAAAGTGAAACGTTAGGGGTGGTGGGAGAAAGCGGATGTGGTAAGAGTGTGACCATGCTCTCGGTGTTGGGGTTGATCGCATCTCCTCCCGGAAAGGTTGAAGCGGGGAAAGCAATTTTTGCAGGACAAGATCTCATCAAAATGTCAAAAGAAGAATTGCGGCATGTGCGCGGCGCGCAAATCGCCATGATTTTCCAGGATCCAATGACTTCATTGAATCCTGTGCTTACCATTGGCAAGCAATTGGAAGAACCACTAATGTTGCATATTGGCATGACCAAAAAGCAGGCTCGCGAACGCGCGGCTGAATTGCTTACTATGGTGGGGATTCCAAACGCGAAAGATCGGTTGAATGATTATCCTCATCAATATTCCGGCGGTATGCGCCAACGCGTGATGATCGCGATGGCTTTGTCATGCAGTCCGCAAATCCTGATCGCTGACGAACCAACGACAGCGTTGGATGTAACCATCCAGGCACAGATCATGGATCTTGTCAAGCGGCTACGTGATGAACTTGGCATGGCAATTATCTGGATTACACACGACTTGGGTGTAGTTGCAGGTCTTGCCCAACGCGTTTTGGTCATGTATGGCGGTTACATTATTGAAGAGTCACCTGTCAGAGAACTTTACGCCAACCCAACTCATCCGTATACCATCGGTTTGCTTGGCAGCCTGCCTCGCGTCGATGAGACGGAACGTACAAAGTTATATTCCATTGAAGGACAGCCACCGGTTCTCTACCAGAAACCCAATGCCTGTCCGTTTGCGCCTCGTTGTAAATGGGCACTTGAACATTGCTGGCAGGAAAATCCTCCATTGATGGTCGTTGGCCCTGAACATCGTGCGGCTTGCTGGGTGGATACTAAGACTGGGAGACATCGCTAATGAGCACTGAGAACACCAACGACAACGTCCTCCTTCGCGTGGACAATTTGATGATGCACTTCCCAATTCGACGCGGTGTGTTCCAGCGTCAGGTTGGCGCGGTCCGCGCTGTGGATGGTGTGAGTTTTACGGTGCATCGAGGAGAGACATTGGGACTCGTCGGTGAATCTGGTTGTGGCAAGTCAACAACGGGCAGAACCATTCTTCAACTTTATAAGCCAACTGCTGGTGAAGTTGAATTCGATGGAGTGAATCTGATCACGTTGAAAGCTGAACCGATGCGTCAAATGCGCCGCAAAATCCAGATGATCTTCCAGGATCCATATGCAAGTTTGAATCCGCGTATGACGGTCGAACAACTGGTCGGTGAACCTCTCATGGTCCATAGCGTTGCCACAGGTGCGGAGATCCACGAACGTGTGACGCATCTGCTTGATCTGGTGAAGTTGAACCCGGCGTTCGCCAGCCGATATCCGCATGAATTTTCCGGTGGACAGCGTCAACGTATCGGTGTTGCGCGCGCGTTGGCTTTGCAGCCATCCTTCATCATTTGCGATGAACCAATTTCGGCTCTTGATGTTTCCATCCAGGCACAGGTTGTGAATCTGCTGGAGGAATTACAGCAGCAATTCAACCTGACTTACTTGTTCATTGCGCATGATCTCTCCATGGTGAAGCACATCAGCGACCGAATTGCGGTGATGTATTTGGGCGTGATCGTAGAACTTGCCAGCCGTGATGAACTTCATGCGAGACCGCTTCATCCGTATACACAAGCGTTGCTCTCAGCTGTCCCCATCCCTGATCCAATTGCAGATTCGAAACGTGAACGCATCATCCTTAAGGGAGATGTGCCGTCGCCTGCCAACCCGCCTTCCGGCTGCCGTTTCCGAACGCGTTGTCCGATTGCTGAAGGGATTTGCGCAGAATCTCGTCCGGATTTCCGTGAGATCAGACCCGGTCATTTTGTAGCTTGTTTCTTTGCTGAGAGATTTTTGTAGTTCACAGAGTACCGCATAATTATCTAAACTTAAGATTTGAATTTCAGTTTGCAAAAGTATCGAAAAGTTTAGTTACGCATGTAACACATGCGTGAGACAAGCGGTAAATAAAAATTGAAAGGAGGTGGTTGTCCGCTAAAGTCGTACGTGATGATCAAACGTTGTAAGTTTCTGTTAACCCTTCAATATTTTTGTGAGGAGAAGAAATATGCGTAAACTGTTTGTTGTAATGAGTTTGCTGGTTCTTGCCAGCATGCTGTTGGCTGCCTGCGGTGGCGCTGCACCTGCTACCCAAGCTCCTGCAGCGACCGAAGCCCCCGCTGCGACTCAAGCTCCTGCTGCTACTGAAGCTCCTGTCGCTACGGGTCCCAAATCCGCTGACACAACCACGTTCACTCTGGCTGAGCCAGGTATCAGTATCGACACGCTTGATCCTGCGTTGGCATACGATACTGCCAGTGGCGAAATCCTCCAGAATGCCTACGAAACATTGGTATTCTACGATGGCGAAGCAACCGATAAATTCGTGCCCGTGCTTGCTGAATCCTGGGATACATCGGCTGATGGTGTAACCTGGACGTTCCATATCCGCAAGGGTGTGAAATTCCACAACGGCGATGAGATGACCCCCACGGATGTCGCTTACTCCTTCCAGCGTGGCCTTTTGCAGGGCGGTACTGCCTCCCCGCAATGGCTGCTTGCTGAGCCATTCTTCGGTGTCGGCGTTGATGATATCTCTGTCGTAGTTGATCCCAATGGTGGGCTCTATGACGATCGTGAAACTCTTGCCAAGACCGATCCTGCTACGTTGAAAGCTGCCTGTGATAAAGTCCAGTCCGCAATCGTCGCTGACGATGCAGCGGGCACAGTTACCATGACCCTGTCTCAGGCTTGGGGACCTTTCCTCCCGACCATTGCCCAGACTTGGGGTTCGGTGATGGAAAAGAAATGGGTCGTTGACAACAAGGGTTGGGACGGGACCTGCGATACCTGGCAGAACTTCTACGGCATGACTTCTGCTGACGATCCATTCTCCGGAATTGAGAATGGCACCGGTCCATTCAAGCTCGATGGCACGATCAAACAAGGCGAAGAATGGGATCTCGTCCGCAATGATGATTACTGGCGTGAACCTGCCAAACTTTCACGTATTATTGCAAAGGACGTTGAGGAATGGGGAACCCGCTTTACCATGCTGCAAACTGGTGATGCAGATTTTGCGACTGTTCAAGTTTCTGATCGCAGCCAGGCAGATGAGTATGTTGGCGAGCGCTGTGAGTTTGATGTAGCCAGCAACAGCTATAAGCCTTGCGAAGTTACAGATGATTCAAAACCGCTCCGCTTGCGCATTGGTCGCCCGGGCATCAGTATGGATGTGTTAGGTTTCAACTGGGCGATTGCTACCTCTCCAGAAAGCCCCAATCCCTACTTGGGCAGCGGCAAGATCGACGGCAATGGCATTCCAGCCGATTTCTTCGCTGATCTCCATGTCCGCAAGGCATTTGCTTACTGCTTCGACTGGGATACATATCTCAACGATGTGTTCAATGGTGAAGCGATCCAACCTGTTGGCTTGCCGCTCCCTGGCATGCCCGGTTACTTCCCAGATACCCCTCACTACACCACCGATCTGGATAAGTGTGCTGAAGAGTTCAAACTGGCTGATGTAGATAAAGATGGCACTCCAGCCGGTGACGATGCAGAAGGCGATATTTGGACGAGCGGTTTCCGTGTCCAGATGGCGTACAACCAGGGCAATACTACCCGCCAGACGATTGCTGAAATTTTGGCTGGCAACCTCGCCCAAGTGAATGAACTGTTCAACCTCGAAACTTTGGGTCTGCCGTGGGCTTCCTACCTGCGTGCCCAGCGCGCCAAGCAACTCCCGATCTTGACCGCTGGTTGGTTGGAAGATATCCATGATCCACATAACTGGTACCAGCCTTATACCCTCGGCGCTTACGCCAGCCGTTTCGGACTCCCCGATGAGCTCAAGGATCAATTCCGCGATATTTTGAACCGCGGTGTTGCCGAAACCGATCCTGCCAAACGCGGTGAGATCTATAAGGAAGCGAATCAGTTGTACTATGACCAGGCTGTTGGTATCCCGCTGGAAGTTGCAACCAGCCATGCCTACCAACAACGCTGGGTTGAGGGTGTGATCACGAACCCGATCTTCCCAGGGTTCTATTTCTACCCAATGTTCAAGGACTAAGCTAGTAAGTTAGGAATTTGTTGTGGGAGTCTGTAAATAGCAGACTCCCACAACATTATGAGTTTTTCCATGCGCAGTGAAGTGACTTTCCGAACACTTTAGTGCCGATGGAAAAACCGGAAAATCTGAGGTATTTCCTATGGTAACTTATATTGTCCGTCGCCTAATGCTGGTGCCGCTTTTGCTTTTTGGCGTAACAGTATTGATCTTCGGCATGCTGCAATTTATTTCGCCGGTGGAGCGCACCGCTTTATACGTCCGTGAAATCCCCAAGAACGATAAAGCGATTGAGGGCATCATCAAGCAATATGGATTTGATCAACCGCTCTATATTCAGTATTGGCGCTGGTTGGTGGGTCGCGTGGATAGCATCACTGGAGTGCGCAAGGGCGGCATCCTCTTTGGTGATTTTGGCTACTCTCGCACTTCTTCTGAACCAGTAGCCACTCTTATTAAGGATCGCTTTCCCAACACTCTTGATCTAACCATCTGGGCTATAGGACCTGTCATTCTGGTGGGTATTTGGATGGGCGTGCAGGCAGCAGTCCATCACAACGGGTTTATAGATCAGGCTGCGCGTATATTCAGCATTGTTGGAACATCCTTCCCTACTTTTGTGTTCGGTCTATTGATGATTCTGATCTTTTATGCCAAATTGCGCTGGCTGCCACCCGGGCGTATTGATGATACTTTGGGCCGTGTGGTGAGCTCAAGTTCCTTCCACCATTACACGAGTCTGCTTACTTTTGATTCACTGTTGAATGGCCGTTTCGACATCTTTTGGAATGTGCTTAAACACATGTTGTTACCCATTCTGACTTTATCCTATATCAGTTGGGCAACTTTCCTGCGTGTGACGCGTGGTTCGATGCTTGAGACCCTGCGCATGGAATATGTAACCACTGCCCGTGCAAAAGGTTTGCCCGAGCGCGATGTCATTTATAAACATGCTCGTCCCAATGCCATGCTGCCTGTGGTAACACTGGCGGGTTTCAGTGTAGTGGGTCTGCTTGGAGGCGTGGTGATCACTGAGACGGTGTTCAATTATCCGGGGATTGGTTCTGCCGCAGCTCGTGCGGCTGTGAGCCTGGATGTTGTTACCACACTTGGATTTGCCATCTTCAATGGCTTCATCTTGATCATAGCAAACCTGGTCGTGGATGTTCTCTACGCGTTTGTTGATCCTCGCGTTCGTCTTTCATGAGATGAGGTTATCATGACACAAACTACCATCCCCAGCGGCGATAATAGTCTTTTACAAGAAGCTACACAGGTGCGCCAGATCGGACGGCTCGAACGTCTGGTGGGCCCTGACAATTATCGCGTCCTTCAAGGGTTATTCAAAACCCCAGCGTCAATTATCGGTTTCTCGCTGATTGTGTTTTATGTTCTGGTCGCCGTGGGCGCTCCTCTTATTGCACCACCGAAACCCACCGGTGATCCTTATACAATTCCGCGTGATGGGTTTAGGTCTGATCCTCAACCCCCAGGGACCGAGTGGAAACGCAATGCACCCGCGCTTCCATTTTGGTGGAAAGCTGTAACGGGCAAAGACCACTGGGTGCACATTTTTGGTACGTCCGCGGGCCAGTACGATATCTTCTATGCCATGGTCTGGGGTACGCGAACCGCCTTCAAAACCGGACTGGTCGTTACCTTCGTCACGCTACTGATCGGCGTAGTGATTGGTTCTGTCTCGGCGTATTATGGCGGCGCGGTTGATAACATCATGATGCGCATTGTAGATATCTTTCTCATTTTGCCATATATCCTGGCTGCGCTTATTCTGGCGGCGATACTGACGCCTAGGATAGGAAAAAGCCTGATACCAACCATGAGTGCGCTTATTGCATTCGGCTGGATGGGATATTCGCGTATCATCCGCGGCGACATTTTATCCGTGAAGGAACGTGATTATATTATGGCGGCGCGCGTGATCGGTGTGCAGAACTACCGTATCCTCTTCCGCCATATCATCCCCAATGCGATCTTCCCCACTCTTGTTCTGGCTTCTCTTGCCATCGGCGATGTGGTGCTGTCATTTGCTGCCCTATCCTTCCTTGGCATTGGTACGGAAGTGGGCTATGCCGATTGGGGACAAATCCTCTCGTTTGCCCGTAACTACATTACCAGTCTCGATAAATATTGGTATATTATTATCTGGCCTGGTGTTGTATTAGTATTGTTTGTACTGGGCTGGAACCTGCTCGGAGATGCCCTGCGTGACGTGCTTGACCCGCGCATGCGAGGGAAGATCTAGTTCTCGTGTATAAGCGAAAACTACTACAACTTATCCTGCTACCTTTTGGAATAGCCCTGCTTGCAGGGCTATTCTTCCAACTGGGATCGGCTGGTGCGATTCAACCGCAAGCCACACCTGTAGCCACACAAGACCGTCTCGCTGAGCCGACACTGCCGACAGCACCGTCTCAGGCTGATTACGGTGCACAGGTCTATTGGCTGAATTGTTCTGCTTGTCATGGCGATAAGGCGCAGGGGCTCACAGATGAATTTCGACAACAATATCCGCCCGAAGATCAGAATTGTTGGAAATCCCATTGTCACGGAAAGGTCACCTATGAAAATGGATTTACCATTCCAACGCTTGTCCCTCAACTGGTTGGTCCAGGCTCGTTGGCCAAATTTCCCAGTGCGGCAAACCTTTATGGATTTATCCATGCGGCAATGCCGTTTCAGAAACCAAATTCCCTAACCGACGAACAGTATTATCAACTGGTTGCCTTCTTGCTGCGTCAAAATTCATTGATTGATGCGCAAACGGAGGTTAATGCTTCAAATGCGCCTGCAATTGTCGTCAGCCGCGCGACGCCTGTCTTAACGCCTCAGCAGACCGAGGTCCAGAAAGGAAACGCAACAGGTGGTTGGATCATTATCTTGATCGGTGTGTTGGCGGTTTTACTTCTGCTATTTGTCCTCAAAAAATCCAAAAATACGACTACAATCTAGAGGGAGGTTGCATGAAAAAACACTTCATCAAGGCTCTTGCCATCTTTTTTATTTTTGCGTTGACCCTTCCCGCCTGTGCGCCGCAGGTGACCGAGATTCCTGTCGTTATTGAGACAGCGACCAGCGTGCCTCCCGTTGGGGTTACACCGACACCTGCCAAGCGTTCTCTGACGGTTTGTCTGGGCGCGGAGCCAAATACACTGTATCCCTATGGCAGCTTGAATTCTGCCGCGCACAGTGTTTTATCGGCGATCTATGATGGACCCATGGATGTACGGGATTATGGATACGAGCCGATCATCCTGGAGAAAATTCCAAACCTCGAAGATGGCGATGCGCAGGTGAGTCCTGTCACCGTCAATGCAGGTGATCAGGTAGTGGATTCGAGCGGTAATGTCGTCTTACTTGCAACAGGTGCAAAAGTGCGCCCAAGCGGTTGTCGCAGTGACGAATGTGCGATCAAGTATGATGGCTCGAGCAGCCTCCAAATGGATCAAATGGTGGTAACGTTTACTATGTTGAAACGGCTGTTATGGTCAGACGGTGAACCTCTCACGTCGGCTGATTCGATCTACTCGTTCCAACTTGCATCAAGTAAAGATACCCCTGTTTCCAAATTCCTCGTGGACCGCACCGCCTCATACGAGGCCGCCGACGATCAAACACTTCAGTGGTGGGGAAAGCCGGGCTTCATTGATCCCGATTACTACACCAATTTCTGGATGCCTTTGCCTCAACATGCATGGAGTGAATCCTCGCCCGCTGACCTGTTGAAGTTGGATGCTTCCTCACGCCTGCCTGTGGGCTGGGGTCCTTACATTCTCGATGAATGGAAACCAGGTGAGCAAATTCATCTCATTAAGAATTTGAATTACTTTCGCGCCGACAGCGGATTGCCCAAGTTCGATGAGCTGACTTTCCTCTTTATGCCCGATACCAATTCGGCAATGGCTGCCCTCGTAGATGAAACATGCGATGTGCTCGATCCCTCTGTGCGTTTGGACGGACAGGTGGGACTACTGCAACAAATGGATCGCGATAGCCAGGTGCAATTGTTGACTGCCCAAACCATGACGATGGAATGGCTTGCCTTTGGTATTGTTCCTGCCTCCTACGATTCCGGATATACCACGGCTGTTGAAAAGGCACGCCCGGATTTCTTCGGCGACAAGCGTACACGTCAGGCAATTGCGTTGTGCATGGATCGTCAAAAAATTGTAGATACAGTTCTCTTTGGATTGTCACAGGTTCCAGACACTTATCTTCCCTCTGATCATCCACTTCATAATGGGAATGTACAAACGTATGAGTTTAATCCTGAGGCAGGCAACCAAATTTTGGACCAAGTAGGATGGCGCGATGACGATAATAATCCAGCCACGCCTCGTAAATCTGTCAATGTGACTCGTGTGCCGCCCGACACGTCGCTTGTCCTTAATTATTTTACGAGTGCTGCAACCCAGCGCCACCAGGTTGCCGACATTCTCACACAGTCCCTGGCTCAATGCGGCATTGGTTTGAATCCCGTCTTCCAGACCGCGAGTGACTTTTACCTGCAGGGACCCGAAGGTCCGTTATTTGGTCGCCACTTTGATCTTGCTGAATATGCCATCGGTGTGAATAGCCTGGAACCGCAGTGTGGTTGGTTTACCACATCGCAGATTCCCTCGGATGCAAATCATTGGGTGGGAACAAATATCAGCGGATACAAAAATCCACAGTTCGATAGCGCCTGTGCCAAAGCCAGCCAGTCAGTGTCTACCGACCCTGAATACAGCTCTCATCAGGAGGCGCAGGCAATCTTCGCCACTGACCTTCCCTCCATTCCACTCTATTTGCGACTGAAAGTTTCTGCGACGCGGCCTGATTTCTGCGGCTTCCAACTCGATCCGTCTGCTTCTTCCGCACTGGCGGATATTGAAACTTTTGACTATGGAGAAGCCTGCAAGCCTTAATCTAAAATGTGGACGCATCGCTTCCTTCAAAGCCGAGAGTTAATACCATTAAAGTGACGTTTTCTCACCAACAGTTCTGTATCACCGTGTAAAAGAGAAATTCTTTGCTATAATGCGTTCATTCCTATTCATGGGAGCACCAATGAATAATAACAAACCTTTGCTAGAAGTTAAAAATCTTAAAACCTATTTCTATACCGAAGATGGTGTGGTTCGTGCAGTGGACGGGGTGAGCTTTGAGGTATATCCGGGTGAAGTGCTTGGGCTGGTAGGCGAATCTGGCTGTGGCAAGAGTGTGACGTCGCTTTCAATCATGCGCCTGATCTCAAAACCGGGGCGAGTGGATGAAGGTGAAATTTTATTGGACGGTGAAGATCTGCTTAAAATGCCTGAAAATGAAATGATCAAAGTGCGCGGCAATCGCATCTCGATGATCTTTCAACAACCACAGACTGCGTTGAATCCTGTCTTTAAAGTAGGCAATCAGCTTGCCGAAGTACTGGATGTCCATCAGGATCTGGGCAAGGATGCAGGCCGGAAGCGCGCCGTTCAACTGCTCAAAATGGTCGGCGTACCCGATCCCGAGCGACGCGCCGAAGCGTATCCGCATGAACTGTCAGGCGGTATGGCGCAACGTGTCATGATCGCGATGGCGCTTGCCTGTGTCCCTGAATTGCTCGTGGCGGATGAACCGACTACAGCCTTGGATGTGACCATTCAGGCGCAAATCCTCGATCTGATGCGCGATCTACGCCGCGAGATGGGAACCTCCGTTATCTTGATCACGCATGATCTTGGCGTGGTGGCAGAGATGGCTGATCGAGTGGCAGTCATGTATGCCGGCGAAATCGTCGAGCAGACCGATGTCAACACACTCTTTGATCAGCCATTGCATCCCTACACTCAGGGCTTGATCGGTTCCATCCCTGTGCTTGGACAGATCAAAGACAAGTTGGATGTCATTCCTGGCTCTGTGCCAAACCTCGTCAACCTGCCGGTGGGATGTCGTTTTGCGCCGCGCTGTCAGTCGCGTTTCAAATATGGCTTGAGCATTTGCACTGAAATAAAACCCGACCTTGAAGAAGTAAAACCAGGTCATTTAGTGCGATGTTGGTTGTATGAAAGCGCCGAGGGCCATGTCCCTCCGCTCAAGGTGAGTTAGGAGATTCCCTTTCATGGAGACTATGACAATGCAGAATGCACCTGCTTCCACAGACCATAAAGGGGAAACCCTGGTTGAAGTCAAGAATTTAGTGAAATATTTCCCTGTACGCGCCGGGTTGTTACAGCGCGTAGTCAATCAAGTCAAAGCAGTGGATGATGTCAGCTTTTTCGTGAGGAAAGGCGAGACGCTCGGTATGGTGGGCGAATCGGGTTGTGGGAAAACCACTGTTGGGCGCACCATGCTCCGTCTGATTGAGCCCACCTCCGGTTCTGTTCAGTTCGAGAACAAGGATGTTTTTTCGCTCAAGCCCAAAGAACTGAAAATTGTGCGCCGTGATATGCAGATCATCTTCCAGGATCCGTATGCATCCCTCGATCCACGCGTACCCATCGGCGAATCCGTGATGGAAGGTTTACACATCCACCACATTGGCACACACAAGGAACGTGTGGAGATCATGATGGAAACGCTGAAGAAGGTTGGGCTGGAAGATTATCATGCCCGGCGTTATCCGCATGAATTCTCCGGTGGTCAGCGGCAGCGCATCGGGATTGCACGCGCACTGGCGCTGCGCCCACGTTTCATTATCTGTGATGAACCTGTCTCTGCCCTGGATGTTTCCATTCAGTCGCAGGTCTTGAACATATTGAAAGATCTACAAACGGAGTTTGGTCTCACATATCTGTTCATCGCTCATAATCTTTCGGTTGTCGAGCATGTCTCTGATCGTGTTGCCGTGATGTACCTGGGCAAGATCGTTGAACTTACAACTCGTGAAGAATTATTCCGCAAGCCAATGCACCCTTATACGATGGCGCTTATGTCTGCCATCCCGGTGCCAAACCCACGCTTGAAACGACAGCGCACGATTTTGAAGGGTGATGTTCCCAGTCCCTTAAATCCACCGAAGGGTTGCCGCTTCCATCCACGTTGCCCCGTAGCAATGGAAATATGCTCGCAGGAAGAACCACAATTCAAGGAGCTAGCCCCTGACCATTGGGTCGCCTGTTGGGTGGCTGAGAAAAATGTATAAGTACAGAGTGCCGCATAAGTATTCAGGGTTAAAATTTGAATTTCAACTTGCAAAAGTATTCAAAAAGTTTGATTACGCATGAAGAACATGCGTGAGATAAGCGGTAGAAGATAAGCCTGCATCCATTATGTCCACACCATGCATTCTCCTCGTAGACGATCAGCGCGACATTGTCCGTTTGCTTCATTCGACATTAAAAACGCTTGGGCATCAATTGGATATTGTGGACGCGCCCTCAGGCGAGGAAGCGTTGCTTGAGGCTTCCCGTCGCAAAGTGGACCTGCTCGTATCTGACTATCTCCTGCCGGGTATCTCCGGTGTGGAGTTGATGCGCAAGATCAAGGTCCGCAACCCCGAACTAAAAATCATCTTTATATCCGGTATAACGGAACGCAAAGCCCGCAATGAAATGCTCAGTGCGGGGGCAGTTGCCATTTTCGATAAGCCGATTCCCCTCGCGGATTTTCTTGACTCTGTCGAGCGAAGTTTGGGACTGGTGCGGACAATCTTCCCACCGGAAACAAGCAAGGAGGATACAGAAAAACATCGCCAAACTCTTTCCGAATTGCTGGGAGGATTTCGCCAGAAGATCAAAGCAGATGCAGTGTTCCTCATCAGCGACCGTGCCCGTGTTCTTGCGCGTGCAGGCGATCTTCATGACAGCAGTATGGAAGTTTCCATGCTTTCGGCGTTAATGGCGATTTATAGCGCGAGTCTAAAAGTATCGCGCTTTATTCGTCAGGAGCAACTCGATAATTATCATGTCTTCCACGGCGGCGATTATGATCTGCTCTTGATCCCGGTCAATGCCTCACATGCATTGTTGCTGGCTGGCAAGGGACTTGCCAAGTCTGATCGCATCCTGCGGACAGTGGAAGCCATGTTCTTTGTGCGCGGTGATGTGGAGAATGTGTTGCAGTCCCTGGGAGTGTCGCCTGCGCTAACCATAACGGAAACAGCTACCCCTGAGCCTGAAGCGGTACCGTTGCCTGAAATATCGGAGTCAGAGCCGGAACCGGAAGTCGATCTTGATACATTGTTTGCAAATGCCAGCAAAAAATCCAAAGTAAAAGATGTGGACGCGTTTTGGGATGATGCGGTAGAGAAGGCTGGCAATATCCCAACCAATCCAGATGTGATCACATTTGATCAGGCGCGCAAGCTGGGCTTGAATCCGGGTAAGGGTGAAACCATCCCGGCTCGCAACACAGGTATGCTCAAAAAGAAGTAGCGGCATAGCGTGCCCTTCTCTAAAGCTGTGATACAATTCGTCCGTTCTGGGGCGTGGTGCAAGGGCAGCACACCAGCCTTTGGAGCTGTGGATCTTGGTTCGAATCCAGGCGCCCCAGCCAATTCCCGCTAACGCGGGGCTTCTTTTCTACCGCTGTTGCATAAATTAAATTTTGGTTCACTTGTTTATGCGGCGCACTTTGTAAATAGGATTTTTGCGACAGCAACCTCGCCGCATCAATCCTATTTTTATTACCCCCTCCGTCCTCACCTGCACTTGCGTCAGGTGCAAGTGTCGAACACCTCCCCCATTTCCTGACTGAAGTTCGTCGGAAAATGGGGGAGGCAGGGTGGGGGCTAAGGAGCTTCATGAAAGTAACAGCTGTT
>WNFZ01005921.1_pt1 | contig 21377 bp, 15 predicted proteins | sample 5400081 | NCBI WGS metagenome assembly WNFZ01 (sample SAMN13153365, study PRJNA577476) | soil metagenome | isolation source: 80 cm soil or saprolite under grassland replicate 1 | place: USA:California | collected 2016-06-15
CGGCCTCCCGGATCAGCGGCAGTACCAGCGTGCCGGTGATCCGGGCCAGCAGCGCGTGCGCCCGGGGGAGTAGGTCGTCGAGTTCCTTCACCGACAGCGACCACAACCGGGCATCGGCGCAGCCCTCGAGAATGGTTTCCAGTTCGGCGACGGCGTTCACGATCGGGTGGGTGTACCCGATAGTCGCCGTGTCGCCGCTCATGTGTTCGATTCTACCGGACCGCCGACGCCACGTCACCATTCTCCCGCTCTTTTCCGACCATTCTCTGCACCACCGACCCGCGCCGGCGAGAAGCCGGCGGACTCCGGACCGGCGTCACCATTCTGGTCGGGGACCGGACCAACTTGTCATTTGTGCATTTCTCCCGTTGGCAAGCCTGCCGCCGAGCGTCAGCGAGGTGGTAGGCGCGGCAGCAACTCAAAACGCAACCACCCACCCAACGACACGTCGAAAGCCCTCCCGCCCCAGGGTCTACCTGGCAGCTCCACCAAGAACGCCCACGCGGAGACACTCCGCCCGGCCGTAGACAGGTCCGGCCGCCGTGCCGCGCTGGCCGGCCGTCCAGACCGTCGGGCGTGCAAGGCACCCGGATCCAGCTCCAATGCCCGGTCCGAGCCAGCGCCGGGACCTCGCGCGGGTAGGGACGCGCCGTGACGTTGCGAACGGGGGGAGCCGGGGTACCCAGCAGTTGTGTTCGGCGGCCTCGTACCCCGGTTGGTCGGCGACGCGACAGCCACGGCGCGCGCCGCGACATTGGCGGCGGGGCGCACGGCGGGCGCTGCCATGTCGATGCCGGTGAGGGCGGCCGCCACGGTCGGGGTGGACCTTCGACCCGGTTCAATGGGCGGCGCGGTGGGCGGTGCTGTCGCTGGCGCGGTGGGTAGTGCTGTCGCTGGCGCGGTGGGCAGTGCGGCGGCCGGCGCGGCCGGCCTGGCCGGTAGGACGGCGGTGCGCGTGGCCCGCCTGCCGGCACCGGCGGTCGCGCGGGCGACCTCAGCCGCGACCTCACTTGGCCGACAGGCGTTCGCACGCGCGGAGCAGTTGGGCCGGGAGGCGGCGCCGGCATCCCGCGCGCTGCTCGACCTGCACGCCCAGCGCTCCCGGCGGCGGGTGTGGAGCGACGGCGGCCGTGCACACCTCGAGGTACGCGGGCTGACCGGTAGCGGCACCCGGCACCGGCGGCTGGCCGCGAGCGTGCGGCAGCGGCTGGGCGGGTTGCGGGGGGTGCGTTGGGCGGAGGTGAATGCGGTCACCGGGCAGGTACTCGTCGCGTTCGACGAGCGCCGGGTCGATGTGGGCAGGCTGCTGGAGGTTGTGCGGGACGTCGAGGAGGCACACGGCACCCGGGAGGAGAACTTCTCCTGGTCGCATCCGGTGCACCCATCGGACAGCACGCCGATCGCGGCGGCGGCCGTCGAACTGGCCGCCGACTGCCTGGCGGTGGGCGCCGGAGTCGTGGGTCAGCTCACCCGACTACCGGCGTTGCCCCGCGAGGTACTCGTGGCGCGGGCCCTCCTGGAGGTCGAGCGTCCGCTGCGCCGCGGGCTGAAGCGCAGGATCGGGCCGATCGGCACGGACGTGGTGTTGGCCCTGTCCGCCGCCGCGCTCCAGGGGCTATCGCAGGGACCGGGCATGCCCGCGGTCGATGCGCTCTACCGGCTCGAACTGCTCGGCGAGGCGCTGTCCCGGCGGGCAGTCTGGCGACGCCGCGAGAGCGAGCTGTGCTGCACCGCCGACACGCTGCCACGGGAGGCGCCGGAGCGACCTCCGCGACCGGTGCCGCGGCCCCGTGGACCCATCGAGGAGTGGAGCGACGAGCTCGGCAAGGGCACGCTGGCCGCCGCCGGCGCCGTGCTCGCGCTGACCCGCAGCCCGGGCCGCGCCGCCGACACGATCCTGGCCGCGGTGCCCAAGGCCGGCCATCTGGGTCGGGAGGGGTTCGCCACCACCATCGGCCGCGACCTGGCCCGTCAGGGCGTATTGCCGCTGAACGCCGCTGCCTGGCGCCGCCTGGACCGGGTGACGGCGGTCGTACTGGACTCGCCGCTGCTGTGCACCGACCGCCCGCAGATCATCGCGGCCGAGCCCGAGCCGGACACCGATGCCGACGCCGCCACGGTATGGCAGGCCGCGATTGACATCCTGCATGACCTTTCCATGCGGGATCTGCAAGGCGACGGTCCATGGGACGGCGCCAGGTTCCGGCTCGAGCACGACGTGGGGGCACCGGCCGACGCGGGCACGCCCGCCGACGCGGGCACACCGGCCGACGCGGGGGCGCAGGCCGACGCGGGCACACCGGCCGACGCGGGGGCGCAGGCCGACGCGGGCACACCGGCCGACGCGGGGGCGCCGGTCGACGCGGGCACACCGGCCGACGCGGGCACACCGGCCGACGCGGGCACACCCGCCGACGCGGGCACACCCGCCGACGCGAGCCCACCCGCCGACGCGGGCACACCCGCCGACGCGGGCACACCGGCCGAACCAGGTGCGGTGCGGCTGCTGCTCCGGCGCGGTGAGCGCCTGCTAGGCCGGGTGACGGTCGGCGGTCAACTGGCACCGCTGGCGGACGCGGTGCTGGACGCCGCCCGGTCGACCGGCGCGCAGGTCGTGCTCACCCGGCACGCGGCCGTAGCGGAGTTGGTGCCCCGGGTAGATGAGGTGCTCGACGGTAACCGGTCACTGGCAGCGGAGGTACGCCGGCTGCAGGCGGCCGGGCACGCGGTGCTCGTCGTGTCGCAGACCGACGACGAGGCGCTGGCCGCCGCCGACGTGGGGGCCGCCGTGCAACGCGACGGGCGGGCAGGCGGCGCGGCAGAACGAGGAGCGGAACAAGGAGCGGAACGAGCCGACAACAGCGCCGATCGAGCCGACAAGAGCGCCGATCGAGCCGACAGCAACGCGGAACGAGCCGAGAACAGCGCAGAACAAGCCGAGAACAGCACAGAAGAAGCCAACATCAGCACGGAACGAGCCGAGAACGGAGCGGAGCGAGCCAACGGCGGAAAGCCGGACCTGGGCGGCGACGGGTGCGTCTGCTGGTCGGCCCACCTGCTCTGCGGGCCCGGTCTGGAGGACGTGTGGCGGGTCCTGCGTGCGGTCGCCGCGGCCCGCGCGGTCAGCCAGCGGGCAGTCCGGCTGGCGAAGTCCGGGTCGGCCCTGAGCGGGCTGCTCGCCGTCGTGGGCAAGCGACGCGCCGGCCGGCGGCCCGGGCTGACGCCGGTGTACGGTGCCGCGCTGCTCGCACTCATCCAGGGCACTGCCGCGGGGCTGACCGTGACGCGTCAGCCCGTGCCGCCGCCGGTGGCGCATGTCCCGTGGCACGCGCTCGACCAGTCGCAGGTGCTCGCCCGGCTCGCTGAGGCGCGGGACGATGCCGCCCGCCCGCCTCCGGTCGGGTGGCTGCGGGCAACCCCTACCCGGATCCGGGGGTTGGAGGATCGGGTCGCCGGCCTACCGCCCGGGCGGATTTCGCTCCGGCTGGCCTCCGCGGTACGGGAGGAACTCCAGGATCCGATGACGCCGGTGCTCGCCGTCGGCGCGGCCGCATCCGCGATCGTGGGATCGAGCATCGACGCCGTGCTGGTCGCTGCCGTGATGGCCGGAAACGCACTGATCAGCGGCACCCAGCGGATCAGGGCGGAGCGGGCGCTGCGGCAACTGTTCGTCGACCACGAGACGACCGCCCGGCGGCTGCCGCGCTGCAGCGCGGACGCGGCCGACGCGGACGTGGTCGCGGGTCTCGACTCGGTGCCCCTAGTGACGGTCCCGGCGAGCGACCTCTGCCCGGGGGACATCATCGCGCTGCGGGCATCCGACGTCGTTCCCGCCGATGCCCGACTGCTCTCCACCGTCGACCTCGAGGTCGATGAGTCGACACTGACCGGTGAGTCCCGTCCGGTGGACAAGGGCGTCCGGGCCACCCCGGCCGCGCCGCTGGCCGAGCGGACCTGCATGGTCTTCGACGGCACCACCATCCTGGCGGGAACGGCGTACGCCGTGGTCGTAGCCACCGGCGAGGCGACGGAGGCCGGTCGGGCGACCCGGGCGGCCGGCCGCGCCGGCGCGGCCGCCGGCCTGCAGGCGCGGCTCGGGGAGGTCACCCGCAAGGCCCTGCCCGCCACCCTGCTCGGTGGCGCGACGGTCACCGGACTGGCGACGCTCCGCCGGCTCCCGCTCCGGCAGGCGGTGGCCGCCGGGGTGTCCGTCGCGGTCGCCGCGGTGCCGGAGGGCCTGCCGCTGGTCGCCACCGTGGCGGAGGCCGCGGCCGCCCGACGCCTGTCCCGCCGGGGCGTACTGGTGGTCTCCTCCCGCACGCTGGAGGCACTCGGCCGGGTGGACGTGCTCTGCTTCGACAAGACCGGCACCCTCACCGAGGGCCGGCTCGCGGTGTCCCGGCTGGCCTCGGCCACCGGGGATCTGGAGCCGGACGAGCCCGCGGCGCGCCGGTTGCTGACCGCAGCCGCCCGCGCATGCCCGCCGGCCGGGACCGACTCGCTGCACACCGTGCCGCACGCCACGGACCGGGCCGTGCTGGAGGCCACCGCGCGGTTGGCCGAAGAGCCGGGCGGAGACCACCGCGAGGACCGGCAGCGCGAGGACCGGCAGCGCGAGGACCGGCAGCGCAGGGACTGGCAGCGCGAGGACTGGCAGTTGGGGGCCGAGTTGCCGTTCGAGACCAACCGCGGCTACGCCGCGTCCTTCGGGACTGTCGATGGTGAGTCTCTGCTCGTCGTCAAGGGAGCCCCGGAGGTCGTACTGGCGCTGTGCAGCCGGGTTGCCACCGGCAAGCGTGCTGCCAGGAGACAAACCGCCGGGCAAGAAGGCGCCGGCGGCCGGCGCGGCCGGACCCGGCACGGCCATGCTCGACGCAACCCGGCGGCGCGCGGCACAGCGGACCGTGCAGCGGCTTGCCGCCGACGGGCTGCGGGTACTCGCGATCGCCGAACGGCGGGACAGCCTACCGGCCGAGACCGACACCCTCGAGGATCTCGTCTGCGACCTGACCGTACTCGGCTTCGTCGGGGTCGCCGACACGCCGCGACCGGAAGCGGCTGACACCGTAGGCCGGATGGCCGGCGAGGGTGTGCGCCCCGTCATGGTGACCGGCGATCATCCGACCACGGCCGCCGCGATCGCCCGGATGGTGGGCATTCCCTCCGACGATGTCGTCACCGGCGCGGACCTGGACCGGATGACCGAGCAGGAGCGGATGCGGCGGGTGACCGAGACCTCGGTCTTCGCCCGGGTGTCGCCGGAGCAGAAGCTGCGCATCGTCGAGGCGCTGCGGGCGGCCGGGCATGTCGTCGCGATGACCGGGGACGGCGCCAACGACGCGGCCGCCATCCGGCTGGCGGACGTCGGGATCGGCGTCGCCGCGGCCGGGTCCTCCTCGGCCCGGTCCGCCGCGGACCTCGTCCTCGCCGACGCCGGCGTCGAGCACATCCACGACGCGCTGCTTGAGGGCAGGGGACTCTGGCACCGCGTCCGCGACGCCGTGTCGATCCTGGTCGGCGGGAACGCCGGTGAGGTGGCCTTCATGGTGCTGGGCACCGCGCTGTCCGGCCGGGCGCCGATCGGCGTCCGCCAACTCCTGCTGGTCAACATGCTCACCGACATGTTCCCGGCGCTGGCCACGGCGGTATGGGCCGGACCGAACGGCCCCGAGACACCGGGCCCGTCGTCCGCCGCGCTCGGCGGGCTGCTCACCCGCGCGATCATCGTCCGCGGCAGCGCCACCGCGCTCGGGGCCATGCTCGCCTGGACGATCGGCCGGTACACCGGCCGTGGCCGCCGCGCCGCGAGCATGGGTCTGGCGGCCCTCGTCGGGACACAACTGGGACAGACACTCCTGACCGGCTGGCGCAGCCCCGTCGTCGTCGGCACCACCGTCGCCTCGGCCGCCGCGCTCTTCGCCGTCATCGAGACGCCCGGCGTCAGCCACTTCTTCGGCTGCACCCCGATCGGCCCGGCCGCATGGGCGGTCGTGGTGGCCTCCGCCGCGGCCGGAACGCTCGCGGCGGCCGCCGGACCCCGCCTGCTCCCCGCGGGCGAAGCAGCGGAGCCGGATGACGGTTCCGCTCACTCTGAGCCAACCGCTCACCCTGAGCCAACCGCTCACCCTGAGTCGACCGGACACTCTGAGTTCGACCGGACACTCTGAGTCGACCGCTCACTCTCTGAGTCCACCCCTCGCGCTGAGTCGAATCCTTGCCGAGCCTGAACAGAATGGCCCATGTTCGCCGGGCAAGCGCCCATACGGCGCCGGGCGGAACGGTGCGGGCATCGTCGCCCAGAGCCTTTTTGAATGTTGCCTTGACGAAGTCTCTTGGGTTTCTCCCGTTGAGGTGTTCGCGGACCCGGTGTGCGTGCCATCGACAGGGACACGCAGCGTAATGGCGTTCTATGACAAATTATGGACAAGAATCGAGCGCGACGGCCTGCTCGAGTTCGACATGGCGAATCTCTCCGAGCGGCTCGGCCGGGAGCTGACCGTGCACGACTTCCTGGTGAACATGACGTCCTACTACGGGCGCATCGTCGTCCAGGACGGCCTCGTCCAGATCCATTCCGAGATCCTTCCCGAGCGCTTCCGAGACTAAAGCAGACTAAAGCAGCGCGACGCCCGACACTGGTACGCCCGGCACTGGGAGGTTGTTGATGACACCCACGCTCGAGCAGGTGCACGAGAAGAGCAAGCGCTACGACTGGGGCTTCGACTACGCCCGCCCCGACCCGAAGTTTCCGACCCGCTACCTGATCCCGCCGAAGGGCAAGGACCCGTTCCGGCACCTCATCCGCGACTACGTGCGGATGGAGAGCGAGAAGGACAGCCGCGTCTACGGCGCCCTGGACGCCGACGTCCGCTACCGCAACGCCAACCTGGCCGAGCCGCGCTGGGTGGAGGCGATGAAGTTCGCCGTGCCGTGCTTCACGGATGCCGAATACCAGGCCGTCACGGGCGCCGGGTTCCTGATCGCCTCGGTGCGGAACCAGGAACTGCGCCAGGGCTACGCGGGCCAGATGCTCGACGAGGTGCGGCACACCCAACTCGAGACCGCGCTGCGCAAGTACTACCTGAAGAACTACCACGACCCGGCGGGGTTCGACATCGGTCAGCGGGCACTCGGCAACCACCCGATAGGCACGCTGGCCCGCGCCTCGTTCCAGTCGTTCAACACCGGCGATCCGATCGAGTGCATCATGTGCCTCAACGTGGTCCTGGAGACGGCGTACACGAACCCGCTGGTCGTCGCACTTCCACAGGTCGCCACCGTCAACGGCGACCACGCACTGCCGACGACATTCCTGTCGATCCAGTCGGACGAGGTCCGGCACATGGCCAACGGCTACGGGTCGCTGATGTGCGTCCTGCAGGAGGAGGATAACGTCCCCTCTGGGAGGAGTGGGTCGTCGACGACTTCATCGGGTCGTACATGAGCCGCCTGGACCAGTTCGGGCTGCGTCCACCGGCCCGACTCGCCGACGTGGCCCGCTTCGTCGACGACATGCACCATTCGGCCGCGATCGCGCTGGCGGCCATGTGGCCACTGAACTTCTGGCGCGTCGACCCGCTCACCCAGGCCGACTTCGACTGGTTCGAGCGGGCCTATCCCGGATGGCACGCCCGCTACGGCGGCCTGTGGGAGCGGTTCGCCGAGTTGTCCGACCCGTCGCAGGGCCACCTGCTCCTGCAGGACCTGCCCGCCCTACCGCCGTTCTGCCAGGTCTGCCACGTGCCGTGCGTGATGCCGCGGATCGATGCCCCGGAGACCAGGATCCTGGCGCACGAGGGCAAGCGCTACGCGGTCTGCAGCGAGTGGATCTTCAGCCTCAACCCGACCATTTACACCGGCTGCGCCAACTGGTGGGAGCGGTTCCACGGCATGGACCTGGCCGACGTGATCGTCGCGCTCGGCTACGTCCGCCCGGACGGCAGGACCCTCATGGGCCAGCCGCATCTGAACGCCGAGCGGATGTGGACGCTGGACGACATCCGCCGCATCGGCTACGAGGTCAAGGATCCCCTGGCCGGCTAGCCGATCCCCCGGTGTTGCGAGGCGGGCGCCGGCCACGCCGTCTACCCGGCCGGCGCCGGCCCGCACGGGGCCCGGTCCGTTTGATCGAACCAGCACGGGGTCCGGTGCGTGCACGAACCAGCACGGGAGCCGGCCCATTGATCGACCCGCACGGGGGCCCGACCCGTTCACCGAACGGGAGGTGGCGTGTCCGCACGAGTGACGATCCAGCCCTTCGGCGAGACCTTCGACGTCGAGGATGGCGAGTCGGTGCTGTGCGCCGTGCTGCGCCACGGCCGTTACCTGAAGTACGGCTGCCGGAACGGAGGCTGTGGCACCTGCCGGGCCATACTGGTGGAGGGCGACTGCCATCTCGCCGACCGGACCTCCTACTCGCTCAGCGACGCCGACCGGGCGGCCGGGAGGGTGCTGTTGTGCTCGACCTACCTCGACAGCGGCGACATCGAGGTCGACGTCTCCCAGACCATGGACGTGAGCGCCGCGCAGTTCGCGGCCGGCAGCCTGGTCAGCGAGCACGACTGCGCGGTCGAGGCCATCGAGGCGCTCACCCACGACATCCGATTGCTGCGACTGGGCCTGGTCGAGCCGGCCGGGCTGCGCTTCGCCGCCGGGCAGTACGTCGAGGTCGAGGTGCCCGGCAGCGGCGGTGGGCAGGACCGCTGCTATTCGATGGCCAACCCGCCGGCCGAGCGCGGCCGGGTTGACCTCATCGTCAAGCGCATCCCGGACGGCCGCTTCTCCGCCAGGCTCGACGACGGCCTGCGGGTGGGCGACCCGCTGCGGATCCGCGGACCGATCGGGCAGTTCACGCTCCGGCTGTCACACCGGCCGATGGTGATGGTCGCGGCCGGCTCGGGCATGGCGCCGATCCGGTCGATGCTCCACCACCTCGCCGCCGGCGGTAACCAGCGCCTGGTCACGTTCTTCTACGGCGCCCGCATCGACCAGGACCTGTTCCTGCTCGACGAACTGTACGATCTGGAGCGCGCGCAGCCGTGGTTCCGGTTCATGCCGGTACTGAGCAGGCCCGAGCACAACGCCGCGGCGTGGGCCGGGGCAACGGGCAGGGTGACCGACGTCCTGGGTCGGCAGATGCACACTCTCCGCGGCCACGAGGCCTACCTGTGCGGGCCACCGCAGATGATCGACGCCGCGATAGAGGTGCTGCTGGACAGGGGATGCAAGCGGCGCCACATCTTCTACGACCGTTTCGTACCAACCGGCTGACCCGGTAGTGAGCGGGGTGCGGTGACCCATCATGACGAGATACCCCTGGCGGGCGGCAACGTCGGGGGAGCCGTGCGCGTCGGCGAGACGGTGCGTCGTCCAACCGGGCCGTGGACCCCCGCGGTGCACGCCCTGCTCGACCACCTCGCCACCCGCGTCCCGGGCGTCCCGCGGGTCCTCGGCTACGACGAGCGGGGACGCGAGGTCCTGTCCTACCTGCCGGGGCGCGTCGTCGACATCGACACAGAGACGCTCAGCATCGCGCAGCTCGTCTCGGTCGTGAGCTGGACCCGCGCCTTCCACCACGCCGTGGCCGGCTTCTCCCATCCCGGGCCGTGGCGGTTCTTCCCGGTGGCGCGACCGTCGCTGATCGGGCACAACGACATCGCGCCCTACAACGTGTGCTTCGCCGGTGACGAACTCGTGGGGGTCTTCGACTGGGACTTCTCAGGCCCCTCGACACCGCTGTTCGAGCTCGCCTTCATCGCCTGGAACTGCGTGCCACTGTGGCGCGACATCGGGCCGAAGACCGCCGCGGACAGGCTGCGGGTCATCGCGGCGACCTACCGCACACTCGACGCCCGCCGGATCCTGCACGCCGTTCCGCAGCGGATCCAGACCATGCTCGACGGCATCCCCGCCGCGGCAGCGGCCGGCGACCAGGGCATGGCGAACCTCATGACCCTCGGCGAACCCGACCGCTCCCGACCCGGTCTGGCGGACCTCGTCGAACGCATCCCGGCCATCGACCGGCACCTCACCTGACAGCGCACCTGAGAGCGCACCGCCGAGCGGGTGGCCGGACGCCTGCCATACCTCAGTTGCCGATGGGTCAGGACTACTTCAGTTGCCACTCGACCGGCCGATAGCTGTGGCATGACCAGGCGGTGTGCACCGGCGAGCTCGGCTCTGCAGGATGGCCCGCCGGCCGGGCCGGTGAGCGGGCACGGTCGGGGGCCAGGGCGGGCGTGGGATCGGGGCTGGGGGCTGCTGCTCGCCGTCGTACTGGTGGCGGCGACGGCCGGGTACCTGATCACGCACGTGCACGCCTACGCGACCGGGCGCGGCGAACTGGCTGCCATGCTCGGCCGGATCGAGATCGCCGCCAACGAGCAGAGGGCACTGGAATGGCAGGCCGCTGCCGAAGGCGGGCTCTCGCCCGAGCTCACGCGGCGGAGAGGCGAGGTCGATAACGCGATCCAGGTCCTGTCGCGCCGGCTCGTGCAGCGCGACGGCGGCAGCGTCGAGACCCGGGCGGTCGCGGACACCTTCGCCACCTCCAACCGCGCCATGCTGCTCGAACGGCTGCACGGCGAACTGGCCCGTGCGGCCCGCCGCCGGCAGCCGGTGTTCCTGCTCTGGCTGGACCTGGACGACTTCAAGGTGGTCAACGACAGCCTCGGCCACCATGCCGGCGACCAACTGCTGCAGGCGATCGGCGAGTGCCTGCGCACCTGCGTACGACCCGGCGACACGCCGGCCCGGATGGGCGGCGACGAGTTCACCGTTCTCCTCGCCGACATCGACGACATGGCGCACGCCATCGACGTCGCCGACCGGATCGGCCGTGAGCTGCGCGCCCCGTTCCGGCTGGCCGGGCGGGAGGTGACGGTGCGTGCCAGCGTCGGCATCGCGGAGAGCGTCCCCGGCGCGACCAGCGCCGAGGAACTGCTGCGCAATGCCGACATCGCCATGTACGAGGCCAAGAAGCAGGGCAAAGGCCAACACCAGGTGTTCATCCCGGGGATGGACCACGCCGCTTGGAAGCGCCTGGAGCTGGAGGCCGAGCTGCGGGTGGCGCTGGAACATGGCCAGTTCGAGCTGTACTACCAGCCGATCCTGGACCTGGACACCGGCGCGGTCAGCGAACTGGAGGCGCTGGTGCGCTGGGACCACCCCACCCGCGGGCTGCTGCCGCCGGCGGAGTTCATCCCGCTGGCGGAGGAGACCGGCCTGATCGTCCCGCTCGGCCACTGGGTACTCGACCAGGCCTGCCGGCAACTGGTGACCTGGTCGCCCGACCGGCACAACCCCGCACCCCTCGGCGTCAGCGTGAACCTCTCCCCGCGCCAACTGCGCGAGTCCGAGCTGCCCGGGCAGGTGGCGACCGTGCTGGCCTCCTCCGGGCTGGACCCGGGCCGGCTCACGCTGGAGATCACCGAGACCAGCATGATCCACGACCCGGACACCACCGCAACGACCCTGGGCGAACTGCGCCGCCTCGGCGTCCGGGTCGCCGTCGACGACTTCGGCACCGGCTTTGCCACCCTCGGCTCCCTCGGGCACTACCCGGTCGACCGGCTGAAGATCGACCGCTCATTCGTCCACGGTCTGGGCCGCAACGCACAGGACACCGCCACCGTGCACGCCATCGTCGCGTTCGCCAGGACACTCGGCCTGCACCTGACCGCCGAAGGCATCGAGACCGCCGACCAACTCGACCTGCTGCAGACCCTCGGCTGCGAGCATGGCCAGGGCTACTACTTCGCCAAGCCGCTCCAGTGCGGCAGCGTCGAGCCGTACCTCGACAGCCACCTGCAGGCTTCGCGGACGACAGGAAAGACGACGGGAAAATGGCCGGCGCGGTAGGTGGGCACGGGCGTCACGTCGTTCTCCTCGACTGGATCGCCGCCTGGCCGGGCACCGTTCCCGCGAACCCGTCCGATCCCTGGCCCGACACCCTGCCCGCCTACGAACGTCCCGTCGTTGCGCGGCGCTGAGCGTGGGGCGTTCACCCGGCACCGCCAGCCGGGCAGGTACCGAGTGCGTTGGTGAGGGCGGTCAGGTCGGCGGCTGAGATCGACAGGGCGTACCGGGAGGCGACGCCGATGTACCGGACGGCATAGGCGCACCAGTACTGGTGGCGGGGCATCCACTCCCCCGGCCCCTGGTCGCTCTTGGTCTGGTTCGCCGCCCCGGACGTGGCGACCAGGTTGTCCAGGTCGTTGGCGAACTGCACGCGCCGCTGCTGCGGCCAGCCGGCGGCGCCGTGCCGCCAGGCCAGCCCGAGCGGGTACACGTGATCGATCTGCACCTGGTCCGCGTGCGCCTTGGTGAACTGCACGGTGGAGCCGGTGTACGGGTCGTGCAGCGTGCCGACGATCACCGTGCACCGGCCGCGGGTCTGCACCGCGCCCAGGTCGCGGCGCAGCACATCATCGCGTTGCCGGCACCCGTCGCGGTCGGAGTCCAACGACCACGCCGGGCCGAAGTCCGCGGTCCGCTGGTAGCCACCGCCGCGTGCCGGCGCGACGGCCAGGTGGCGGAGCTCCGTCCGGGCCGCAGCGACGGCACCCGGGGGCGGCGGGTCAACCGCCGGGGCCTGCGCGGGCGACCCGCACCCGGCCACGCCGAGCGCGACCATCGCGGCGACCACGGCGGCGCGGCGCGAGACGGCGGTTCGTGGCCCTCCGGTGTCCACGGGGCCTCGGCATACGGGGCCGCCTCCGCCCGGCGGGCCGCCTCCGCCCGGCGGGCCGCCGGACGCATCACACCCGACTCCGACAGCAGACCCGAACCGAACCCGGCACCACGCCCGGATCATGACGCGCTCCCAACAGTCCCGACTGCGCCTGACACCGTAGGTGTACCCAGTCACGAGGTCGGTGATGGGCACCCGATCGGTGGTTGGCCGGCGTCAGCCGCCCACCGCCGGCCAGTACCCGGCGGCCCAGGTCACGGCGGCGAGCCGGTTCTGCCCGCTGATGCTCGGGTGGAAGTAGTCGACCGTGCTCACGTCCGAGGTGGAGAAGGTGGTGTTGTAGGTGGCATAGCCGTCCCAGCGACACTGGATGAACTGGGCACACACCCGGGCGAGGGCATCGTTGTCCGCCACCTCCTGGGCCACCACCTGTTGCCGCTGCAGTTCGGTGTTGTTCTCGTTGAGCATGCTCTGGCAGATCTTGAAGTACTTCCAGGTCGCCGCGGCCAGCAGGTTGCCGTGCAGCAGGTACCACAGCCGGTAGATGCTGGGGATGGACGAGACGAACACGCGGGCGTTCGGCCTGGCCGCCGTGAACGACGCGAGGGCGGTGCGGAACTGCGCCTCGAAGGTGGCGGTCGGTGTCATGGTCGAGATGCTGGAGGTGCACACGTCGTTGGCACCCATCAGGATCGTGAGATAGTCGGCGCGTTGGTTCGCCGCGGCGCCCAGTTGTCCGGCAAGGTCCTGCATCCGGGCACCGCTGCGCGCGTCGTTGTAGTTGTGCCCGGCCAGTTGCGGCGACACCGTGAGCAATCGCCGGTAGTGGCTGTACACGGAACTGCTTGTCCCCGTGGACCAGGAGTTCGTCGGGCTGTCCTGCAGGATGCAGCACCACCCGACGTCGAAGGCACGGGTGATCGAGTCGCCGGTGGCCGCCATGACGTGCGGGTACCTCGTGGCCGCAGCGGCAGGGGTCGCGGTGAGCGACGTGAGAAGCAGGGCGACGGCCGCAAGACCGATCGACCAGGGGCGAAGGCGTCCCGACATGCCGACCTCCTCAAGACCCAGTCCGCATTCCCGGCCGAGCCCGGTCCAAACCTCCGGCGTCGGCCGTCCCGCCCGAGTTCGCGAAGTCGCACCAGGTGGTGCAGCCCTCCGGGTCGTCCTGGGTAGCCTCGGCTGAGGCGGTCGCGGACCGGGCGGGCAGCTCCGGAGCCCCCACTCGCCGGGCTCGGTCCGGTGCCAGCTTCGACCAGTACGACTGTCCGGGTCCGATGGTCGGTTCGAAGTCCAGGTGGTGGCCAGCGAATTTCAGCGCCATTTGTGAAGTGACCCACTGGCCCGACCGGACCATTTGTAAGACTATTGTTGAACAATAATCTTGTGTGGACGGTCGCCGGGTGAGAACGCCGGCCGTCGGTGGCCACGTGGTGGACGCGGCGGCCGGCCACCGACCCGGACGGTGAGCCCGGCACACGTCCGGGGGACGGACCGGTATCGATCAGCGCAGACGACGCCGCCACGACGAGCGTCCATCGCGTCCGGCCATCGCGTCCGGCCATCGCGTCCGTCCATCGCATCCGCCCATCGCATCCGTCCATCGCGTCCGGCATCTCGTCCGTGCATCGGTCCGTGCATCGGTCCGTGCATCGTGCCCGGCCATCGCGCTCGAGCATCGCGTCGTCGTCTGCGCCCGCCGTCGGACGGCCGGTGATGAGACCTCGACCGAATGCTGACACCCTGTCACCACGGTTGCGCGCCGTAGCGGCGATTCCGGACGGCAAGCATTCGGTTACCCGAACGGGTGAAATATCCAGAACGAACGAAGATCGGCGATAACCGCAATTCGGCCCGGCATACTGAGATCGTGAAGCTTCGCCCGGAAGTGCACGGAAAGGTGCCGACTTCGACTGGACCGGGGTATATCCCTGAGCATCCCGTCGGGCCAGCGGGTAACGATGATTGGAGTAGCGGCCGGGCCGGGGCGTGGTCGGCCGAATTGGCTAATGACTGCGCGCTGCTGGCCCCGCTGTTCGTCAGGTCGGACGTCCGGAAGCGGGCTATCGACTACGTCCATGGCCTGCTTGCCCGCTCCGGCCGGAAGAACTCCTGGTGGTTGGCCGAGCGGGCCGGCCATGTGAGCCCCGACGGGATCCAGTGGCTGCTGACCGGGTCGCGGTGGAGCGCCGACGCGTTGCGGGACCTGGTGCGCGACCACGCGGTGCGGTGCCTCGGCGACCCGGGCGCGGTGCTGGTCTTCGGTGAGGCGGGCTTCGCGAAGAAGGGCCCGAAGTCGGCCGGCGTCGCCGGGCAGGTCAACCCGACCACGGGGCGGGTGGAGAACTGCCAGGTCGGGCTGTTCGCGGCGTACGTGTCCGCCCGCGGCCGGACGCTGGTGGACCGGGAGCTGTACCTGCCTCGACGGGGATGGACCGACGAGGCGAGGCGGTGCGCCGAGGCCGGCATCCCCGACGACGTCTGCTTCGCCACCAAGCCGCAGCTCGCCGTCCGGATGTTCAACCGGACGGTCGCCAGCGGGACCCTGTTCACCTGGGTGGCCGGCCGCGAACTGCCCGGCACCGGGCACGCGCTGCGGGACTGCTGCGACGCCGCCGGCCAGCCGTACGTGCTCGAGACGACGGCCGACCACAGGACCGAGCTGGCGGCGGCCGGCCGGCGATGCTCGGTCCGGGAGCTGGCCCGGCTCGTGCCCGAGCACGCCTTCCAGCCCCTGGCGATCGGCGTAGCGCCGAGCTGGGCGATGATCTGTCTCGGGCCCGCCCGGACGCCCTGGTTGGAGCGATTCCTGCTGGTCCGGCGCGGTTCGGCGGATCCGCTGGACGGCGGTTACTTCTGCTGCCAGGCCCCGTCCGGGATCTCGCTGGGTGAGCTGGTCGCGGTCGCCCGCGACTGCGCCGCGGCCGCACTGTGCGTCGCGGCGGGCCGGGCAGAAACGGGCCTGGACGACTACCAGGTACGCAAATGGGACTCCTGGTACCGGCACGTCACGCTGTCGATGTTCGCGCAGGCCGTACTGGCCGGAGTGCGCGCCCGGGGAGTCACGCCGGCGCAGTTCGACTTTTCGGACTGATCCCCGCCTGGTCCGCACGGTCGGCGAAGTCCGGTAGTCGACGTCGGACCGACCCGGTGCGCGGGGCGACGGGTGCTTGTCGGCGCTGTCCGCACCGCCGTACTGTCCGCTCCGCTGTCCAGTTTCCCCGCTGGGCCGGGTGCGAACGGTTCCAGCCTGCCCCTGGCAACGTCGGCGTGAAGACCTCCGGGGAGGCCGCGTGACGCACCGTGATGTTGAGCTGCCCGGGACCCGCGCTCGTCGGGCCGGCGCACCGCGAGCCTGCCGGCTCGAGTAACCCCTCGACGACCAGACCCCCGAGACGTGATGACGGTGGCCTCCAACAGCAACGGCGGGGCGGTCGACTACGCGCCGGCGGGCACGCTGCGGGTACGGGTACGCACCGCTGCCCTGCTGCGGGTGGCCGAGGTGCTGCCGTGCCCCGTGGCGATGGCGCTCGGCGCCAGCTACCACATCGAGCACCTCGCCCTGGCCGCCACCACCGACACCGTGCTGCTGTCCTGGTCGGCGCTCTTCGTCGTCCGCGCCCTTCGGACGGGGTCGCTGCCCGATCGGATGATGCTTGCCGACGTGGTGATCGCGTCGCTGTGCCTGATGGCGTCGGGCCGCGCCGTCGAGGTGAGCTACAGCACCGGCTGGAGCAACCCGGCGGTGGCGCCGGCGGTGGGATGCGCGATCGCCGCCGCCGTGGTCTGGTGGCGGCTGCGCGCCGTGCTCGCGGCGCTGGCGCTCGCGCTGAGTTACCTGTTCGGCGTACTGCCGGCGCTGCGCCTCGGCGGGCCCCCGATGACCGCGGTGGTCGGCAACGTGCTCTCCCTCGTCGTGTTCACCGTGGTGGCCGGCACGATCTCGAACATGCTGATGCGGCACGCGGAGACGATCCGGTCGACCACGGCCGCCATGCTCGCGGAACGGGAGCGGGTCGCCGAGCAGCGTGCCCGCTACGACGAGCGCAGCCGCCAGTACCGGATGCTGCACGACACCGTGCTCTCCACCCTGAACTCGATCGCCCGCGGTGCGGAGCAGGGCCCGCGGCTGCGCGAGCGCTGCGCCGCCGACGCGGACCTGATCCGCGGCATGATCTCCGCCGACCCGCGGGCGTTCACCGGCCTGGCCGGGGGAACTGGCGCTGGTCATCCGTGACCAGTCCGCACTCGGGCTCCGCGTGCACAGGCACCTCGGCGACCTACCGGATCACCTGCCGCCCGCGGCGGTCTCCGCGCTGGCCGGTGCCTGCCGGGAGGCGCTGAACAACGTGATCAAGCACGCGGGCGCCGGCGAGGCGTGGGTGACCGCGACGGCCGGGCCCGACGGCACGGTCACCGTCACCGTGGTGGACCGCGGCCGGGGCCTTCCGCGCCCGTTCACCCCCGGCCTCGGTCTGACCAGGTCGGTCGCGGCGCGGATGGCCGAGGCCGGCGGAGGCAGCACGGTCGACGGCGAGCCGGGGCAGGGCACCTGCGTGGAGCTCACATGGCCACGGTGATCCGCGTTGCCGCCGTGGACGACGACCGCATGCTGCTGGATGGACTGCACGCGTGGCTGCAGCCGTTGCCCGCCCTGGAGTTGGTGGGCGTCGCCACGACCGTGGACGCGTTCCTGCACACCGGGACGGCGGTCGACGTCATCCTGCTCGACCTCAACCTGCGCGACCACAGCCAACCGGCCGACAACGTCGCCCGGCTGCGCGCGACCGGTGCGCGCATCCTGGTGGTCTCGGTGATCCCGGACCCGGACCAGGTGCTCGCCACCATCGAGGCGGGAGCGTCCGGGTACATCACCAAGGACCACGACCTGGCGGCGCTCGCGGCCGCGATCCGCGAGGTAGCCGCCGGCGGTTCGGTGATCACCCCCGAGCTGGCGTTCATCGTGAGCCAGGACCGCAGGCCGACCCGCCCCCGGCTGTCGCCGCAGGAGCGCGCGGTCCTGACCACCTACGCGCAGGGCAGCACGCTGAGCGCCGCGGCGCGCCGGGCCGGCGTTGCCGAGGGCACCGCACGCGAGTACCTGGAGCGCGTCAAGCGCAAGTACAGCGAAGCCGGACGGCCGACCCGTACCAAGCTGGACCTGGCCAACCGGCTGCGCGAGGACCGGCTGGAACTCGACGGCCTCGACACACCCTGACGCACCACCGCGGCGCTCTGGTCGAGCCCTGGTCGCCGTCGTCCCGCCCGCGCTGTCCACAGTTCTCCCGACGGCGGCACGTCTGACGTCGCTGCCGCTGACGCGGCGATTTCGGACGTGAGGCTGCGCTGCCGTTCTGCGAGCGTTCCGGTACCCCCAGTGCCGCTACCTGCCAGCCGGTGTCCGCACCTTCCGCGTGCAGGAGCAGTACGCGAACAACGTGCCCCTGAGGAGACGCCGGTGCTCACGTCTGAAGACCTGTCCGCACCGGCCGAGCTGGACCGGGGCGCGACGGAGCAGGTGATGTGCGCGCTGCGGGCCGTCCGTCCCGCGCTCGGCCGGCTCGGCTACGGCCTGGCGACCAGATGGGACCACGCGTTCGCCGAATGGCACCCCACCGAGTTCCGGCTGGCGAGCCGGATGTCGCCGCGACGCCGCTCCGACTTCCTCGGTGGCCGGACCGCCGTGCGCAGAGCGCTGGCCGACGCACGCCTACCGCAGCCGATCGAGCCGATCCTGATCGGCGACGACGGCGAGCCGTGCCTTCCGGCCGGTGTCGCCGCATCGATCAGCCACTCGCGCGGCATCGCGATCGCGCTGGCCGCCCCGGCGGATCGGTTCTCCGCGCTCGGCGTCGATGTGGAGCTGTCCGGGCTGCCCGGCGAGGCGGCGCACCTGCTGCTCACCGAACCGGAGCGGGCCTGGCTGGACGGCGGGCGCTCACCCGGCCAGCGGGAGCACCGGCTACTCGCCGCGTTCTCGGCGAAGGAGTCGGCCCGCAAGGCGCTCGACCGCGCACTCGTCGGCCGCTCGCTGCGCCAGATCCACCTGATTCCGGGCAGCGACTCCTTCATCGCCTGGCCGCGGGACCGGCGGGACATGCGGCTGCGCGTCTGGGTCCGCCCGATCGGTACCGGCGTACTGACGTGGACGGCGGTACCGGCCAGCCGGTCCCGGTCGGGATAGCCAGCCGGTCCCGCTCGGGATAGCCAGCCGGTCCCGGTCGGGACAGCCAGCCGGTCCTGTCGGGACAGCCCATCGAAGACGCCCCGATCCGCCGCAACCGAGTACCAGGAGTCCACCATGTCGGTCGGACAGCTCAGCGCTGCGCCCGCATCGGGGTACCCGACGGCGTGGCGGGCCCTGCCCGCGGCACAGCAGCCCGCCTGGCCCGACCGGGAACTGCTCCGGCAGGTGACCGCCCGGCTGGCGGCGGGCCCGGCCCCGGTGCTGGCCGGCGAGATCCTCGCCCTGCGCCGGGCCCTCGCCGCGGTCGCCGGCGGATGCGCCTTCGTGGTGCAGGCGGGCGACTGCGCGGAGACGCTCGACGGCCCGACCCTGTCCGAGGTGGCCGCCACGGTGCGGGTGGTGCACCGCGCCGCCCGGGTGATCGCCGACGCGCTCGGGACGCCGGTGGTGAGCATCGGCCGGATCGCCGGCCAGTACGCCAAGCCGCGGTCGGCTTCCACCGAGTGGGTCTGCGGCGAGGAGCTACCCTCGTTCCGCGGGCACCTGGTCAACTCCCCGGAGCGGCTGCGGGCGACCCGGGTGCCCGACCCGCTGCGCCTGCTGCGCGGCCACCAGCACTCGCGGACCGTGGTCGGCCTGCTGCGCAGGCTGGCCCGCTCGGGGATGCCGATGCCGACCGCCGGCGAGGTCGCGCCGGTGGCGCTGTGGACCAGCCACGAGGCGCTGGTACTCGACTACGAGGAGCCGTTCCTGCGCCGCGAGCCGGCCACCGGCGCGTGGCTGCTCACCTCCACCCACCTGCCGTGGATCGGCGTCCGGACCGGGGCGCCCGGCGGAGCCCACGTCGCGCTCCTCGCCGAGGTGGCCAACCCGGTCGGGTACAAGGTCGGTCCCACCATGACGCCGGAGGACCTCGTCGAGGTGTGCCGGCGGCTCGACCCCGGTCGCCGGCCCGGCCGGCTGCTGCTCATCGCCCGGCTCGGTGCCGACACGGTGTCGCGCCGGCTGCCCGCGCTGGTGGCCGCGGTCCGCGGCGCCGGCCACCCGGTGGTGTGGCTGTGCGATCCGATGCACGGCAACACCGTGGTGACCGCAACCGGCCGCAAGACCAGGTACGTGGCGAGCGTGGTCGCCGAGCTCCGCGGGTTCTTCGCCGCGGTGCGCGAGGCCGGCGGCTGGCCGGGGGGCATCCACCTGGAGACCACGGCCGAACAGGTCACCGAGTGCGTGGACGGCGCCGGAGCGGCCAGCGAGGCGGAGCTGTCCCGCCGCTACACGACGGCCTGCGACCCGCGGCTCAACCCGGCCCAGACCGCCGAGGTCGCCGCCGAGGTGGCCCGGCTGTGCCGGCTGCACAACCCGAACCCCAACCACTGAGGTGTCCGCCGCCCCGGGTGCCGGGGCGGCAGGAAGGACAGGTCGCGATGCAGGGAATTCCGGTGGTACCCGGCACGGAGGTTCCGCAGCCGTCCGCGCCGATGGGCGTCCTGCCCGAGTTCGCCGCCGAACGGCACGGCGACACCCCGTTCCGGTCCGACCTGCCCTGGGCCGGCTACGGCAGGCCGGTGCAGACGATCGGCCAGTTCGCCGAGGCCGTCCGCGACTACGCCGACCGGCTGTGGGCCGCCGGCATCCGGCGCGACGACGTGGTCGCCGTGGTGCAGCGCAACCACATCGAGATCCACGCCGTGATGTGCGCACTCGGCCGCATCGGTGCCCTGCCGGCCCTGCTGTCCAGCGCCATGGAACCGGCCGAGCTGCTCGAGTGCTTCGCCCGGCTCGACAACCCCTGGGTGCTCGCCGACACCCGCGGGCTGGCCCGGCTCGGGGAGGCCGAGCACGTCCTCCCGGCAGTCACCCGGCGGGTGCTGTCCCTCACCGGTACCGACCTGCCGTGGGCCGACCACATCGAGGAGCGGGCCGCGCACCTGGCCAGGCCACGGGGCGAGGACGAGTGGGTGGTGATCACCCACTCCTCCGGCACCACCGGCGTGCCGAAGCTGGCCGCGCACTCCACCCGGTCGCTGTTCGGCATGGTTGCCCCGCAGATCGCGCTGTGCCGGCAGTACGGCAGCGAGGGCCTGGCCGCCAAGCACCTGTCGTTCGTGCACGTGCGTACCTGCTCCGGCGTGCTCTCCTTCCTCGAGGTCGCGATGCCGTTCCTGGCCATCGCGGACCCGGACCCGGACCACGTCAAGCGGCTGCTCATCGAGCACCGGCCCACCTCGGTGGAGACCCACCCGAACGTCTACATCCAGTGGGAGCGCCTCGCCGCCGACCCGGACCGGCCGTTCGGCGCCGTGCAGCGGTTCGTGAGCACGTTCGACGCGATGCACCCGCGGACCATCCGCGCGCTGCTCGCCGGGTCCGACCGGCCCGACGCCCACTACCTGCAGGGCTACGGCCAGACCGAGTCGGGCCCGGTCACGCTGCGCATCGTGTCCGCCGCCGACGCCGCCGGCTACGAAGGGCGCAACGTCGGCTTCCCGGCCGGAGGCG
>WNFZ01003468.1_pt1 | contig 21352 bp, 16 predicted proteins | sample 5400081 | NCBI WGS metagenome assembly WNFZ01 (sample SAMN13153365, study PRJNA577476) | soil metagenome | isolation source: 80 cm soil or saprolite under grassland replicate 1 | place: USA:California | collected 2016-06-15
ACCGAATCCCATCGTTGTTGAATAACACCATCTGGGCCGATCAAAAAAGTAGTGGGTGTATTCGCTATTCCAAAAGCTGTGGCAACACTTGCCCGCTCATCCATTAACACAGGAATCAAATCTAGCTGCCAATTGTACGTAAAATTGATCAATTCATCCAAACCGGGTTGTTTTCCGGTCACTTGCTGAGTCGTATTAACGATCCATACATTTAAGCCTTGTGCGGCGTATTGCTCCTGCATACTTTTGAGGAAAACGATTTGTGCCCGCGAGGGGTCAGACTCGTCGGATGTACCCTTTGCTTGTGTATTCAAAAATGACAATAGCACTGCCTGCCCTTGTATATCGTTAAGACTGTAAGTTCCTCCGCGAACTGAGTTCAGAGTGAAGTCTGGCGCAGAGACACCGGGTTTGACAGTCATCACTGGTTGTTGAATGGGACTGCAACTAGCAAGAATGATTGCGACCATCAGGATGGTAAGCCAAGATGGGGGATCGAGAAAAAAACAAACAGTCGCTTTTCGTTGTCGGCTCTGCTGTAGATTTTTAGAGGAATAGTCCATACCATCTTCCAATTGGATACTTACTTCAAATCAGGTTGTGCGAAATCTGATGATCTTTGAAACCTTCAATTATGTTTCTAAAATTTTTTGAGGCCGGGACCTGTCTAAAGTCCCGGCCTTATTTTGGCTAAAACTACGCAGGTTACGGCTGGTAAAGTTGGAACTCAACCAGCTTCACGCGGTCAGAGTTCATAAACCAGGCCGTCGAGTTCCACTTGACGTAACGTCCGGTCGCGTTAGCCAATATCCAAGTGGCTGTGCCAGTATTGCCTGACGTTGTACTAAAGACTGTTGTCCAGTTGATGTTATCTGGAGAGACCTGTATGGTATATGCCGTTGCATAGCGATCGTCCTGCATCACGATTGCTTTGCAGAAGGTCATGCTACTCCCTAAATCCACCACGATCCACTCGGAGGAGAGCGTACTGCCTTTCAGCGCCCACCAGCGGGAGTTGTTGCCATTGGTATTGCCATCCACCGCAAAAGCACCTACATCTCCGCTCTGCACTGAGGAGGTAGTTGTTGATCTGTTGAGCACGATGTTCGTTGTGCCGGAACATCCAGTCGATGTGGCTGTTGATGTTGGCGTACGTGTCGGCGTATTGGTCGGTAGAGGCGTATTCGAGGGCGTGGGACTCGGGCCCGCGGTTGGCGTGCTTGTCGGTGGAGCCGCTGTATTTGTCCGGGTCGGTGTGTTGGTAAGTGCCGGAGCGCCACCACTCTCATAGACACCGATGTCGTAAGCGCCACCCTGCGGGATTGGGTTGCCAAAGAAGTCGCGCGAACCCATATTGCTGACTTTTCCCAGTGCTACCAAGTCTGCACCAGCGTTAATTGCCGGTGAACCGTTCTGCAATGTGAACTGCGTACTGGGAAAACCCACGCCATGGTAGGTAGCACTATTTAACAGTGGGTCGGCATAGATACCGTTAGCCTCTTGTCCGCTCGCGCTCTGGAATGCACTGAAATTGGTGTAGATTGTGCCGCCCCAGTTGAAGTTCGGGTTGCCCGCACCCGTATACCAGTATAGATTGTTATTCATATGAGTCTGCGAAGCAAAGTTTTCAACATCCATGAGGTTAGGACTCGTCGAGTAGAAAATGTTATTGTAAATGTTGGTATTGTTGATCGCCTTACCATGCCAGATATTGAACAACTTCACAGCGTAGTAAGTCTCACCCGCTGGCGGGGTCGCTGGGTTGTAGAAGAACGTATTGTTGTATACATAGGTATCTTGAATGGTACCTTGCGACCAAGTAGTGATATAAAGGTCACCTTGACGCTTGCCCAGATAGCTGCCATCGCGAACATTGTTAGAGCAAATGTTGTAGCGAACGGTGTTGTTGAGTGTATTGATCGAATCGCCAGCGAAGACCGATATGCAATAGGCATCATTGTCATGACCATAGTTGTATTGGAAGATGTTGTTCTGGTCGGGATAATCTACATCGAACCCACCTCCATCCCAGGATGGCGAATGAGCATTGTAGGCTTCGTTGTACTGCACTGTACAATCCTTGCATGACCAGGTCCAGGTTGAGTTCGGCGTACCATACTGATCGGTGGCGATATTGCCGGTATTGTATGCTACCGTGTTCTCGATCAGGCCGTTGTTACAGGTGAAGATGACGATTCCATCGCCGCCCACATCGTGAACAGTGGAATTGCGAATCGTGACAGGCTGATTGCCAGGGAAGGATTCAGAGCCTGTACACATAATGCGGATGCCGTTCCATTGTCCAGTGTTGTAGGCAGTGACTCCGTCCACGATCACATCGCCGATTACCGCTGTGGAAGAGCCGCCCCAATCTGCTTCGATATCCACCAAACCGTTATTCTTGCTGAGTGCGGTCCCATTCACATCGTGTACCACCACATTGGTCACGCGAAAATGATTAAGCGTCCCCGAATTTCCGCCGATCCAGAGTCCGTAAGTATTCCCACCTGTGATCTCGATATTCTGAATGTGCCAGCCCTGCTGATTGTAAAGCCTGACCGCCGCGTTATTGCTGGTGCCGCCATTGATAATTGGCAGTGCGCCACTTCCGTACGAGTCGATCGTGATTGGTGAGGCAGCGTTGCCAGAACCTTTCGGCCACAACTGGCCCGAGCAGGTTGTGCCGCGCTTGAAGAGGATCGCATCCCCTCCGCCGAAAGCGGTACTGCTGACCGTCGCGAGGTTATTCCACGGGCTGGACTGTGTGCCAGAGCCATTGCTAGTGGCTGAACAGTCCACATAATAGCTCGTGTTGGCAGCCAGGGCGGAGTGCGTTGCAATACTTAGTAAAGCCGCGCTAATCAGCAAAATCATTATCCCCAGTTTCCAGTTAGATTTAAGATTAAGATTCGCGAACATCTTGTTTCTCCTTAGGAATAGACTCAAAGCCTTTGAGTATGAGGAGATTATCTATGCTTCTTACACCGATAGCTCAGATGTAAATAAACAGTTAAAGCATTGGTAGATGTCCCCCTTCTGTGACCTCGACTTCACTGCTTAAACTGTATGAACTGGGCTATGAGTGGAGTTTTGTATTATGGGAATGTGATCAGCATCGCTGAAGTTCCTGGGATAGTGAAAGTCATGTGGCCGTTACTTAACACTGGATTGGCTACCACGACGTTCAGGTGTGTGGCATCGAACTGCGATTGGGTACCGGTACCACTGGTGATGAGTGCTGAAAGGTTGGCATCTACACTGTAAGATGTATTTGCAGCGCTATTAGTAACCAACAGATAGACCTTGCCGCTAGCATCCTTCGTCGTTATTGCAAGTAGATTGCTATTACTGCTTGTACTCTGGTAAGTTGTCTTGCATCCATTTAGAGCTTTCGTACCCATTTGTAAGGCATAGAAGCTTGTACGTTTTGTACCGTTGATGTCTACCAACCCTTCAAAATTCTGAAAGCCGCCGTTGAAGCCATCCCAGTCATAAAAGGTGAACAAGTGGCTACCGTAAATGTAGTCATTACCAGGACGCGAGCCACGGATGAGATTGTTAATTATGGTCTTGACACCTGTCCCGGCGTTCGTATATCCACCGCGATAGGTAGCCCACTCGCTAAGCCATAGTGGATAGGAACTATGTCCACTGGCATTCATCCAACCATGCACCTGCTGGGTATAGCTCGTGATATCAGAATTGTAATTGTGGATGTCCACGCTATCAAAATAGGTAGGGACTTGTTGTAGTGCATCGTTTGGCCAGCTACTTCCACCCGAGGTAACGGGCGAATATATGTGATAGGTGCGGCCAGGTAAATAGGTGGCATATACGTAGGCGATCGCATCTTTGGTCTGCTGCACAAGTGCAAAGTAATCCGCTTCAGTTCCAGCCCAGCCCTGACCACTGTTGTTAGGCTCATTGTGGACCTCATAATCATCCACGCGATAGTCATTGCGGACATTTAACCAGTAGACAGTAGCAAAGACGTGTTCCCACCATTCATTCCAGTCGTCGGTGCTGTTTGGTGGGTTAAGCTGAGCGGCCCAGGCCGGATTCTTATTGTTGTCCACGTTGCGAATGGTAAGCACTGGACGGATCCCGGAATCTTTTAGTGCTTGGAAGATGGTGCGGGCGTTGCCTTGCCAGGTTGTGCCTGGCGTGCCAGACCACCAGTAATCGCTGTTATTCTGGGGAGTAGTCATGACATTATCCCAAACACTCCACGGAATCACGTTGACGTTTGCCTTGATCTGAGCAATAGTAGGTGAACCGTAAACACCATCATCGTCGGTCGCTTCCCAGCGCGACATGCCCCCATAGACACGATACGTGTTGATTCCTGCAGACTGCAAATCGGCAATATTAAAACGAACATTTCCTTCGGTGGCTCCAATGTAACATGTGCTAAGACCCCATGGTGTTCCAGAAACAGTAATGGTTGCAGAAGCAGCATAGGCAGGTGTGACCGGAATCAGCAGTGTGATTAGCACTACAATCGACAAGAAATATTTTATCTTGAACATCTTAGTCATCTCCTGTTCTAAGATTTTCCGTATGCTGAAAGAAAGATCATTGATCGTCTGTCTTTCTTGACGCCTCTTTCCTAATATAGGATGTCTGCTACCAAGTTCGAGAGGTCTGTAATTCAAAAATTCTAGATTGAGTATAATTTTCAGGATATCTTATAGGCTTTCTCCTTCCGGTTGACTTCTGTTGAATTATTCCTCACACATCAAGGCATATCAAAGCCTCTGTGTTAGGTGGTAATAGAGATCATTCCAGTTTGCATGACGAGCCAGACCGTTTTGCATCTTTATCGATCGTGAACAAGCCATGGTTTTTCAACAATGCCGCCGAGGCATGGAGTCGAAGGACCTTCACGGAACGAGCTCACCCTCAGAACTATACGAGCGTTCAATCACACTATAGCCCGTGGGGCGAATGATGCTCACAGTAATAACGTAATCCTTGGGTGGCACGATGAATTCGATATCGCCTGACCATTGTGATGCAGGGATCAACGTCGGCAACTGAACATCTCCTTTAGCGAAGGTGGTGTTGCCGTTTGGCGAAGTCGCTGCCCAATGCAGAGCATAATCACGCAAGGTATAAGCAGGCATATCTACCTCAACAGGACCGCGAGTATGTAGCGCAACCGTCGCAGTTCGCTTACCATCAGCCAGTGGCGAGAGAGTCAGGGAGTCGATCAATACTGGCGCATATTCTTCGCGCAGAACTTCCCAGGAGCCGCGTCGATTGCGATTGAAATCCACCAGACCCATGATGAAGTTACTGCGAGTACGATAGTCTTGATAAGTCCAAAAAATGGTACCAGCCACAAACGGCTTCCCGCGGAAAATTTCCAATTGTTCGGTAATCAATTGGCGACGCACGATATCCGCGGCTTCCGAATCTGAAAGAGTATCATCTGGCACAAAGTAATACTCCTCGGCATTCAGGCTGGAGGTGGGTGGACCCCAAAGTGCATTCCAATGCGGCTCAAAGCCATACTCAGAAATGATGACTGTTTTCTCTGGCCAGGTTTCATGAATGAGATCGAGCGCCGGACTGAGTCCTTGTTTCGGGCCGACCCATGTGCCAAAATACTGATTCATCAGCACAAAGTCGGATACAGCGGTGGCGTCAAACCAGGGTTGTGACCCCAATCGGTTTGAAGCAAATCCTACTGGGCGTGTAGGATCAAGCGATTTCACATAAGCAATCATCTCCTTCACAAATTCCAAGCCTGACCCTGTATTCGATTCGATCTCGTTTCCAACACTCCAAGCCCATACAGACGGATGATTGAAATCTTCAGTAATCATCTCGCTCAACTGCTGTTTCTCCAATTCACGCATCTGTTCACTCTGCATCTGCCCTTGTGTAAGCTGCCAAGCCGGAACTTCAGGGATAAATAGAATGCCATGTTGGTCGGCATAGTCTAAGATAAATTTATTTTGTGGATAATGCACTGGACGCGAAAATACCTCATTCAGTGTTTTCAAATCATCGTAATCTGCCGCCATGGCAGTTACTGTCTCTGCTGAACCTTGCCCGGGATAATCTGCATGACGAGTGACGCCTACCAGTCGTACCGGTTCACCATTGAGGTAAAAGTATCCATCTTTCAGCTCTATAGAACGAATACCGATCGTGACTTTATTGGTATCTAATACTTGTCCATCTGTATCAAGCAGCGAAACCGACCAGCGATATAAGTTTGGATGATCGAAATGCCAGAGTTTGGGAGACGCAATTATGACATCCATCTGAACTTTGACGCTATTCTTGGTAGCGACATTAAAAGTAGCCGAAACGGGAGACGTCAGCACAGACTGGCTGTTTGCGCCATCCACAAGATCAGCTCGAATCGAGCCGTCTAGCGCACTACCTGAAGTGTTGTTGATAGTAATCGAGGCAGTTACTTTGGCAGAGTCTGCTTTATCAATGCCTGTAAGATGAGGGACAGCAACAATCTGCTGGCGAGCAATATAGGCGCTGCTGGTTATCTCAAGCGATACATCGCGCGAATACCACCATAGTTCCACCAATCGAATGACCAATCAGGTCTGATGACGACCGGGATGCGGTTCGTGGCGCGCAGGTTGTCCACTTGAACTGCGATGACATTCTCAGATCCCGGTTTAGCAATGGAAGTTACATCAAACTCAAAGAGTGTATACCCACCCTCATGCTGACAAAAGTTTTGCGATACCAGCCAACCCCTTCATACTCGGAATAGTCTGGCATAACATTCCATGTGTGCGGCACCTGCACAATTGCCCAAGACGAATCATCAAAGTTAGGATTCGCCCATCCTTGCGCTTCTCCTACTTGATCCTTATCAATAGAAAAGCACCATTCTCCGGTTAATGGAATGGAAACTTGTGGAATCGCGGATACAGGATTGGTAGTCATCGTAACAACCTCAGGTGGAGTTGGCTCAGTTGAGGGTGTTGCACCACAGCCAGCTGCAGTGATAAGAAAAGATAGTTGCACGAAGAAAGCAAGATAACGATAGATGATCGTTCTTACATTCATTATCGTATGGGCAGCCCGACACTTGCTCCTGAATTCTCGGCAGATTCGTGCATAGCCAGGGTAAGCTCCTGGTCCAATCGGGCCTGCAAAGGACCGTATTCAGGGTATTTGTCTTCTCGAATCGCATTGACAAGACTCATGAGGCAATCCGCCACCGCAATCATCTCATCATCCATATAATAGGCGCGGAAGGGGTTACGCCAGACGATCTCCGGTGAGGTGAGAGCGATCAGTTCCGTTAGCGTTTCCATGCCACCAACATTATGGAAAAAGCGCTTGATCTCAATCGGCTGTGGATCTTTCCCATCAGATGTCAATGTCGTCAAACGATCGCCATCCGCCATGCCGCGATCCGCAAAGAATCTCGTCGAGCGCTGCCAACGTAAGGCTGAGTCGTAAGCGATGCTGGACCAGTTGAAAAACCCTAATGCTCCATTCGCAAAATGCAAGATCGCGTGCTGCCACTCCTCTTCTCCTTTTTCAACGGTCTGTGAAATCCAAGAATAATAAGGATCGACAGAAAACTTCGTGCTTGTACCACTAACTGAAATCACAGGCTCATCAAAACCAATATAACTTCGTATTAAGCTCATTCCATGGTAACCGTGCCCCATGAAATCATTATAGGCAACTAAGATCTTGCCGAAGACGTCTGCCTCCATCAGTTTGCGTTTCAACCGCTCTATGGGACGGCGATAATATTGTTCCGCAACCTCTACCTTAAGGTTGTTGGCTTCTGCTCCTTGGATGATCGCATCTGCGTCCTCCAAGCTGTTGGCAATTGGGGTTTCGAGCAAAGCATGTACCCCAAGTTCGATGACGCGCCGACCGATTTCACCATTGGCCGGGTTTGCCACAGAAACAATAACGGCATCCAATTCCAAATCATTCCGCAGATGATCAAGATCAGTAAACCAGGGCACATGATATTTTTCGCCGAGTTCACGCGCCTTGTCTTCTGATCTGCCCCAAACCCCTACAAGCTTTACATCATCCTTTAGAATGTTGAGTAAGGGTGCATAGAGGGTGTCACTGCGTTTCCCTGTGCCAATGATTGCAAAGCGGATACGGTCATTCATGAATTGCTCACATCCTGTGAGAGTGGAGTCTTCTGATCAGGGCTTGATGAAGCAAGGATCAATACATCGAAGGGATCCAATTGCACATCTCCTTGGAGTTGTTTTCCGTCTAATAAATTCATATAGGAAGTCTCCAGGTGAATTGTTTGTAGAGCGTCGTTATGGTTCAAAATGAAATGCAGCATTTTATTTTTGTGCGTACGTTTGGTTACCTCAACGCCCGAGGGAGTGGAGAAAGTGTCTTGCAAGCCAGCGCCATCTAGTAACCATTTTGCTACTAGATCATATAACTGTGCATTTCCTACTGCGCCAATATAAATTGCACGTCCCATCCCAAAATGATTCGTCGTGATTGCTGGTTTGCCTGCATAATAATCTTGTGTATAGCGCGCTACAACTGTCGCCGTAGTTGGCTTAAGAATATCGCATAAGACACCAACAGGTACGCAGGCAGAATCTGTAAGCTCAGGGATCATAAACTCAAGGTTATTCTGCATATGACTGCTCAAGGAGTCATATTCCTCAACCTCAACGCCACAGACCTCCGCCAACAGTCCAGGCAGCCTTTGATTGACCACAGTATTTGATTCGTCTTTCACGCCGGTGCGCTGGGTTACGACTAACATACCTCCTGCCTGAACGTAACGCTTCAAGTTTTCTGCGGTCGCGTCTGAAATAAGATGTAACGCCGGTGCGATAATGAGTTTATAGGCGGATAAATCTGCATTTGGGGCAACAATATCTATAGATACATGCTGTTGGTGAAAAGCACGATAGATTTGATGGAAATGTTCTGGATAACTGAAGCGAGGATTATTTGGCTGAATTTGGAAGGCAAATCGCGACTCGTAGGAAAGCATCATCGCAACCGATGATCTAACTTGCGAGCCGAGAATTTGATCCCCGACCTCTTTGATTTCGGCACCCATGCGTTTAATTTCTTCATATCGCCGGCTCGGTGATGCGTCATGATCCAGAAGGCCATGCCAATATTGCTCTGTGCCAAAGCGAGCTGTGCGCCAACGAAAGAAAACGATGGCATCTGCACCATGCGCAATGGATTGATAAGCCCAGAGCCGCAATTCACCCGGACGCGGGTTAACACTTATTATTTCCCAGCCACCGGGACCCGCCTGCTGTTCCATCACCCAAATATTCTTGGACTTAAGGCCGCGCATCGTATCATGGTTGAGAGCATTTGAACTGGGATCAACACCTGTTTCCATTGTCCACTGCATGCGCGGATAAATGTCCCAGGCGACAAAGTCCAGATTGCGTGCCAAGTCGAAATAATTCAGGCGATCGTACTTGAATCCCATTAAATTATGTGTAATGAAATGATTCGAGCATTTCGTACGCAAGATATCAATTTGTGTTTGTTGATAAGCAACATAGGAATCCGAGCAGAAGCGGTAAAAGTCCAATGCGAGCCCAGGGTTAGGCGAGCCACCTGTTGTGAGGGGCAAAGGAATTTCACTCCAATCGTTGTAGACATGACTCCAAAAAACTGTTCCCCATTTATGATTGAGCTCGTCAAGAGCCTCATATCGGCTGCGCAACCAGGTCTGGAACTTCTCCGCGCAGGTGGAACAATAGCAGCGATCACCGAATTCATTGTCAATCTGCCAGCCAATGACTGCCGGATGATTGCCATAATGCTCAGCCATTTTGGTTACAATGCGTTGAGTATATTCATGGTAAAGGGAATTATTCGGACAGTATTCGCGCCGATTGCCAAACGTCACACGAATACCATCCTCGCGCACGCGGAACAACTGGGGAGATTTGCTCATCAGCCAGGGAGGGGGTGAAGCTGTCGGAGTCCCCAAAACGACTCTGATCCCCTGTGATTGAAGAATGTCGATGGCACGGTCAAGCCAGTCGAAATCAAATTGACCGTCACTCGGTTCCATATTGGACCAGGCAAATTCCGCCAAGCGTACAACATTGAAGCCTGCCTCAGCCATCAACCGAGCATCGATGGGCCAACGCTCTTCGGGCCAGTGCTCGGGATAATAATCAACACCGAAATAAAACATATGATTCTTCTCCTAGGATGACAATGTAAGAATTGACATGCCGAAATGCAAACGCGATAAATGAGTTGTTGGGGGCCCAATCATATTTGTTTGATGCTTCAGGTGGTACCTGCAAAGGAATTTCTCAACCTTTGATGGCGCCGGCTGTAATGCCTTCTACAAAGCGACGTTGGAAGATCAGAAAGATAATCAATAAGGGAATTAGGCTAATCACTGAAGCCGCCATTTGTACATCATAAACAGTGCGGCCCACCGGTCCAATGAGCGAGCGGATGATGAGTGGAAGGGTGAAATGTTCAGGGGACTTCAGGTAAATTAATGGACCAATAAAGTCATTCCAAGATCCCATAAAAAAGATTAAACCCAAGCTAGTCAGGCCAGGAGCAATGATTGGCACAATAATGCGCCAGAATATTGTGAATTCCCCCGCTCCATCGATGCGCGCCGCATCCATCAATTCATTTGAAACAGACATGACATATTGCCGCATAAAGAAGATCCCAAATGCATTTGCGGCACCGGGAATGATCAGTGGCCAAAAGGTATCAATCCACTTCAGGTCGCGCATAATAATATAAACTGGGACTAAAGTGACAGCACTCGGTATTACCATCGTTCCAAGCAAAAATGCAAATAATGCTCCCTGACCCGGAAACTTGAATTTAGCAAAGCCGTAACCGCCTAAAGCACAGAAGAACAATCGCAAAATAGTAGCGCTGAAGGCGATGACAAAGGTATTCTTTACAATACCGATGATGTTATATTGCTCTTGTAAATAGGAATAGGCTTTTAAACTCGAATGCGATGAAATAATGATGGGTGGAATGGTAAATATCTCATCAGGGGGTTTCAATGAAGTGCTAACCATCCATATGAATGGCAAGATCATAAAAGCGGATACCCCAATAAGTAAGCCATACATCAAGGCATCTGTTAGCCAGAGGGAAAGTCGCCGGGTGCGCATCTCAGCCTCCTAATCTGCTTGCTGCCCAAAATAGCGAAATTGAACAAGGGTCAGGACAAAAAGAATAATAAAGTATAGATATGCCATAGCGGAAGCATAGCCAAGGCGAAAGTCCCGAAATGCCTGGTTAAAGATCACAATCACTGGAGTGATCGTTGCATTGACCGGTCCACCATTTGTGAGGTTATAGATTTCACTAAAAAGGTTGAAGCTTCCCATCGTGGAAAGCACCACTGAAAAAAGAATCACTGGGCGCATAAGCGGAATCGTGACGTGGAAGAATGCCTGTGTCGGGCTGGCACCGTCAATCAAGGCAGCCTCTGTTAACTCACCGGGGATTGTCTGTAATCCTGCCAGCATAATCACCATGTTATAGCCAAGCCAGGCCCAGATCACCAGTAAGCAAAGAGAAACTCGACCACCCCATACACTTTCCAACCACGGTATGGGAGGAACGTTGAATATCTCCAACAAAGCGTTGACGAGACCATATTTTTGGTTCAACATCAATCGGAACGTGAAGCCCGCTGCAACAATATTCATAATGTAGGGTATAAAAAGCAAGGTACGGAAAAATCGAAAACCGCGCACACGCTTAGAATTTAGAATCACTGCCAAGACCAATGCCAAAAACGTCATAATGGGCACATACATGAAAAACAAGATTACACCATTCGCCATGGCGTGCCAGAATAATTTATCCTTAAGCAATGTTTCGAAATTTTTCAATCCAACAAATTTGATCGGCCCCAGCCCTTTCCATTCTGTGACACTCAAATATAGGGAGAAGAGAATCGGGTAAACACCGAAGATCAGGAAGAGAATATAAAATGGAGAAATAAACAAGTACGGCCAGCGCGCCTTGTATATCTCTATCCATTTCTGGCGGAGCTTTGCGACCAGAGATAAATGCGAACGCGGAACTATAGTTGTTTCAGCCATGATAGGCCTCTAGAAAGAGCTTTCATGCTCACTTTATGCAGTGGGGAAGTTAACTTCCCCACTGCATAAAGTACAAATGCTCGAATACCTGCAAGATTTTACGGCATACCTGTTTGTGACCGAATTGCATCCGCTGCTTCTTTTAGCGCATCCGCAGCTGACATCTGACCGGTAGCGACTTTCTGAATAGCCGTTGCAACAAACCCATTCATCTCAGGGTAGTGCGACCCGTAAACATAGGCTATCGGTACCTCCTTCACAACATCGACGTATATCGGACGGACAGGCTCATCAGCAAAAAATGGATCTGGCTCGCCGAAGACTGGATCCGCATAAGCCTCTTCCAGTGATGGTAAGAAATCGGAAGCTTTGAACATGGCTACCTGGCTGTCAACGCGACCAAACAAGAATTCGGTTAATGCCCAGGCAGCTTCCTTATTCTGGCTTTGCTCGGGGATTACGAAAGCCGAACCACCGTCATTCGCGGCGCGGACCTGACCATCTGCCATGGCTGGCATCAAAGCCACACCCCATTTCCCTTCGGTTCCGGGAGCGATCCAGCCTTCTAGGAAAGCGCCCATCCAGGCAGCTTCAACGAGCGTTGCGATGGGTTTTGCTTCAGTCTCGGCCGACAGTTCCGCATACCAACCATCTGTCCACTCCAGTTGGTCGGACGTGAGATTAGCATCCCAGAACTTTTTCAAGGTTTCCAATGTAGCAATGTTTTCTGGACTGTCTACAGTGACCTGCCCTTCAGCATTATAGTAACCAAGCCCTTGTTGCCAGAGCATCATCTCATACAAACGGCCGTAGTTATTGGCTTTGTTATTGGAAAAACATGCTGAGCCTGTTTTCTCCATGATCGTCTTACAAACGTTGAAGTAATCATCCCAGGTTGCTACAGCTTTACTAACACTATCGGGGTCAGAGGGCAAACCAGCCGCGTCGAAGACATCTCGACGGTAATAAAACACAACTGGACCGCTATCCCAAGGCATGGCATAGTATTTGTCATCGAGTTTGGCATCCGCCCACTTATAGGCATTCATTTTGTCTACATAAGGCGTGACCCATTCAGTCATATCCGTAAGGCCGCCCAACGCAACAATTTGGGCTAGATGACTGTTTTCAACAAGGGATATATCAGGTGCACCCGTGCCAGCCTGAAGAGCAAGTGGAAGCTTTTGGTAAACGTCGGTGGGTGCATATTCTACAATCTCAACATCAACATCTGGATAAGCCTTTTTGAACTCATCAAGAACACCGCTATTAGTGAGCGCCTCATGAGGAGCTTTCCACATCCAGAGAGTGATCTTGCCAGAGGGCTTAGTTGCCTCAGTAGGTGCCTCGGTCGCAACCGGGGCTTCAGTCACTACCGCTGTGCTTTCCGGCGCGCTGGTTGCAGGTGATTGTGTGGCAGCACTGGTAGCGGGCGCACAGGCTGAAAGCATCACCGCAATCAAGAGGGTGATTCCCATGAGATTGAATATTTTTTTGCCTAACATTTTCTTTCTCCTCATTTCTTGTGAAAGGAATGAAATGTCTTGTGACTTTGAAGTAAATAGAAAGATGAATAAGTTTCTATTCACCTCCTTGCCTTCTCAAAGACAAGCGATTGACGAGGATTCGGGAAGATGCCTGGCGTAGTTGGGTATAATGAAGCCCGCGCAAATCGGCCTGTCTTCAAGAAATGACGATGGGTTGGCGCTATCGAGAAGCGTTTGCCTGGGTTCGCAGCCACAAGGCAAGCGCTTCTTCATATGTAGGTGACAGATGCAAGCTGACAGAAATATGCAGATTTTGGGATAAGGTGCTCCTTTCTGATCTTAAGCAGTTACGTGCTCTCTCTAACGACAAGTTGCGGTTGTAACCATACTGTCTGAGCAGAGGAGGTAGGTTCACCCCTTCGCTCAGTTTCTCTTATGTTCACAAAAGTTTTCACTGCTGCTTGACCCAATTCATATAGACCTTGCCGAATGGTTGTCAGGGGAGGATAGTAAAAGGCAGATTCGGGGATATCATCAAAACCTACGACCGCCAAATCTTGTGGTATTCGCTTTCCGAGACTTCGAGCTGCTTGCATCAAACCCAGAGCCATTTGATCATTACAGGCAAAGACAGCTTGAGTGTCTGGGGATTTCTCCAATAATTCATGAAGACCTTGTTCACCACTTTCCGCTGACCAGTTGCCCTCTACAACCTGAGAATCGCTGAGCGGAATTCCTGCAGCACGGAGAGCCTCCTCCCACCCGCGGCGACGCTCACCGGCTGCCCACCAGGTCAAAGGTCCGGTAATAAGACCGATCTTACGATAGCCTCTCGCTAAAAGATGCTCTGTTGCCAGATATGCCCCATGTCTATTATCGATTTCAACCACATTCAAATCATCTCTTGGTTGCGTACTAAGAAAAATCACTGGGATTGGAAGTTGTGTTATTGATTCTCGGAACCAAGACCGATTATTGCCGATTTCGGGCACTGCCCAGATAATTCCCTCTACTTGGCGTGACATGAGGCTATTTACGATTGGGCCAATGTTCTCGCTTTCCGGTTGATGTAATAAATTCAGAAAAATTGAGAGTCCCGCTTGGTTAGCACCCTGTTCTACACCGACTAAGATATGGGATGGACCATAGTATTCCAACCCGGACGTTACAACCCCCAACGTATGGCTTCGCCGTAGGCTTAAACTACGTGCAATGGCATTCGGTTGATACCCTAAACGCTTGATGACCTCCTGAACATGCAGGCGTGTTTCAGGAGTGATTTCTTGCCTATTATTAATGACGCGGGAGACAGTCTGAGAGGAAACCCCAGCTTCTTTCGCCACTTGTGAGATAGTAACTTGTCTATTCTTATATATCATGTTACCGTTCACGTGATCGATAACATAGTAGCAAATTGTGAGATGAGAGTCAATAGGCAAAATGAAGGGACGAACTGCGCCGCATTAGAAAGTACGAAAATAACGACATTCATAATGGGAGCAGTCAATGGAATTGGGATTGCCAAGTATCCAAATGTGGGCGAAATGACCACGACAGTATCGACATCATCTCGATTCTGCGCCGCCCAGGCTGTAACGACACAGTCAGGCTTGAGGCAAACCAGGTTCATATGGAAATCAAGGATAACGCCATTGGCTTTGACCCTGCCAATGTCAAGCCGACCAGCCTTAGCCTGCGCATCATGCATGAGCGCGCCGAAGCCATTCACGCCGAGTTACAGGTTACCAGCCAGCCGGGCTTGGGGACAGCGGTCAATCTGAAATGGCACAGCTAAAGAAGAATACACTATGTACCGTACTGAAATTCACGTCAAAGGAAAAATAAACCCAACCTAGTCCGAGTGGTTTGGAGAATTGGACATGCGGGAGAACGCACCCGATGAAACCATACTCGGCGGGAAGCTTCCCGATATGGCAGCAGTCTACAGGGTTATTTCCCGCCTTGGTAGTCTTGTCATTCCTTTGCTTTCTGTCACTTGCATTGAAGAATCAGACGAGAACTAAAGCTGCTTCGTCAATGATCAACGTGTCCGCTTTATCCTCTTTCAAAGAAGTGCTTTTCATCTCCAAAATTGTTTTCTTGATCTCTTTCCATGTTGCCTTCTAAAGCATTCTTGGCATGAGTTCGCTCCCTCAATCATCAAAGTAAACCAGGCTATACAAAAAGACCTGAATTGCTCGCGGCGATGTCACAGCTCAATTTATTGGCACGAGCATATCATCATATTCTAAAACTAGCGCGCACGATCGCAGATCTGGATAGAAGTGAGGAATTCCAATCCGCGCATCTGGCAGAGGCGCCGCTAGAAACATTGAAATGGGGAATAGCTAGTGCCAACAGTTGTTGTTTCATTCAAAACAAAAATTGGTTCTTGACTCTCAATCTGGTTTTTGCTACACTACATGTACTTACACGAGTAAGGTGATACGTGTAATACAGGATTTGGACCGATTCATGAACAGACCTACTCAAGTTGATGTTGCCAAACTCGCAGGCGTCTCTCGCGCTACCGTGTCGTACGTGCTAAATGGTGCAACGAACGGGCGCGTTCCAATTTCTGAGGAGACCAAGCAGCGAGTTTTGGATGCGATTGAAGAGCTGGACTATGAGCCGGATGCGCGAGCTCAGGCGCTCCGTTCCGGTAGCACAAGAACAATCGCTTTGGTCATTCCAGATCTTCGAAATCCCCACTTTTGCGAATATGCAACCGCCATAGAAGAAGCCGCGCGCGCCTCAGGTTATCATCTACTTCTTTTCAGCACTACTTTGAATGATGAATACGCAGTCGATATTTTCAAGGATCTGGCCCGCCGCCGGTTCGATGGGTTGATCCTCGTCAGCGCTTTCATCCTTGAATCGTCGGAAGCCCAAGCCACTCTTGATCAAATACGCAAGCGCGGGCTCCCAGTTGTGGAATTAAGTCAAAATTATGGTGTAGACACGGTGAACGCCGATTATCGCGATGCGACCAAAGAAGTAATGTCTTATTTGTTTTCGCTTGGACATCGACGGATCAGTATGATCTATGGTGTGGGAGGACATGAACTGGCTGAAGACCGTCTGCAACCTTATCGTGCCAGTCTTCAAGCTGCAGGGATACCATTTGATGCAGATTTGGTTCAGGAATGTGGTCCAACGATTGACGATGGATATCAGGCGGCAAAAAGACTTCTTGAACTCAAAGACCGCCCTACAGCAATCATCACCATCAACGATCTTCTTGCAATGGGTGCTTTGCGGGCGGCAGCAGACTTAAAATTGCATGTTCCAAGTGATCTCTCCGTGGTAGGCTATGACAATATACCAATGGCTGATTTTTTGATCCCCCGGCTGACAACGGTTACAAAAGACGCTTACACATTAGGAATCCAAGCATTCAAGATGTTGATAGCCCGAATCCAAAATCCCGATCTCGCACGCCAGATCGTTCAACACCCGCCAAGACTCATCATCCGCGAATCGACGGGGCGGGCGCCTTTTTAAGGCAAAACATGGTTTTAGAAATATATCTTGAATCAACCAATGATACGCGATTTACACTGAGCTTGTGTTGTCAGTGGATAAGTAGTGGTGTAGTGATTGTAAAAAGCGGTCCATATCCACTACTGGCATTCCAGCTTGAACTGGCACCAATAGCTTCAGACCAGACAGGCACCCCTCATTTGAGCTGAACCAGCTTCCCGGCAGGTAATCAGACTCTATTCAGAAAGGAGACACTGCCTATTGTCCTGATGATATGAACCGCATCCCAATTGTAAATCAAATTCACAACTTAATAACGTATTTAAAAATCTCGGAGGAGATCATGAATAAGGACCCATTCCATAAGGCCCTAAGTATTTTGTGCTTGCTGGCATTTGTGCTGGCAGCCTGTGCCCCTGCGGCTACGCAGACAACTGCTCCGGTCGCAACACAACCTGCTGCAACAGAACCCGCAGCCACCGAGCCAGCGGCGACCGAACCGGCCGCTACACAACCCGCGGCTAGCGAACCCGTCACTCTGAGCCTTCTTGGAGCCCAAAATCAGAATGACGCGTTGATGATCAAGGCGCTCACCGACGCCTATATGGCGTTGCATCCAAACGTGACGTTCGATATCGAAGTAGCAGCGGGCGGCGGCACCGAGGTTGATAACCTCGTCAAGACGCGTCTCGCAACGGGCGAAATGAACGATATCTTTTACTACAACTCTGGCTCGCTTCTCCAGGCCTTGCATCCATCAGACACCCTCGTCGACCTCTCGAAAGAGCCATTCATGGCCAATATTGCCGATTCATTTAAACCGACTGTGTCCCAAAATGGTGGGATCTTCGGAGTGCCAGTAGGTTTTGCCGCTTCTGGCGGTGTCCTCTACAATAAGAAGATCTACGAGCAGGTCGGTGTTAGCGTACCCAAGACCTGGGCTGAATTCGAAGCAAACAACGAGAAGATCAAAGCAGCCGGTATTCCGCCAGTACTGCAAACATATGGTGATACGTGGACTGCCCAACTGTTTGTGCTCGCGGATAATTACAATGTTGTTCAGTCCAACCTAAACTTTGCTGCAGATTACACAGCCAACAAGGCGAAATATGCCACGACGCCGGGCGCGATGGAAGGCTTTAACCATCTACAGGAAGGTTTTCAGAAGGGTTGGTATCAGAAGGACTTTGCGACCACCAAATTCGAACAGGGTTTGAAGATGCTCGCTGACGGTGAGGTTGCTCAATATCCAATGCTCACCCAAGTGATGCCCACCATCGCGACGAACTCACCCGACAAGGTGAATGATATCGGCTTCTTCGCTCTGCCCGGCGCGGATGCATCAAAGAATGGTGCGACAGTCTGGATGCCTCTCGCGTTCTATATACCGAAGACAAGCAAGCATATTGCAGAAGCCAAGGATTTTTTTGCGTTCGTTGCCTCAACGGCTGGTACAGACGCGATCACTTCCAAAGTTACGCCCGCTGGCCCGTATCTCATCAAGGGAGCGAAACTGCCCGATACCGTCTTTCCGTTCGTGAATGACCTTAACGGATATATCGATTCCGGCAATGCGTACCCCGCGCTCGAGTTCCTCTCTCCCATCAAAGGACCTAACCTCGAGCAGATTTGTGTGGCCGTTGGAACTGGTCAAATGGATCCCGCGACCGCCGCAGCGAACTATGATAAGGATGTTGAAAAGCAAGCTCAACAGCTTGGTCTTCCAGGCTGGTAATCAGCTCCTTAATATTCTTCCCTAAGCTGAGGGCTGGATAGGAAGTATTTCCAGCCCTCAGCTCTCACCGCGCTTAATGCAACAAATGGTAGCGAGGTTCCATGATCAATAACACGCGCGCAAAAGCTGTCCTGCTGACATATCCGAATTGGTTCTATCTTCCTGCGGCGCTGGTCTTTGGCATCTTCTTTGCGGTGCCAACAGTACTTGCCTTCTACTTCAGTCTGACGCGCTGGTCTCTGTTCGACGCAAAGTTTATTGGTCTCGATAACTTCGTTGAGTTCTTGAGCGACCCGCAGTTGTTGGCGGGGCTGCGCAACACGATCATCTATGCCATACTCACGAGCGGACTCAAAGTCATCATCGCATTGCCTCTCGCCATGCTGCTCACCTCGAGTATCCGACTTAAGGGACTCTTCCGAGGCATCATCTTCTTTCCGGTTCTGGTAAGCACTGTCGCCGTCGGGATCACCTTCGCAACGCTTATGCAGCCATCCGTGGGGCTCATCAATACAGCGCTTGGATCTCTCGGGCTCCCGCAGCCAGACTGGCTGGGCAATCCAAACATGGCACTATACTCAGTGGCGCTGATTGACGTATGGAAGGGCGTTGGCATAGCGACTGTAATTTTCATCGCAGGCATCTTGTCGATCCCGCTGGATTACTTCGAAGCCGCACGGCTCGAGGGTGGAACTTGGGTGAAGTTCCGCCACGTTATCATTCCACTGGCGCGTAATGCGACGTTCACGGTCATCCTGCTATCGTTTATCGGCGGACTGCGGACATTCGACCTGATCTGGACCATGACGCACGGCGGTCCCGGCTTTGCCTCGGATGTACTTACATCGGTGATCTATAAGGAGTATCAGGCTGGCTTCTATGGCTTGTCGACTGCGGGCAATGTTGTGCTCTTCATTCTCGTCACGATCATCGTCTATCCGCTGATGCGGTTCTTCAATCGTATGGAGCTTGAGCTATGAAAGTCCGGAAGCTTATTGCAAGCATGTGGATAGACGCTGTGGCTCTCATCATCATTGTTATTATCTTTGTCGTGCCGTTCGTGTTCATCTTCCTGACGGCTGCCAAGACGCGCCCGGAGGCGGCCCTCTTTGCGTTCAGTTGGCCTAGCAAATTTCAATTGCTGGAAAACATCCGCGACGTGATTATGTTTGGCGATAAACGTATGCTCCGAGCACTATGGAACAGCACACTTCTGACCGTGGGCTCTGTGACACTGATCGTCTTATTCTCTGCACTCGTTGCCTTTGTCATGCAGCGCCGCGCCGATCGGGCGGCATCCGTTGTCAGTTCCATCATGCTTGCGGGATTGATTATCCCGCCGGCTGTGGTGCCAACGATCTTCCTTCTGCAGTGGATTCACCTGTACAAGACACTCCTGGGTTTGATTTTGGTGGAAGTCGCATTTACCATGCCTTTTGCGACCCTGATTTTCCGCGCATTTATGGCGAACATCCCACGCGAGCTTGACGAAGCTGCTATCATGGACGGTGCATCGCCTTTGCGAGTATTCTTATCCATTATTCTTCCACTTCTACAACCAGCCATTATTACCGTGATCGTAACTTCCTCTGTCGGCATCTATAATGATTTCACCGGGCCACTCTACTTTCTCCCGGGGTCGGACAACGTCACCGCCCAGTTAACCTTGTTCAGCTTCATGAGTCAGTTCAGTTCGCAGTGGAATTTGCTCTTTGCGGATGTAGTTGTCATCACAATTCCACCCCTCATCATGTTCATGTTCTTTCAGCGCCAGATCGTTTCCGGTATGACGGCTGGCGCAATCAAAGGTTGAGAAAGCACAATACATACTTTGGATAATAAAATGACTTCAACAACTACATTGAACGTTCGTGTCGAGCATCTTCGCGATGCATTTGGGATTGGTACGGATCGTCCCCGACTATCTTGGATGCTAGAGACATCAAAAGAGGGATGGTATCAAGCGGGGTATGAGATTGCATCCTATGATGCGGATGGAAAGCTTCGGGATCAAACTGGGCGCGTCGACTCTGAACAATCCGTGCTAGTCGACTGGCCTTTTGAGCCTTTATCTTCCCGTGAACGCCTCGCAGTGAGAGTACGCGTTTGGAGCGTCGATGGACAAACCTCGGATTGGAGTGACCAAATTCCAATCGAAATGGGACTCCTTCATGCAGAAGATTGGACGGCTCGCTTCATCGGTTCGGATTGGGATGAAGACCTTAGCCAACCTCAGCCCGGACCTCTCCTTCGCCGCGAGTTTGATGTACGCTCTGGCGTAAAAAAAGCGCGGCTTTATATCACGGCTTTAGGTGTATACGAGGCACAGCTGAATGGAAAAACCGTCGGTGATCAAGTAATGGCTCCAGGATGGACGAGTTATCCACATCGGCTTCGCTATCAAACCTTTGATGTAACTGACTTATTGGCGGAAGGACGTAATGCTCTTGGCGCAATGTTAGGGGATGGGTGGTTTCGTGGTCGATTAAGTTTTGGTGGTGGTCAACGCAACATTTATGGCGACCGATTAGCTCTGCTTGGTCAATTAGAAATCACTTATGCGGATGGCGCCATCG
>WNFZ01002447.1_pt1 | contig 21348 bp, 18 predicted proteins | sample 5400081 | NCBI WGS metagenome assembly WNFZ01 (sample SAMN13153365, study PRJNA577476) | soil metagenome | isolation source: 80 cm soil or saprolite under grassland replicate 1 | place: USA:California | collected 2016-06-15
GGGTGTTTTGCCGGAGTCCTTGCCTTTCGGTGGGTTAAGATGACGACGCGCTGGCTCGCTTGTGATAGTTCCGTCGTCTGCGATGGTATGTCGGGTCCAAGCCGAGGTAAGTAGCTGAGCGGAGAGGGGAGAGATGGAGGTCTCCAGCCAAGCAAGCCTGTTGGGTTGGAGGAGCGATCCTGCTCTTCGTCGTCACAGCGCAGCCTGAGCTCATGTCGAAGATCTCGGAGATCTCACGTCAGTACCATGACTCGCTGGCGCGTAGCCAGGAGCAGTATGAGGGGCTCTACAGCGAGCGAGCGTCTGCAACCGCCGCGTTCTATGAGGAGTTCTTCCACGACCTGATACACAGCTACGCCGGGGAGTTTGCGGACGAGCGCCGGCGGCGCCGGATCCAGGACCGCCTACTCGAAGCTGCAAATACCGACAATCTCCAGTTCGTTGCGATCGATGGCACCTGCCGACGGGAGATCTTTGCCGACTTCATCACTTTCTTCGGTGGCGCCTATGGAGCGCGCGGGGAAGTGCAGCTCACGGGCGGGCAGCACAAGCTGCGCTACAAGCGGTGGGCGCTTGATCAGGACGTGTCCATGGTGGCCTGGGTGCCCATCCCGTTCGCGCGGCTCGAAGAGGTCACGCCTGACCGGGGTGAGCAGTTTCTTGTCTCGGAGGAGGAGCGAGTCAACCTGGCATCGGTGCACACACAGGTGATGCAACTGGCCGAGATCTTCCTGGCCTTCAACACGATCCGTTCCTCCAGGCTTGACGCGCCACATGTCCTGCTCATGGACCTATCGCCCTCATCAGTGCTTGCATCGGTCGCGCGGTCTCAGCAAAGCCTCGGCCTGGAAGGCTACCCATACGAACGACGCGCGCTGACCAAGGCAGACATCACAATAGCCCTGTCTCACCCCTTCTCCGACTACTTCACCATCCCGGCGGCGAAGCGGATGGATCTCCACCGAGTGCTCCTCGCTGCCCTCCACCGAGATCCGCGTGCTGAACTGGACTTGGACGAGGTCGCTCGCGCCTCACAAGGCGCTCGGCAAGGCTTGAAGCGGGCCGCCGACTGGCTCGTGGCGCAAGGCGTCCTGACGCGTAGGACCAGCAGTCGCTATCTGCCACTCGTGGATGTTGATCACTCGTGGGCTTACACACGAGACTTTTTCCAGAACCTCTGCGAGCGCCTGTTCATCAAGAAGGACCCCGAAGCGCTGCAGTACGACGCGCCCGATGACCGTGGCATGCTCCGGCGTCGCTGGCTGGCCCCGGATGACCTGGGCTTTCTCATCGGCGTCGGGATGCGGCTGCTGATCGAAGAGTGCTGGGCGCGTAACGTGCTGCTCTACGGCATCGTCAAGGACTCTTCCTCTCGTTACCTCACCCGCAACTACCTGGGTGTGACGCTGGAGACCGGGTTCTACCCGGAATTGCGTACGCTGGCTGTGAATCTTCTGCCCTGGACCGACCGTATCTTCTGCGAGACGCTGCCCCTCATCGACGAGGAAATACTGGCGCCTTGGGCGACGATCGAGTTCGACTCTGCGTTTATGACGCTGCACCGTGAGGCTATAGATGGGGGTGGGACGAGGATTGCGGGGGTGCAAGGTCGAATCGTCAACCAGGAGCATCTGTTCATGCGGAGCCTTGGGCAGTTCTTCCTGCAGCGACGCAAGCCCACGCCACTCATGGGTCACGTCGTGTTCCTTGAGCGCCTATTGTCGCCGGTATGGGATCGGCCGGGTCGTGAGGCGGGGCCCGAAGAGATTCGGCTGGACTCCCAGGAACTCGGGAGCCTCTCCGCCTACGCCTGGCGCGACCATGACCACGACAATCCAGGCCAACGGATCATGATGTACCTCCTCTCCGTGCTGACTCGAAACCACTTCGCGGAGGCGGTCGGATACCCCGATCCGCTGCACAAAGCGGACTGGGGCGCCAAGACCATTGGGCGCGATGTGGGGGATACCATCCGCTCCTCGACCCGTTTGCTGGCGGCCAGACCTCTGAGCCGTACCTTCCGAGCAATCCGGGACGCACGCCACAGGTAGTCGGGTGATGATCTGAATGACGATTGCACATGTCAGGGTGAACAGCGGGGAGGTCTGATGTTTGTCCACGGGATGGAAGGCACCCTGATGGAACTCAGGGAAGCGCCAGAATCCCGATACCGCTACGTCGTCTGGTTCGACTATACCCGTCGCGGCATCAACGAAATCCAGGAAGGCACACTGCTTGCCGCGAAGAACTTCGCCAGCAATGGCAAGACTGATCGTTACAGCGTCCTTGAGGTCGCCACCATCCTCCCAATGCACTACGCCTTGCACGGTTCCGAGGGGAGCTATCCCGGCTTCGTGGTCGAGGCCGCCCGCAGCGCGGCCCAAGATTGGGTCGACCAGGACGACATGTCCACAGAGGAGACCACCAAGATCCGGGTCGTCGCCATTCCTACCAACCTAGAGATCATCGAGTCCGCCGACGACGAGCCAACGCTTGGCCCCGAAAGCAACATCGCCATGGTGGGCTCTCGAGTCTGGGTCCTTGACACCGAGTACTCCAACCTCGTCGCGAACCATGGCATCGACCAAGTGCATGAGCGAAGCCTCACCGTGATTGGCACCCTGGCCCGTGACGACGAGGTCGAAATCCTTATGCGCATCGAGGAGTTGTACCGGACGCACTTCGGGATATTTGGCTTCACCGGGGTGGGCAAGTCCAACCTGCTCTCGACGATCGTCGCCAAAGTGCTTACCGACGCTGACCCAACGGAGCCGCTTAAGCTCGTCTTCTTCGACCTGATGAGCGAGTACACGGCCCTGCTCGCTGATCAACTCCTGTCACCCCACATCAAGAGCCGAATCCTTACCATTGGTCGGCACACGCTCCCGGAAGGCCTGTTCCGCTACATTAACGAGCTCCCTGGCGCCCCAAGTCTCGAGGATGCCACGAGCCAACTCCGGCGCTACACGCTGCTGCCGAAGGCGCTCGTCCGGCACAAAGTGCTCATGGATGTGGCGCTGCGAGACCTCGTGGCGACGGGGGTGTACCGGTATTACCAGGAGGCAAAGAGTGTCACCGTCTACGATCTCTTCTTCACCGAAAAAGTGGTGCCCTGGAACAAGGAGCGGCGGGCGGCAAAGTTTACGCAGCGCCTGGAACTGATCAAGTCGGCCCTTCGAGCCGCCAAGCTGCAAGGAGGCTACGCGCAGAAGCGCTTCACACCGGATCTGGCCGCCCGGATCCGTGAGAGCCTCCTGGTCGAACTCGACCAACCAAGCGCCTCGGAGTTCAAGCGCGACGGCGACTTCGCCAACCATCTAGCGAAGCTGAATGAGCTTGAGACAGCGACCGGCGAATCCTTCGCCGCCGGCGTGACACTGGAGGAGATCGTTTCGGACCTCGACGACCGCGGTCATCACTCTCTCTGGGTGATCCAGTCGCACAGCCCCGGCGATCTGCGCACTTTCAGCAATGAACTGGGGAATGCTATCTACGAGAGCAGGCGGCAGCAGGGACTCATCGACCCCTTGGTCTCGTTCATCTTCGACGAGGCGGACGAGTTCATCCGGCGGGATGCCACAGGTACATACCAGGACTCGCTCGAGATCGCGCAGACGCTGGCTCGCCGCGGCCGCAAGTTCGGGCTTGGACTCGGCATCGCCACGCAGCGGATTCGCTACCTCGACACCAACATCATGGCCCAACCGCACACCTACTTCGTCTCGAAGTTGCCGCGGCTCTCCGACCGGCAGGCGGTCGCCGAGGCGTTCGGGGTGGGCGAGGAACTCTTCAATCAGACGTTCAGGTTTAAGAAGGGCCAGTGGCTGTTGATGAGCCACGATGCGACCGGGCTAGAAGTCGTTCCACTACCAGTAAAGACCCCTGATGCAAACAAACGCCTCTCCCAGTGGCTTACCACTCGCTATTCGCAAGAGTAGTCCCCTGATGGCTATCGCCCTCGCCATCTATAGCAGGGACCCTCGGCAGCGTCGACTAGTCGGCACGGCCATATCGGCTACGAAGCGGCCACCCACGGCGACCCTGGGAAGTTCCCATCATGCGCGCCACCACGCGATGCGCGCTGACACGCGGCACTCATGGCACGAAATCGAACGTGCCGGCGACCAGACACTCACCGCCCTCAGCCAGGCGATCTCGATGGCGTCCGGCTTCAACGACCCGCACTTGTGGTCCTTTCTTCTCAGCAGTAGGCACGGCGAACACAATGGCGAGGCTGCTTTGTCAGTGGTGCCGGACACGTTCGACGGCAGGCGGGGGGCGGCGCCAGCCGACCACGCGCCAGGACCCTCGGCCGGCAGGGAGTTCCTCCTCCTGCTCGCCTACGGGCACGAGTGGCGCTTCAGTGCCTGGATGCGGCGTATCAGGCCTATAGCCGACTCGGTGCCCGCCGCGCCCGCCCGATGGCATGCCATCGGCCAGGCCCCCACTCCCGTACTCGGAGATCGAGGACGGCTACCAGGGTTCGATCACGAGCAGCCGCGACATCGCCACAGCCGCCCCACCACAAGCAGATCGCGGTCCGCTCTCCGAGCTGATCGCAAACCCAGTCAGATCCGGGCCACATTCGCATAAAGGAAGGGGACAGTGACCCCTCTCGCCAAGGAAGCACTCTTCGACCTTGTCGATGAGTTGCTCGTGGCAGCCGACCGCGGGGGCCTCACCGCCGACGGTCCGCAACGCAAGATCATCGAGATCCTTCCCGATGACCAAGTGCTCCAGATCCTTGCCGGACCGGGGGCTGGCAAGACGGAGATGCTGGTGTGGAGGATCCTCTATGAGCTCTTCGTCTGCGGCACCGACAGCTCCCGGGTGATGGTCACGACGTTCACGAATAAGGCGGCGACCGAACTGAGCGTCCGTCTGGTGGAGCGAGCCGACGCCCTTCTCGCCCTCGCCCGAGATCGGGGTCTCGATGTCGCTGATCCCCATGTGCATGATGTGCGTGTCGGGACACTTCACAGCCTGTGCGACACGCTCCTTGCCGAATTCGACGAGGGATACATGGCCGCGGCTACCGAGGTCATCGACGAGATCGAGACGAGGGTTCGTCTGGCCCGGAACATGCGGTGGGTCTTCAGGTCCGCCACTTACCCTGACTTACTCGGCACTGTTCTCAGGTGCGAACCGCTCGTTGCGCTCTTCCGTGCTCCTTGGAAGGACTCCTCCTGGCCGACGCGGGTCGTCGATCAGGTCACCTATCTCATGTCCCTTCTTGCTCAGCAGACCGAGACCTGGACTCCCCGCTGCGGAATGACTGGCCAACTCAACGGGGTCGAGGTCCGTTTCGCAGTGGCTGGCCTGACTGAGTGGCTCGCCGCGTTTCAGCGCAAGTGGCAGCAGTACCTCGACAGCCAGCAGGTCCTGGACTTCGCCACGATCCAGAAGCGATTCCTGGAGCGTCAGTCAAGTATCGTATCTGAACTCGACCATATCTTCGTCGACGAGTTTCAGGATACAAATCCCATCCAATTCGAGATCCACACTAACTGGGTAAGGGCCGCTGGCGTCCGCCTCACTGTCGTAGGCGATGACGACCAGGGGCTGTACCGCTTCCGCGGATCCGACATCCGGTGCTTCATCGGTCTCGAAGCAGCCTGCCTCGATGCCGGTGCACGGTATCGCCTCGAGCGACTTGAGAAGAACTGGCGTAGCACTGGCAACATCGTGAAGTTCTCCCAGGAGTTCAAGGGCAATACCGTCCTTCGCCCGCCAATCTCGATGAAGAAGAGGATTTCTCCCGGAACCCCGGAGAAAGGCGAGCCCGTCAGACTTCTCCAGGGAGCCTGGCTTGATATATGCCGCGTTGTTGCTGACGAGGTTGCGGCCCTGGGAGCGGGCCGCGTACCGGACGACGCCCAGCCAGCAGCGCCGACCGTCGCGCTCCTGATGTTCTCGACGAGTGAGAGATCCTCAAGGCGAGCTGACAGCCCTGCCACCCAGATGCGAGCGGCGCTGGAGTCGCTCGGGCTGCGGGTGGACAACCCGAGGAACAAGATGGCAGCAGCGAAGGGCAGCCCGGTGTACGAGCTGCTCGCGCTCATCTCATATCTCATCGACCCAGTGACGAAGGCTCCCGCGGGCGTGAACGGTCGTCCAGTTGAAGTTTGGGCGAGTTGCAGCAGGTCTGACTACGCGCGATGGGCTACTTCGGCGCGCCCGGGTTTCAACGTTGCCGATGACCATGCTTCGATCCAGAAGGGTTTCCGTAAGCAGGATGGAACCATTGGTACAGGCGGCTCCTACAGCGGACCTCTCCTTGCGTACGTGGATGAGATCCGCGATCGCTTGCTCGATGAGACCCGTCGGTACGAAGGCACCGGGAAGAACCCACCTCGCCTCACGCTGTCCGGCTTCGTTGCTCGCCTACTCAGCTTCCCCCAGTATCGGCGGGTCGGGTTCACGCCTTCCCTATTTCGCGAGGCGCTGTTCACAGCTCTCTTGGAATCGAACATCGCCCCGAGCAGGAGGACGACGAAGTCTCTCGACGAACCGTTGATGCCAACTGTTGACAGCGACGGCCTGATTGTCTGGGACGCTCAGTTTTGGACCTTGCTAAACACCTTTGGGACGATCGTGAATAACATCCCGATGGACGATCCCGAAGTGGAGGCGTTCTCGGATAATGCGGTCGCCATGCTTACCTTTCACCAAGCCAAGGGGCTGGAGTTCGACCATGTCTACGTCGCCCTCACCGGCCGCGACCCATCGCCCAACGCCGTACTCCAAACCCTCCTGTTCAGCGGTGACATCCCCGAGTACACGGTCGAACAGGGGGTTGTGGTGAGCAAAGATCAGGTCGTGGTCGACCTGGCCGAAGCAGACCGCGCGCGAGAGGTCTACGTGGCGCTGACTCGGGCCAAGAAGGCGCTCACGATCCTCGACGCCTCGGATGATGACCGCACGTTCATGAATTTGCACGAGGCGATCGAGGTCGTGTTTGCCGACATTGATTCGTCCACACACCCCACCAATCCCGACATCAGCATCCGGAGTTTTGCTCAATGAACGATGTTGTCGAGGTTTCGTACACCGGCGATCTGCTTGCTCATCGGCGGTGCAGTCGGGCTTGGGCCTACGAGAAGCACGTCGGGTTTCGGCCCTACGAACTCGTGCAGGCAATGGAGGGCCGGCTGATCCATCATGCCATGGAATGGCTCACTCGACAGCACCACGAAGTTCACGACGGGGACCGCCACGCAACCTTTCCCGAGCTGAAGGATCAACTACATCGTCACTTCCGGGTGCTGTGGGCCCAGGGTGTACGAACCGCCTTTGAGACGAAAGAGAATACGATCAACCGGGTCCTCGGCAACCTCTACCCGCAGGAGAAGATCGACCCCGTTGTGAAGGCAGTCGTGGAAGGGGCGATGCACGCTGAGTACCCAATCCGGGCTGTTCGCCAAGTCCTCCCTGCCGACTATGCAGGAAAATCAAAAATTCTCCTCACCGGCATCGTGGATCTCGTTGTTCAGCACCAGTCGCCGCTCCGCTATGACTGGACATGGGAATGGGACTGCATAGACAACTTACAATCCGGCAGGCGGGTACAGAGGCAGGTGCAGGCGAACGTAGGCGACGAGGAGATCTGGGACTACAAGGGCACTCGTGCCGGTAACCTGTACGTGGCTGACTACGTCCGACAGGTGCTCACTTACGCGGCCCTGTATCGCGAACGAATGGGTCAGTATCCGGCTCGTTGTGTGCTGTTCTTTGTGAACGAGACAGATAAGCGCCGAAAGCTTCTCGCGGTCGAGGTGAACGAAGTGGTGGTCGAGGCTGCACTTGCCTGGACGCACGGTCAGGTACGGGAGTTGCTCGGGACTGTGCGTCAGTTCGAACGCGATCCGCTATCGATCGACGGCGGAGAACTCGAAGCCCGCGGCGATCCTTTGGCAGAACGAATCAGCACCGAACTGAAAAAGCAATGCACAGCGTGCGGGCTTCGCTTCGACTGCACCGCCTATGCCGAGTACCTCAGGGCCGCTGGTGGCGGCAACATTCGTGACATCGACATCTACGATGTCCGCAAGAACTGAGGCTAGCTGACCTGAGTCCATTGGAGCGTAATTGCCGGTCACTGACAATCCACAGCGAAGCCGTTGGCTTGGGGCCTCCAGGAGAAGCGCTGCGCAAGGTGAACGACGTCGGCAGTGATACCTGACAGGATGTCGCTTTCCTGCAAGTCTGATTGTGGCAACACCACGTCGAAGAGCAGTCAGTTGTCGACGTCAACATGACCGTTCTGCGGACCAGGCGCCTATGCGGTATCGGAAACCGCAACGGACAGTCAGGCGCGGTACTTGATTGGGTCCGTCGCTCCCGCCTCGGCGAAGCCCTTCAGCCGCAAGAGGCATGAGTCACAACTCCCGCAGGCGTGCCCTTCCGGTGACGGGTCGTAGCAACTGCTCGTTAGGCCATAGTCGATGCCAAGCTGGAGACCGTGGCGGATGATTTCCGCCTTCGTGAGGTTGATGAGCGGCGTGTGGATATGCAGGTGCTGCCGGCCTTCGACGCCTGCTTTGGTTGCAAGGTTCGCCATCGTGGTGTATGCGTCGATGTACTCAGGGCGGCAGTCCGGATAGCCGCTGTAATCGAGCGCATTGACGCCGATGAAGATGTCGCTGGCGGCAAGCACCTCCGCCCAGGCGAGCGCAAATGACAAGAAGATGGTGTTGCGTGCTGGGACGTAGGTGATCGGGATGCCCTCGCTGATTTCCGCCAAAGCACGCGCCTTTGGGACTTCGGCGTCGCTGGTGAGGGCCGACCCACCAAAGAGCCGTAGGTCGATGTCGGCGATGACATGCTGCCGGACGCCGAGCGCGGCGGCGACGCGTGTGGCCGCCTGAAGCTCGATACTGTGGCGCTGCCCGTAGTGGAAACTGAGCGCGTACGGCGCGAAGTCTGCATCCTTGGCAATGGCGAGCACGGTCGTGGAGTCAAGACCACCGCTGAGTAGGACTACTGCGGGCGTCTTTGAGCCCATGCCGCCTACCTTTCTGTCGGTCGGGGTGCGTTCGCCTGTAACTGAAACTGCGCTTGCATCTCGTGAGCCATGCTCCGCAGTTAGCTCGGGCTCTGTGACAGGACTTGGACGGAAAACGTTGCAGCGGTACATTGACAGCGTGCATGCAGTTGCGCAAGCCAGGAGGGCGCAAGCGTCACGATCACATGCTGCAAGTGACTAAGACAAGGGGTGGTCGAGTGCAGATCGTTGTGACCTGCACGAGTCGCAAGCGCCGCCCGGTCCCCATGGGGCTACGCTTCCGGACCATCTCTGCCTCAACGGCCCCGGTACGCCATGCGATGTGGGCGCAGGCGCTGCGAGACGCTCCAGTGGATGTTGTTGCGGCCACTGACCTGTACGGCGGCGATAGCTGGCAAATCGCACGGTCCCTGCCTGCCCAGGCCAGCGGAAACGATGCCGCTGGCAGGGCTGAGCTGTGGGTTGCCTCGGCCGGCTACGGCTTGGTCAACGAGTCAGCACTCCTGAAACCCTACGCAGCGACGTTTGCAGGTCGGCATCCTGACACGGTGATTCACCCCGGCGATCCGGGTGATCAGCGCAGCAGGGCTCGCCGGTGGTGGCAACTCCTCACCAGCGATCCTGGTCCTGACCGATACGCGCCGCGGTCGCTGGCCGCCCTTGCCGCAACACATTCCGGCGAACTCTTGCTAGTCGTTGCCTCAGCATCGTATTTGGCCGCGCTAGCCGATGACCTCGTCGCCGCCCGCAACGCCCTGGCAGCCCCTGAACACTTGCTGATCGTCTCGGTGGGCGGCTGCCTCGGTGGGCTGCTTGCCAACAACCTGCTACCAGCCGATGCGCGGTTGCGCATGCTGGTCGGTGGGACGTTGTCGGCGCTGAACCTACGGGTGAGCCGTTGGCTGCTGGAGCGCGTCGGGCCGGGCAAGTTGACACTGCCCGCCGTACACGCTGAGCTTGCCCGGGCGCTTGCCGCCCTGGAGGCTTGGACGCCTGCGACGGGCACACGGCTGAGCAACACAGAGGTTCGCCAGTTCATCCTGAGCGCGCAAGCGGAACAACCGGGCCTGTCGCGTACGGCTTTGCTCCGGCGGCTTCGCGCTGCGGGGTACGCCTGCGAGCAAGCCCGATTCGCGGCGATCATGCGATCGGCGGAGGAGTCCTTAGATGGCCCGGCGTAGGCGCTCGGCGGCCCCGGTGAGACGGGAGATGCTGCGACGGCGAGCACTCATGATCGAGCAGCCACCGCAGGAGCGGCTGTATGTCTTCGCGTTGTCGGCCAGCGAAGTTCTTGAGATCGCTGAGATCTCGCGGGTGGGGCGCGGTGAGGCGGGGGAGCTTCTCGGCTATCAGCGGCCAACTGTTCGACGCCATGTCGACAACATCGTCGACTATCTCAACAGCGATACCCCACTGTTCCCTCATGCGCTCATCCTCGCGTTGCCCTCGACGGTGGACTTCACCATGGGACGCGGCCCGAGGAACGACCAAGACCTGGCGGTGGCTGGTCACCTGTCCATTCCGCTACCGCGGCCGGGGGAGCCGAAGCCAGCCTGGATCGTTGACGGCCAACAACGCGCCCTTGCGCTGGCCAAGTGCAGCAAGCCAGACTTGCGTATCCCGGTAACCGCATTTATTGCCGACACTGTCGACGTGCAGCGCAACCAGTTTGTGTTGCTCAATACCACCCGTCGACTCCCCCCTGGGCTGGTCACTGAACTGCTGCCAGAGGTGTCGGTGCCGATCTCGCCGTACCTGTCAGCTCGGAAGCTGCCCGCGGAGCTGTGCGACTATCTCAACCGCACGCCAAGCTCTCCCTTCTATCAGTTGATCCGCCGCGCCTCCACGCCAGAGGCGGAGCGTGGCAGCGCAGTGGTGGCGGACAACTCGCTGGTCCGAGCGTTGGAGGGGAATCTGCGGGAAGGCGGCTGCCTGTTCCCCTACCGAGATCTGGCAACCGAGACGAGCGACACCGAGGCGATCTGGGCGCTGCTGCTGGTCTGGTGGGGTGGAGTGAAGGCGAGCTTCCGGGAGGCGTGGGGCAAGCCCGCTGACAAGAGCCGGTTGATGCACGGAGTGGGCATCCGCGCGATGGGCCGGCTGATGGACACAGTCATGGCGCCTACCAACCAGTCGCGTCCCAGGACCGCCGAGGACGTCTCCCGCGAGCTCTCGGTGCTCGTGCCGCTTTGCCGATGGACCGACGGACTCTGGGAGGAGCTCAACGGCCGGCCGTGGAACGAGTTGCAAAACCTGCCATCACACATCTCGCTGCTGTCGAACTACCTGGTCCGTGCATATGTGCGGGAACGGACCGGTGCCCGGTGAAGTTCTTCTTTCCGGACAGCCAAGATCAGATCGCCCCAGACTTCGACTTCCTCGCCGAACGGCACAGCCCTCACCGGCTGCGCCAACTCGACGACCACTACGCACACGAGGCGCTTGCGGCACCCGCCTACGACGGCGTGCTGGTCTCCAAGACCATCGTCGACGGCTTCAGCGGGACCGCTAAGTACAGCGACGCCCAACGTCGTCAGCTCCACCGGCTCAACGTGCGTGGCTTCTTTCGGCTTGACCATCCCGGCCGGCCAAGCTTGGAGGCGATGGGAGACTGCGGCGCGTTCACCTATCGCGATCTCGCAACTCCCCCCTACACCGTCGATGAGGTGCTCGACTTCTACGAACAGTACGGGTTCGACTATGGCGTGTCAGTAGATCACGTCATCTTATGTCCGCTGCAGCCCGACCGGGCCAGTGTGGTGCCGGACGAGTTCACTGCGCGGCAAGCGCTCACTCTCGAACTTGCCGCTGACTTTCTGCGAGGCCACCGAGCCCGCAACGCCACGTTCACGCCGCTTGGGGTCGCGCAAGGATGGAGCCCCGGGTCGTACGCGGGCGCGGTTGCGGCGTTGCAGCGCATGGGCTACCAGCACGTCGCCGTGGGTGGCATGGTTCCGCTCAAGACCCGCGACATCCTCAAGTGCCTCGCCGCCATCGACACGGTCCGCGACCCGGCCACCCAACTTCACCTGCTCGGGATCACCCGCTGCGACCATGTCGAGGCGTTCGCGGGGTACGGGGTAAGCAGTTTCGACAGCACCTCCCCGTTCCGCCAAGCGTTCAAGGACGACAGCGACAACTACTACACCCTCCAACGTCCGTACACCGCCCTGCGCGTCCCCCAACTGCAAGGCAACACCAAGCTGAATCAAGCCATCGCCGCCGGAGCGATCGACCAGCGCGCCGCCCGGAACGCAGAGCGTCACTGTCTTGACCTGCTGCGACGGTTCGAGCGCGGCGAGGTGCCGGTCGACGACGTGCTGGAGGCGCTCGCCACCTACGAGACGATCTACCAGCCAAGTCGCTCTCGCATCGACGCCTACCGGGAAACGCTGGAGGCTGCGCCGTGGAGGTCATGCACCTGCGGGATATGCGCGCCGCTCGGCGTCCAGGTGGCGATCTTCCGCGGCGCCGAGCGTAACAAGCGCCGTGGCTTCCACAACCTTGCTATCTTCCGCCGGCAACTGGTCGGGCGACTGGCGACGTTAGCGCGACCAGTACAGCCAGCCACCGCCTGGCCGTCCGCAGCCCAGCCAGCCAGTGGGCACGACCGCGCCGTGTGCCTGACCAAGACCAGTAGAGGATGATCATGGCTGACTGCTACGAACTGCACTTGCCGGCGCTGGAGATCCGCCAAGGCCCCCGCACGCTATATTCCTTTGCCGTAGACGGTAAGCAGTTGGAGTTGTTTACGGCCGTGGCGCGCACACGCCGCGACGCCCACGCCAGGCTCGAGGGTTACCAGCGGCCAGAGGTCATCTCCCACATCGAGTCGATCCGCCGCTACCTCGAATCCCCTGCACCGCTGATCCCCAACGCGCTGGTGGTCGCCTTCGATGCCAGCGTGTGGTTCAAGGCAAGCAATAGCCGTACCTCGGTTGGCTATGCCCGGCCCGGCACTCTAGTCGTGCCGGTCGATGAAAGCTGGTCAGAGGAGGAGAAGCCAGGCTGGCTTGTCGACGGGCAGCAGCGCGCCGCTGCCATCCGGGAGGCAGCGGTCGATGCGTTTCCCGTGTGCGTGACGGCGTTCATCACTCCCCATGTCGCCGAGCAGCGCGCGCAGTTCATTCTCGTCAACTCCACCAAGCCGCTCCCAAAGAGCCTGCTGTATGAACTGCTGCCAGTTACTGCTGGCAGGCTGCCGGAGCACTTGCAGCGCCGCCAACTCGCCGCCGCACTGCTAGAGCGGCTCAACTATGACGAAGACTCCCCCCTGCAACACCGCGTCCGAACCATCACCAATCCCACAGGGATTATCAAGGACAACTCACTGCTGCGCGCCCTCGACAACGGCATCAGCTATGGTGCCCTGTTCCGCTTCCGCGACCCAGCCACCGGTCGCGGCGATGTCGAGGCAATGCTCGGAGTGCTCAAGGCGTTCTGGGGCGCGGTCCGGCAAGTCTTCCCGAAGGCATGGGAACTCCCGCCCCGCAGGTCCCGGCTTGTGCACGGCGCCGGGATCATCAGCCTCGGCTATCTCATGGACTCCATTGACCATCGCCACCGCCAGCACCGCGACGCCACCCCGACACTAGACGACTTCGCCGCGCACCTCCGGTTGGTGACCGATGTGTGCGCGTGGACCAGCGGCGAATGGGCCTTGCCCAAAGGGTCACGCCGATGGGACGAGATCCAAAATACCCCCAAGGACACTCGGCTCCTCAGTGACTATCTGACCAGCCAGTACGATCAGCGCGCACCAGTCCCGCCAACATCGCGAGCACGGAACCCCAGACGGTCACCACTGCGAGGCTGACATGTACACCATCAGCAAGCGGTTCGCGTTTTCGGCCTCTCACGAGCTCACCGACCTGCCCACCGACCATCCCTGCCATCGCTTGCACGGGCACAACTATGAGGTGGAACTTGTCCTGGCCAGTACCAACCTTGACGACACCGGGTTCGTGGTCGACTACGGTCGGCTCGATGCGTTCAAGCAGTTCCTCGACGCATGCCTGGACCACCGGCACCTCAATGACACCCTTGGTGCGCAGCCGTCGGCTGAGCTACTCGCCAGGTGGCTATTCGAATGGTGTTCGGCAAACGTCGAGCCAGCCATCGCGGAACGACTGCGGGCAGTCAGGGTGAGCGAGACCCCACGAACCTGGGCCGAGTACGCACCATGAGCGCCACGCTGCTGGTCGCAGAGATCTTCGGGCCGACCTTCCAAGGCGAGGGCCCCTCGGCTGGGCAGCAGGCTGCCTTCGTCCGCCTGAGCCGTTGCAACCTCACCTGCCAGTGGTGCGACACTCCCTACACCTGGGACTGGCGACGCTTCGACCCCGCCAAGGAAGCAACCCGACTATCCATCGAGCAGATCACCAAAGAGTTGGACGCGATCGACGCGCCGATCGTGGTCATCACCGGCGGTGAGCCCCTCCTCCAGCAGCACAGCCTCGAACCCCTAATCGAAACCTGCCGCCAGGCCGGGCGAGCAATCGAACTCGAGACCAACGGCACTATTGCGCCCAGCCCGGCTCTGCTCATCAGCGTTACCCGGTTCAATGTTTCACCCAAACTCGCCAACAGCGGCATACCTCGAAGCCGGCGCATCCGACCTGAGGCGTTGCGCACGCTCGCTGCCAGCGGCACCGCGGTCTTCAAATTCGTCGTGGAGGACACGACGGACCTCCAGGAGATCACCGCGTTGCAGCGCGAATTCGGCCTCACATCGGTCTGGGTGATGCCACAGGGCGACGATCCCGATCGCGTCCTCGCCGTGATGCGCGCGGTCGCCACCGATGTGCTGTCCGGTGGATGGAACCTCACAAGCCGCCTACACGTCCTGCTCTGGGGTGACGTGCGCGGACGTTAGCCGAAGTCTTCTCGGCGTCCGTCATCGACGAGCATTGTTGGTCAGCCCTCTGATCACCGAGCGGCATGGCCACCGTGCCGCGAAGCTAGCGGATCGTTGCCGCTTGGACCCGACCTTCGATATTCGTCACGAATACTGCGGATCGCCGAGCGGGATAGCGGAAACACCGAGCCGGGAGTGGGCGGTTCGAGTGTTGCTGGACTTGGCCGACGAGACGTGTTGGCGGCTCCCTTGATGCAAGATGCGATCCAATCTTCGACAGCGGATCGTTCCGGTGAGTTGTGACAACTGTTGACCAGGAGCGTTGGCGCTGGTCAGACCCGTAGTGTTGGCCCTTCGACCATCAACAGGCGGTTCGCGTGTTGGGAGGTCGGGTCCGCAGTGGTAGGGGAACCGGTAGGGTCTGTACCGGTCCTGACCTGGGCAAACGCTGATCCGGTGATTGCGGCTGATCAAGTACTCGTCGCGAACCACTGAGCTGGTGAGGCCGGCATGCTGAGTGCGTTCCTTCGGAGCGTCACCGGCACCAGGCGCAGAGTGCGTCGTAGATAACCCGCCGCGCTTCAAGAGGCGCCGGTCGTCAGCTTCGGCGTCCTCGGTGTCCAGGTCGGCGTCCACCGGGCCTCCAGGCTCGAGGTTGGGTCTCAACGCCGATCATGGACACCCTCCTCTCATCTCCGCACCCCTTGGAATTGATCATCTAGGGAGCCATGGGCGCGGGTGGCTCGTGGAGCAGCCGCTCGGCCCTGCACGTGGCCAGGTGCGTGGCGCCGAGCGAGGAGCGCAGGATGGCCACCGCCCGCTCGAAGCAGTCGACGGCGGCGGGGCTCTTGCCGCGGTCACGCAGGACCTCGCCGAGGTTGGTGAGCGTGATGGCGATCTGGGGATGACCGGGCCGGTAGATCCTTTCGAAGGTCTGCAGCGCGCGCCGCTGCATGTCGCCCGCCGCGTCGAGGTCTCCCACCTCGCGGAGCACCTTTCCCAGGTTGGTCCGGACGCTGGCGGCCCAGAGATCGTCCGACCAGTCGGTGAAGATCCGAAGGGCGCGCTGGTGGGCGTCGCGCGCGGCACCCAGGTGACTCTGGTCGTAGAGGACCTTCGCCAGGTTGGTCAGCGTGACCCCGACCTCGTGATGACTGGCGCCGAAGGCGCCTTCCTTGATCCGTAGCGCCTGCTCATGCGCGGCCAAGGCGGCGGTCAGGTCGCCTAGTTCACGGAGGGTGTTGCCGAGGTTGGTCAGCGTATAGGCGACCCACGGGTGCTCTTCCCCATAGGCTGCTCGTTCGATGTCGAGGGCCCAGCTCAGATGGTGCCGCGAATCGGCCAGCTCACCGAGCTTGCGCAGCGCGTTGCCGAGGTTGGTCAAGGGGATGGCGACCTCCGGGTGGTCGGCCCCGAAGTGGGCCCGCTTGATGCGGACGGCCCGTTCCAGGCGTACACGCGCCGCCTGTGGCCTGCCTGACTTGTTGAGCGCGATGCCGAAGTTGGTCAGGACGTTGGCGACTCGTGGGTCCTCGGCGCCATAGGCCTGCTCGAATAGGCGTAGCGCTTGCCGTTGCGCGCTCAGTGCCGCTGAGAGCTGGCCGAGTTTGCGGAGGGCGTTGCCGAGGTTGGTCAGGGTGATGGCGACCTCAGGATGCTCGGGCCCGTGCCGGGCGAGTTTGATCTCCAGGGCGCGTTCGAGGAGACGGCGCGCTGGTCCCGGCTCGGCGGACTTGACGAGCACGATGCCAAGATTGGTGAGAGCCACCGCGACCTGGGGAGCGTCGGGGCCGTGGAGGGCCTCCTTGATGTGCAGGGCGTGTTCGAGGTGGCCGCGCGCGTTGGTCAGCGCGCCGCGGCTGTCCAGGAACAGGCCCATCAGGTCGAGCAGGGCGGCGGTGGCCGGTGCCGCGACCTGCTCAGCCAGGGGGTTCTCGGTGGCGGTTAGCGCGTGGGGCAGTAGGACGGTCGCGCGCGGCCAGGCGCCCTGATCAATCGGCCGGTCGGGGAAGGCTGCCTGGCTCAGCCGGACGGCGCGGTCCACCCAGTGGCGCGTCTGGTCGTTCGGGAGTTGGTTGCGGGTCACGTGTTGCACCAGCGGGTGGACGCTGATCCCGTGCCCTGAGCGGCTGACAAGCGAGTAGCGGTAGAGGGCGGCGATCGCCCGGTCGAGTTCCAGGTCGCTGCGGCAGGCCGATTGCAGCGGCTCGGGCAGAACCCCCGGAGCGGCGGTCAACAACTCGCGGGGGACCGTGACCGCCGGCGCGAGGAAGGCCGAGAGCTGCAGGAGCTGCGCCGCAGCAGGATCGCTCCTGGAGACCTGGTCGAGGTTGAGCTGCCAGGTGGTGAGCACGGTCCCCGGGTAGTCCTGCGGCTGCGCGCTGGCAAACAGGTAGGGCGAGCGCCGGTGGCGCTCCAGGTAGCCGGCGAGGTCGACGTCCGGGACTTGGTCGATGTAGGCGACCGCCTGGGCCAGTGCCAGCGGCAGCCCGCCCAGCTCCCGGGCGAGCGTCTGGGCCGCCGGGCGGTCGTTGCCGGCGGTGCCCGCCAGCAGGAACTCGACCGCCTCGGTGTGCGGCAGCTCGCGCACCTCGATCCGGTGGGCGTGGCTGCCCAGGCCGGGATGGCGGCTGGTGATCAGCACGCGGCCACCGTCGCCGCCAGGCAGGAAGGGACGCAGGGATTCCGGTCCGTCGACGCCGTCGAAGATCTCGTCGCGTCGCGCCAGCTCCTCGATCACTGCCCTGCAGGTGCGCTCCTGGTCCGCCTCAACGTCCAGTCCCAGGCGCGGCGCGAGCGCGGCCAGTGTGGTGGTCGCTGCCAGCGGCGTCTCCGCTTGGATCCACCAGATCAGGCTGTAGGTCCGGCGCTGCTGGTGCGCGTACTCCAGGGCGATCCGGGACTTGCCGACGCCGCCGAGGCCATGCAGGATCACCACCCGGCCGGTGACCAGCCGGCGATGCAGTTCGTTGAGTAGTTCGGCGCGGCCGGTGAACGCCTGGTGGTGGCTCGGCAGGTTACCGATCCGGCCGGGCGCCGGCCCGGCGCGCGGTGAAGGGGGCGGTGCCGGCTCGAGGTGCACCTGCATGTTGTCGATGTGGCCGCCGCTGACCTGCACCGAGGAACCGGGCATGTGGACGTCTCCTCCCGCGACGACGTGGCCTTGTTGTCGGAGCACGGGGGAGGGGTTCCCGGCCCCGGCCTCGCGCGTCGAGACCAGCACGTTGAGCTCCACTGTGATCGTTGCGATCAGGGTGAAGATGGCGATCACCCACGGGCGATGCTGCTGGATCCACTGCTCCGGGATCAGCGGGGTAACGATGTTGAGTAGCAGAGGCGTGATCACGAGAGTGAGGGTCCCGGAGATCGCCAGCAGGGTCGCCCGGCTCGGGCGTGGCGGGGCCGTTCGCTGGCGTACCATCCCACCGCACCTCACGCGGAACCAGCAGATGGCCGACACACCGGCTCGAGCGGTCCAACCACATCGTGGCAACCATGCCGGCTGCCCGATCCACGACGGCTGCTTGGTTTGTCTGGTTGACATAGACCTTGCTCGGCTTGCTGGGTTACGCTCGTCCGCAGCTCGCCTACACTCGTTTGGCCGTGGCGGCGCCCCGGTTACGGACTGGCGGATGCGTCGGGTGAATAGATTCCTTCGCGCTACCGCCACCGCGGCGGGCACCAGCGGTGCCGGCCGTGACGCCCAGGGTGTGGGTGTGGGTCCCGACCGTGTCCCACGGCCAGAGCGGCCAGCAGCAGGCCCCGACGACCCAGGTGCCGAGGACCGCCACAGCGCCCTCCACGGCACCGCGGAGCGCCTGCCGCAGACCAGCACGTATCCGCAGAGGGCCTGCGCCAGGTTGGACAGCGAGCCAAAGCCCCCGAAAGAAGGCGTCTGGCGGCTCCACCCTTTTCCGATCCCGAGCCGGGCGTCTGCCTGGCCTTCCCGCTTGGCGTGTCGGTGAGTGCCCAGCCACTTAAGGGGACCACCGCGCACGCGAACCAGAGATCGCATGGTGTTCTCCTCTGTCGAAGCGTCCTAGGGTGTCCGTCGAGGCGTCCTCTGCTGATCGGGACCAGATTGGCTTGAGGGCGGAGGGGTTGAACTCACCTCACGTCCGGGAAGAAGCGCCCCGGCGTGCGCGCCTTCCCGAGGAGCTCGCGTGCGGTGCGCGCGATCCAACGCACCTCGACCAATACGACGATCACGAGTGCTAGCACCGTGGCAGCGCCAATGAGCCCCAATAGGGTTACGCCCATCGCGGTTGTCAGCGTCTGCATCAGAGCCTCCTGTTCAGATCGTGGCCACTGAGGCCTTACGGCCGGCCCAGCGCTTGCCTTCGGTGAGGCACGACATCTGGGTTGGATCCGGCGTAGCAATCAATCCGACATGATCTGGCTAGAGCTCGCTGATTGGATGCTTCGGGCTTTCGGTGTAGACTGCCTGGCGTCTCCGGAGACCGCAATGATCGGAGTAGCCAGGTGGATGGCCGTCCTGAAGAGGTGTACGGCGTTCATCACCTCCTCTCCTGATGGGCATCGTGCGTATCCCGAGACTGCTAACAGGCGAGTCTGTCTTCTAGAACAGCGCATGGCTCGCCTTGAAGCGAGGGGACAAGGCTGGAGGAAACCTGGGAGATGCCCGAAGTCCGGCGAGAATCCGGTGAAAACGCGGCGACAGACCTCAAGGGTCGCGTCAAGCGGGAATTGAGCCGGCTTCGTGCGCGCGACGGGCTGACAACAGAGCGCGTCCGGCAGGTTGCCCCGACGCTTCAACAGCTCGCCGCGGCAGAAGCGACCAGGCGCCGACGCCCGGTGACACCATCGCTCCCCGCGACGACCATAGCCCTTGTGATTTCCGGTTTGGACTACCTTGCTGATCAGGGCCGAACCAACTTACTAAAGCTCGCGGCACTTAGAGCCGCCTATGGCATTGAGGTGCCTCAACGTGCTACGGCAGACGAACGCCGACGAGATTACGGCGAGCAGCTCGCGAAGACGGGACACGGGTCGCGTGCCAATGACACCTTACAGAGCTGGGAAAACGACGTCATAATAGATCTTGCTGAGCTGCTAGTGTTCTGGTCAGAAGAGGGTTCGATCGTTACGCACGATCTTCCAGCAACTCAACGGCGAACAGAGCACAGTGCTCTCACCGATGGTACTCACATCTTCACAGCGACGGGATCAGTCCGGGAAGTCTATGTTGTGCGTTACGTACAGGCGCTCGTAAACGACCTAGATGTCGTCCAGGTAAGCTACAATTATTACAACGATCCACGTCCAGAGATCCTGGAGATCGTCCCCTACACGAATTGTGAACTCGTCGAGACAAGACGCACTCCCGCAGGGGAACTTCACGCCGACCTCAAATTGCCAACACCTCTACATGAGGGAGAGACGCATAGACTCTCCTATAAAGTGATCGTTTCGAGCGACAAGCGCTGCAGGAATATACTCAGGAGAGTGCCAAGGACAGATGGGGGCGGAACGATCATTAGGACACAGTTCCACCCCAAGTGCATTCCGAAGCAGGCTTGGACATTTGCTGAGGCGACTGAACGAGAGATACCGTGGGAACCAGTTGCCGACTCGCGGCTTCCCATCTCGAGACTAGGGTATGCGGAAGCGCAGTTCACCAACATGAAGCGCGGATTGATCTATGGTATAGTCTGGCTGTGGTAGAGACCTAAGGGCATCCAACACAGTCGACATAAACGGAGACCGCTAGCATGGGAGAGGGCTAAGTAGTCAACGAACAGCCAGGACAACTGAATGGCTGTAAAGATAGCGCCTGAGGAGTCTTCTCAGGCGCTCATCTTGTTGAACATTGACCGAGCGCTTCGGTTCGAGAGGATGCCCGCAATCGGGCCCGAAGCAGGAGGCTACTCCCACTCAATCGTGCCCGGCGGCTTAGACGTGATGTCGTATACGACCCGGTTCACACCAGCCACCTCGTTGACGATGCGCCTGCTGAGGGCTTCCAGCACAGTCGAGTCGAGACGCGCCCAGTCAGCGGTCATGCCGTCGAGCGATGTCACGGCACGCACAATGATGGGGTACTCATACGACCGTCCGTCTCCTTGCACTCCGACTGATCGAATGCCAGGAAGGATGGCAAATGCCTGCCACACCTCATCGTCCTTACCAGCTCGCCGGAGCTCCTCTTGTACGATCGCATCGGCCGCCCGGACGAGATCAAGCCGCTCTGGTGTCACCTCGCCAATAATCCGTACGGACAGACCAGGACCAGGGAATGGTTGGCGCCAGATCACCTCGTCCGGAAGTCCAAGCTTACCACCAAGTTGACGCACCTCATCCTTGAACAACTGGCGCAGTGGCTCAACCAGTTCAAGGTTCATGTCGGGCGGCAAGCCGCCAACATTGTGATGGCTCTTAATCGCGGCAGCATTACCGGCGCCACCTGACTCGATCCAGTCCGGATAGATAGTCCCCTGGACCAAGTAGCGCACGTTTCCTAGTTCTC
>WNFZ01004965.1_pt1 | contig 21331 bp, 18 predicted proteins | sample 5400081 | NCBI WGS metagenome assembly WNFZ01 (sample SAMN13153365, study PRJNA577476) | soil metagenome | isolation source: 80 cm soil or saprolite under grassland replicate 1 | place: USA:California | collected 2016-06-15
GAGCTGGCCATCGAGCCTTCGCCGGAGACCACTGCGCTCTACGAGCAGATACGCGTGGGGCCGACCGCGCGTGCGGTGGGTGCTCGTGCGGTCGAGCGCGCCGCCCGCCGTGCGGATCCGGTGCCTTCCGGCACACCTGCTGGAATCAACGACGTACCTGCTGACGGTTTGCCCGCCATCACAGCCAACTGCACAAACACAGCTCCCATCGAGTATCTGGCTCCGTCTCCACAACCAGAGCATGCGTTGCTCGATGGCCACAAGCTCGAAGGCATCGCCCCAGGCGACCAGATGCTCGAGCCCGATCGAGTCGCACCCGGGCGAGATGCAGAGGCCGCGCATATCTCGGCAACGGCACAGCCGGTCGCGACCACCGATCGCAACCGCAGCCGCATGCTGGCCAAGGTCCGGCGCTTCTGGATCGACGGCATCCTGGAGCAGTCGCTGCACGGCGCAGTGCTGATCGAGCTGGGCCTGGCCCACCAACCTGATGCGGTCGAACGCCCCTGGGAGCTGGTGGTGCAGCAGCCCGACCAACCTCCGCAGGCCATCCCGCCCGCCACGCCGATCGTCGAGGTCTACGACGACCTCGGCGGCGAGCTGCTGATCCTGGGTGCGCCTGGGTCCGGAAAAACCACCACGCTGCTGCAGTTGGCCCGCGACCTGATCGCCCGTGCCGAGCAGAACCCGGCGCTGCCGATGCCGGTGGTGTTCAACCTGTCCTCGTGGGCGGCGCAACGCCGCCCGTTGGCTGAGTGGCTGGTCGAGGAGCTGAGCGCCCGCTACCAGGTGCCGCGTCGCATCAGTCAGGCCTGGGTGGAGGCCGAGCAGGTGCTGCCGTTGCTGGACGGGCTGGACGAGGTCGCGCAGGAGCATCGCACCGCCTGTGTCGAGGCAATCAACCGGTTCCGCGAAGAGCACTGGCTGCTGGACATCGTGGTGTGCAGCCGCAGCACCGACTACGCAATGCTGACTACGAAACTGCGGCTGCGGGGCGCGGTGGTGGTGCAGCCTCTGACAGAGGCGCAGGTGAACGCCTACCTGGCGCAGGGAGACGACAAGCTGGCGGCGGTGCGGGCGCTGATGGATCGGGACGCGGTCGGCGCAAGCACCTGTTCGACACCTACGTGCAGCGGATGTTCGCGCGGCGCGGCGCGTCGGCACGCTATACGCCTCAGCAAACACTGAGCTGGCTGGTGTGGCTGGCGCGGGCGATGGTGCGGCGCTCGCAGTCGATCTTCTTTATCGAGGGATTGCAGCCGGATTGGCTCGAATCGTGGAAACGGCGGAGGCTCTATATAGGCGGCGTCGGACTTGTCCTGGGACTCGTCACTGGGTTCTTCGCCGCATTGGGAAATGGACTGGCGCTCGTAGTACGGCATGGACTCTCGCACTTCCCGACTGGCCTAGTGGCGGGAGCGATCGGAGCCGCCGGCGCGGGGGTGGCCGGCTGTATCCTTGCGGTGCTGCTCGGTCGTCACCTACTCGAACGAAACGCCCAGGGTCAGCGATGGCATTTTTCGCTCTCCTATGTGATCTGGCCTGGCTTAACGGTTGGGGTTGCCTATGGAGTAGCGGGATGGCTCACAGCCGGGGTAGCGACCGGACTGGGGGTTGGATTCGTGATTGGAATGACAATCGGTCTCTTTACACACGTAGGCTCGATAGCCAGTGTTGAACGCTACCACTGGTCGTGGTCAAAAGCGCGCTCGCACATACCGTTGATACTCATACTCTCCGCCCTCGGCAGTATTTTCTCGTCGCTGGGAGAGGGTTCGACAAAGGGAATAATAGAGGGCCTGGTTGGTTTTTTCATCCTTGGTCTGGCGTTTGGCCTGACGACGGGTGAGGTCGAGGCGCGAACGATACCCAACCAAGGCATCTTGCGGTCGGCCCAGAATGCGTGCGTAATTGGAGGAATCACCAGCCTCATCAGCGGGATGGGGGTGATACTCCTGGTTGGATGGTCTGACGGCATCGTCGAAGGTCTGGCTCAGGGCCTCGGGACAATGTCGGTGGGCGCGTTATTGGGTGCCCTCTTAGCCGGTGGCCTGGCCTGCATCCAGCACTTCGTCCTGCGCCTCCTGCTCTGGCGCGCCGGCGCAATGCCCTGGAACTACGCGCGCTTCCTCGACTACGCCGCGGACCGCCTGTTCCTGCGCAAGGTCGGCGGCGGCTATATCTTCGTCCATCGGCTGCTGCTGGAGCACTTCGCGAGCCTGACGGCGCCGGAGGCAGTTCTAGAGGCGCCTGTTGCGCACCAACCAGCCCTGGCAGCGCTGCCAAATCACGCCGCAGATGCCGGGAAGCAGGATGACAAACCGATCAAACAGCACCATTCCGCAGACAATCGACAGCACACAGCGCCCACGCCAAGGGTCGCCACTCTGCCCACGCCACCCACGCCGCTGATCGGCCGCGCGCAGGACGTCGCGGCGATCTGTGACCGACTGCGCGATGACGCGGTGCGCCTCTTGACGCTGGTCGGACCGCCTGGCGTCGGCAAGACCCGGCTGGCCCAGGCGGTGGCCGCGGCGCTGCAGGGCGATTTCGACGATGGCGTGTATTTTGTGGCGTTGGCTCCGCTCCGCGATCCGGTGCTGGTCGTTGCCGCGATCGCTCAGACGCTCGGCGTCCAGGAGACTGGCGACCGGCCGCTGGTCGAATTGCTGAAGTTCTACCTGCGCGAAAAGGCATTGTTACTCGTGCTCGACAATTTCGAGCACGTGTTGGAATCTGCGCCTTGCATCGCCGACCTGCTCGCAACATGCCCGCAGATCAAAGTCCTGGCGACCAGTCGGGCAGCGCTGCGCATACGTGCGGAGCGCCAGTTCCCGATCGTGGCGCTGGCACTACCCGAACTGACGGATCCGGATGACGTGCAGACCATCGCGCAGTCGCCTGCGGTCGCGCTGTTCGTCGAGCGCGCCCAGGCCGTCGAGTACGATTTCACTCTGCGAAGCGAAAACGCTGCTACCGTAGCAGCGATCTGCATGCGCCTGGAGGGGCTGCCGCTGGCGATCGAGCTGGCGGCCGTACGCAGCCGGATCTTGCCGCCCCAGGCGCTGCTGGCCCAGCTCGACCACCGCTTGGCGGTGCTGAACGATGGGCCGCGTGACTTGCCCATGCACCTGCAGACGCTGCGTGGGGCGATCGCCTGGAGCTACGATCTGCTCGACCCAGACTCACAGGCGCTGTTCCGGCGACTGGGCGCGTTTGTTGGCGGCTGCACGCTGGAGGCAGCCGTGGCTGTGTGCGGGGAGCAGCAGGCCCAACCTGGCATTGGTGATTCAGGTTTTGCGGCGTCCGCTGCAATTGTGCACGGACTTACGGTGCTCTGCGGCCACAATCTCCTGCGGCGGGAGACTGGGCCGAACGATGAATCGCGATTCACGATGCTGGAGACGATCCGCGAGTATGCTCGTGAGCGCCTGGAGGCTAGCGGCGAAGCTGAGTCGCTGCGCCGTCGGCACGCCGTCTACTACCTGAGGCTAGTGGAGGTGGTGCTCCCTGAGCTACACGGCCCGGACGTCCTGGCGTGGCTGGCCCGGCTGGAGCAGGAGCACGACAACCTGCGCGGGGCCCTGCACTGGTGCGCGGAGGCAGACGATCGAGCGGCATTCGGCCTCCAGCTCGCCGGCGCGCTCTGGACGTTCTGGCTTTTCAGCAACAACTTTGCCGAGGGGCGCGCATGGCTCGAAATCTTCTTGCGGCAACCACATGACACCGACACTGCGACGAGTACTCTGCGGGCGCGCGCGTTGCTTGGCGCCGGCTGGCTCGTGTATTACCAAGACGACTATGTCTCCGGCGCGGCGTATGGTACAGAGAGCCTGACTCTCTACAAGCAAGCAGATGATGCTGGCGGGCGCGCCTATGCGCTCAACCTGCTCGGCTTCTGCGACGCTGCGCTCGGTGACTATCCCGCCGGTATCGCTCGGTTAGAAGAGAGCGTGGCGCTCAGCCGCACCGCCGGCGATCCCTACACCCTGGGGCTTGCGCTGATCAACCTTGGGTTTCTCCACAACGATCAGGGCGACATCGCGCACGCGCAGCCGCTCTTTGAGCAGGGCCTGGCCTGGGGCCGAAAGGCGCGGCACCCCGTCATCGTCGCCCGCGCGCTCAATGCGCTGGGAGAGTTGGCGCGGATGCAGGGCGAGTATCGACAGGCCGGCAGCTACTATGACGAGAGTTTCGCGCTATACCGAGACATGCAGAACCGCAGAGGCTTGGCGACCCTGCACCATAACCTTGGCTGTGTGGCGCAATATCATGGGGACTCCGCGCCAGCCTGGAACCATTTCGTCCACAGCCTTGCAGACTACCGCGAACTTGGCGACAAAGCGGGAACCGCTGCGGCGCTGGCGGGGCTGGCAGGGATCGTTGGAATGCAGGGGCAGTGGGAAAGCGCGGCGCGGCTGTTCGGCGCGGCACGCGTGCTACGCGATGCCAGTGGGGCGCCGATCATCCCACCCGACCTCTATGTCTATGAACGAAAGGTCGCCGCCGTCCGCGCGCGGCTCGATGAAGTGACCTTCGCCGCTGCGTGGGAGGCTGGGCGCGCCCTGACGCTCGATCAGGCGATTGCGGAAGCCCTCACGAGGACAGCAGTGGATACGGAACCTTCATCAGATGCAACGTGGACGATCCTCTCTCTAGACAAGAGCTGCAGTGAGACACCAATGGACTGAGGACTACCCGACAGGTATCTGACGCTCCATGGTCGGCACGCTGAATCGACTGACGTGCGACCTGCACGCTTGCAATACCGCGGCAGCCAGGCCTTGTAGGTGAGGTACTGCCGTAGTTCGCCGTGCGGTCAGGAGCGCAGTTCCTGATTGGCGATCTCGCCCTTTTCCAGCCCATAGGCCACATCGCGCACGCGGCCGGCAGCAGGTCTTTCTTGAGAGGCGCGGCGAGGTGATTCTGGTGGTCCTGGATTGACAGCGCGATAAGCTCCTGCTCAGCGCCTTCCCACAGATCATCATCGTCCAGGCGCCGCCCTCGGAGTTACTCGGCGCAGACTTGGGCCGCTCGCTGCTGATCATCGCCATCCTGGTGCTGGTGCGGCTGGGGACTATCAGGTTCCCGTGATTCAGCAGCGGATATTGCGCAGTTTGGGTCGAGATCTAGCGTTGTTCGGCCAGTCTGCTCACATGGCTGTGGCCTGCTCCGAATGTTCGGAGCAATCCTCGTGGATGCGTGCGACGATTGGTGATGAATCTTTCCTTAACGGATAGGCTGCACCTCTGAGCTACATTCAGCGATACTCCAACCATCGAACCAGATTTGTCGCAAAGGGGTTGCAGATGAGCCAGAACCACACCACCCATACTCGCCACGGGATTGTCGTCTGTGTCACACTGCTTCTGTTCGCCTTCGTGTTGCTCTCAGCTGTGCTTGCCCCTGGTATGATTTCGTTGGAGGTCGCGCTGCCGGCGCTGGTGGCACTGTTACGCGTGGTATTGGCTGGCTTCCACGTCGACCAACCACGTTAGCGGGTGGCTGGTGTGTCTACTGCCTGTATCTCTCACGCTACGAGCCGACCGAGCTCATCGCGGGCCTCCGCGAGTTCGCGCCGTCTTCCCAGCCGTTCATAGAGTTCGATAGCTTTCGTGAGCGCATCTTGGGCAGCAGCGAGATCACCACGCAGAAAGTAGACACGGGCGCGCACACGGAGCGCATCAGTTATGGCACCTCGGATATGATACTGGTCGGCTAGGGCGCTGCTTTCAGCCAATTCCGCTTCAGCTCGTGTTATCTCGCCCTGATCAAGATAAATGGCCGCCAACCGGACCTTGCAGAACATGATGCCGCGCAAATAGCCCCGTTGTGTGGCTTCTGTAAGCGTCTCTTGAAAGAGCTTCTGAGCTGCTTCAAGTTTTCCTTGGAGGTACAGGCAGGTTGCGAGCCAGCGTCGATTAACGTCGCGCACTGGAGTCGCGACTTGCCCTGCTTGGTGCAAACTTTCGCGCCATGCCTGTTCGGCAGCTTCCAACTCACCTCGCGTCAAACGATACATGGCAATGGCGTGCTGGTACGCCAAGAAGATATCGGCCGGCAGTGATGTCGATTCTGCCAACGCCCGGAGCGTCGGTAAATACTGCGCCGCTTCTAGGAGATTGCCTTGGATACTGAGCATCTGGACGTGATAAGCGAGCATCTCGACGTGGTCTGCCGCCCTCTCCAGGTACTTAGCAGCCATTGCTCCTGTAACGTTAACTGATGGACTCTTGTCCCAGAATCCCCGTGTGTAAAAGTAGTAGCTGCAACCTTTAGCAAGCTGAAGGGTTGCAGGGAAATACCCGTTTTGAAACGTCCATGTCAAGACCGTGTAAATGGACTCATGCTCTAGGTCAAACGACTCTAGCCTACCAAGGTTGTCCCAGCAATATCCGACCCCCGCTACTAACTCTATATACCACTGCACCCAACGTTCTCTTGCCCCTCGCTCAAGCTCTGGCTGAACTGCCAATCTTGCCGCCGCGAATGCCCGTACCAATGGATGGAGCGTATACCGCGAGGCACTGTGCAGATCTTCCTGCTGGATATCGAGTAGCGCCAAGTCGAGAAGTCGCTCGGCCGCCTTGGCAAGCGCCAAACCCTGCACATCTGCAGTCGTACCGAGAGCTTCGCTGCTCGCGCTTGCTGGGAAGAAGGTCATGATCAGCAGAATCCGCTGAGCCGCGTCATCGAGCAGTGTCCAGGCGCGGGTGAAAAGATCGTCAAACAGCTCACCGCGGGCTGCGAAAAGATCGTCCACCACTTGCTGGAGCGGACGGTGCTCATACTTAACGAGCCCCAGCACCATCTCAATCGCCTTCGGGTTGCCGCGAGTGACAGCGACCAGAGAATCGAGATAGCCTGGGTCGGATACAAGCTTGTCGATTCGCAGAAATCGTAGGCGTTGCTCGATGAAGATCAGTGCTTCTGCATCACTCATCCCCCGCAAATCGAGGACGAAAGTGTTATTGCGGAAGGCTCGCGAATACTCTCGGCTCGTAACAATTGCCTTGCTTGGCTCCGGTAGGCGCAGTAGCTAGGTGAGCAGCGCGCCGTCAGTAACCGTCTCAAAGTTGTCAATAACAAGTAGCACATGCTGGCGACGAAGCAGCTGTTCGACCTCATAACGCTTCTCGTTGTGGGCATACCGGGTGAGGCCTGGATAGTCTAGCGTTCGAGCGACCGCGTCCAGCACAACACTCAGATTCGTAGTTCCCGGTTGGTCTTTGTCACTGACCCACACCACGGCATCGAAGTGGGGCACTTCGTCAGCGCCTCTGAGGCATCTGTCAGCAACCTCACGTGCTAAGCTGGTCTTACCATTACCACCCAAGCCGACGATTAGGACCGCAGCAGAGCGCTGTTGGAGGCCGTCGATCACCTCGGCGAAGGCCCGCTCCCGCATTACGAACTGGCTATACGTTGGTGCCGGCAGATTTTCATAGGCGCGCGGCGCATTTTGGCGCGCCGTTCCAGTCGAGATGAGCTTGGCAATGAGCATTTCGGGTGCGGGATAGCGCCCGGCGTGCAAGAATTGTTGGAGCCACTCGCGGCCCATAAGTCCACGTTTCACACATGCCCCGGCCAGCTTCTCTACAGTATGAGGATCAGGCGGGACATGGCCAGCCTTATATCGTTGGATCGACGCTGGCGCAACGCCGACTTGGTGGCCAAGATCCTCCTCGATCACTGGCGCTGTTTTGCCCTCACAATAAGCAATACTGCCAATGCCGGCCTTGAGTAGCCGTCCGAACGCCTCACTTTTCATCGCTGTTCCCTATCAGCATCATTGGTCACGCGCGTCTCTCCGCAATCACGGCCTCAAGCCGAATCAACTCCTCACGACCGTCTGCGAGGGCTCGACGCATCCCGAGACGCTCGAACAGATCAGTTGCCTCAGTCAACGCACTCATCGCGGCAGGAAAATCGCCGCGTCGCCTATGAAGTTCTGCATATGCTCGCTGGATTTCCGCAATGTGTTCACGATCCAGACTCTCACGTGCGGTAACAATCGATTGCTCAAGAGCAACTTGTGCCGCGTCCAGCTGTCCCAAGGCGAGGTCGACACGCGCGAGTTTTGTTAGCTCAGCGCTGATTCCACGAGCAAACTGATACTGTTTAGCGTCGTGAAGCACCTCCCGCAGTAGGGATTGTGCTTCAGAAAGTAGCCTTTTCTCGTACAAACACGTTCCTAACCAGCCACGGGCAACGATGTATGCCCACTCTGAGAGTCGCTTTGCGGTCGGCAATGTTTCCTGCCAAACCCGCTGCATTGCATCAAAATCACGATGGGCCGTCAGGTAGAATGCCCGAGCGCGCTGGAACTCGAACTGTACATCATCTGGCAGTGTGCGGTTGCGCGCCAGATGCCGGAGACGCTTGAGCCGTTGTTGAGCTTCATCCAGACGATCCTGTTTGCTGAGTACCTGTACCTCGTAGGCAATCGCTTTAATCTCCTGTCCGATTTCTCCTACTGCCCGCGCTGCTTGGGCACGCATCTGTTCGCTCTTCAGCTGAAGATCCCACAATCCACGCACGTGGTAATAAAAGCTGGCCTCTGCAGTGAGGCCGATCACCTCACAATAAAGCTTGTGTGCAAATGCCCACTCCGTAGCCGCAATCACCGCCTCAACTTCGTTGTCGAGCAGCACGAGTCGCGCCAAGTCGTTGCGGCAATAGCCAACTTGGGCCGTGCGTGCGACATACCACTGAACCCAGCGTCTGCGTGCAGCCTCCTCAAATGTGCTCTCGCGCAGGTCTACGAGACGGGCTCTAGCATACGCCCGGACAAGGGGGTGGAGAGTATATCGTGGCGGGCTCCGTAGATCAGGTTGCTGCACGTCGAGCAAAGCCATATCCGTCAGTCGTTCTGCCGCGCGATCAAAAGCGAAGTGGTCAATATCAGCCGTGCTGCGCAGGGCATCCGGGGTGATGCTCCCAGGGAAGAACGTCGCCACAAGGAGTACACGCCGCGCAGCTTCATCAAGGAGCGCCCAAGCACTCCCGAACAAATTTTCGAAAAGTTCACCGCGTGCATGATAAAGATCGTCAACAATGTCATGCAGCGTTCGCCGTTCATATTTCACAAGGCCGAGTGCTACAACTATCGCCTTTGGATTACCCCCTGTCGCAGCTACAAGTGGTTCAAACTGGTCATCGCTAGTGATTCGTGCCTGAATACCCAGAAAACGTACCCGCTCATCGATCAGAGCATGCGCTTCGCTATCCGTCATTCCACGCAGGTCGATGGGCCAACAACTGCGACGAAATTCGCGGCGATACTCCCGCGATGTGACAATCGCCTTACTTGGGGCCGGTAGGCGAAGTAACCACTCGATCAGCGCCCGATCTGTCACAGTCTCAAACATATCGATGACGACCAGCACTGGGTGTTTGCGCAGTAGATTTCCCACTTCAAACAGTTTCTCCTCATGTGCGAACTGTACAAACCCAGGGTAGTCGAGGGTTCGTACGATCTCGTCCAGGACCAAGCTGAGATGGGTTGTGCCTGGCCGGCTCTCGTCGCTCACCCAGACAACTGAATCAAAGGTCGGTACGTTCTCATCTGGAGATAGACAACGTACGGCGAGCTCATACGCTAAGCTGGTTTTGCCATTACCGCCAAGTCCCGCGATCAACACGACTGCGGAACGAGATTGGAGGCCGTCGATGATTTCCGAGAATACTGGCGCACGTGTGATGTATTGACTAAATGGGGCAGCAGGGAGATTGTGATAGACCCTGGCGCTACGTTTGCCTACCGTATCAACTGGAAGGAGTCGATCGAGCACTTTTTCTGGTGTCGGGTGGCGAGCGGCGCGCAGGAGTCGCTGGAGCCACTCGCGACTCATCAACCCACGACGAATGCAGGCCTCCGAGAGGATCTCGATAGTGCGCATTTCGGGCGGAACGTGTCCTGCCTTATAACGCTGGATCGCGGCGGCCGACAGGCCGATCGCCTGGCCGAGTTCATCCTCGACTATCGGTGAGATCTTACCCTCGGTGATTGCTATACTAGCAATACCAGATCTAAGCAGCCGGCCGAACGCTTCGATCTTCATGGGTCTTCTCCACGGCTATCCCTGAGTACTGTATGCTGTAGCTTAATACGAGGTTGCTCTGAAGTATACACTGTCCAGCTATGAAATTTCATAGCCTGCATGACTGAATCTTCCGATGATACTGCGCAACACTTCTGTGTCACAATCTGATGTACTACAACTAGACGCAATTCAGTGACTATAGAAAGGGGCCTTGAATGGACACTCTGCTTATATTGCTATTTATCATCGGAGCCATGCTACTGATCGGTATCTTCCGGGCGCCTACGCCGGCGCAGGTTGTCGTCGTTCAGGCGCCCGTGCCGGAGTCGGTCAGCGGTGGACTGGGCTGCCTCCCGCTGATTCTTATTGGCCTGCTAATGCTGGTGCTGCTAGGGGTGATCAGGTTCCCGTGATGCGGCAGGGGAAACAGGCGGTTCCACGACTCGCCGCGGTGTGGTACCAACGAACAGTGCCGAGTGAGCGATATCTCACCCGGCACTGTTGTCGTGGGGAAGATCATGTGATGTCCGTTCAGCCGCTGATGCGATTGTTGACGGCTCCGTTAACAAGCCTCTTCGGTCATCATCGAGCCTCCCTAGCCGCTCCGTCGTTCGATAGTGTGGGCTACACCTCTGCCGTGATGCGAGAGCACGACGATTTCGCAGCATCCCGCAACCTCCACTGCCGCTGCGCCACCGATGGCCGTTGCAACCTAGCCATGGAATGCCTCCTTGTTTCGACCCTACTCCTCCACTGCCGTTGCGACCGATAAGCGTTGCAACAACAATCGGTAAGATGCCCCTGTGACCAGCGCACCCTTCCACTGCCGCTGCGCCACCGATGGCCGTTGCAACGCCCAGCACTGATCGCCGGATTCGTGCTGATCGGTCCTCCACTGCCGCTGCGCCACCGATGGCCGTTGCAACTGGTACTGCACCACACCGCGATCCCAGCGGCGAGCTCCTCCACTGCCGCTGCGCCACCGATGGCCGTTGCAACCCTACCATGACACCGCAGCAGCAAGCCATAAAGCGGCAGTCAAGTCCACGTTTTCTCGAAACTCGATTCTTGTCGAAAAACGTGGGCGAGTTGCGAAACTTTACCGAGCGACGCGCTGCCCAGCCGACGGAAGGGCATACGGCGTTTGTGCCGCTCCAACACGCTGTGCTGGCGCCGCACGCTGCCGGGAGGGATAATGCGCAGCGGCTCGATGTTCCGGCAATGCTCGCGTTGATGAATCTTCGGGCGCGTCGGAACAATCGACTGGCACTGATCTTCGGTGCGCAGCTCGCTAAGAACGAACAGCTTGATGAGCCAATGGGGAGACTATTTCAGCAGGCCAAAATCGATCGTATAGATTGTGAACAGCCGATAGAGTTGAAATCTTTGACAGAGGCGGTCTTCTACGATCCAGTTATCGAGGCTCTGTTTGCAGATCTGGAGACAGATTTCGAGGATGGCCTTGAGGAGTATGCTGGCTTCATTGCCACGACACTATGGGAGATCACGGCAGGTGATTGGAAGAGCATCAACAGCCGCGTCAAACACTTCAATCGATTGCTTGGGCCGCGTGCTAGCCGCCGGCGAATGCTCACGCGGTCAATAGTAGAACAGGTACTGGGAAGAAAGCTTGCTGGGTAGGCAACACTTACGTGTTGCCTAATGGCGAACCCTGCCGATTGAGGTGATCTGTCAAGCGACAAGGTTTGCTATACCTATGAACAACCAGCTGCGTGCTAGGCTTTCTCCCTACTCCGGTCCAGCATAAAAGACCATGAACTTCAACACGGACCGAAGTTCGTAATACTATTTTCTGACAATCGTAATACTACTTTCTGACGATCGTAATACTACTTTCTGACAATGGGCACACTGATCTAGAAGAACCCAAGCTCCTCGCGCGCCTCTTCGGTCATCATCGACGGGTTCCAGAATGGCGTCCAGACCAGGTTGATGCTGACATCCTCAAGGTCCTTAAACACATCCTTCAGCGCGATGATCTCGCGGCGGGCCTGATCGAGAATCTGCGGACCGGCCGGGCACGCCGGGGTGGTCAGCGTCATATCGACCTGCACCTTCTTACCCTGATCCTGTATATCAACATTGTAGACCAGGCCGAGATTGACGACGTCGAGGCCAATCTCAGGGTCCACGACGTTCTTCAGCGCCGTCCGCACCATTTCTTCAGTCACCATAGTGTGCTCTCCTGGTTTCGATAGAAATTTCTTTCGTAATGATACCATTAGTGGCGCGGAACGGCAAAGCAGCTGACAAGGTGACAATGTGACAAGGTGAAGTTCTGTCATCTTGTCATCTTATCATCTTGTCGTCAAAATGTATGCTCTGCAATCGCGCTAGCTCGCTGCGGTGACCGGCTGTAGCACCTCGGGCGCGCCGAAGCGCACTTCCAGCACGCCGTTTTTGAACACGGCGCGCTTGGCCGGCCGCTCTGCCAGCGTCAGCGGCAGAATCATATCGCGCTTGAAGTTGCCGATCGCAATAAACAACTCGTCGCCGCGCTTGGTCATCGAGACCTTGCCAATCTCAACATGCGGCAGCGGCAGGCGCATCACATACTCGTCGCCTTCTTTGATGATTTCCTGCATTGAACCCTTGAAGAACACCTTGGTTGGGTCGTCCGCGCCGAACAGTTCGCGCCCAACCATCGCCAGGTCGCCGAGCCCTTTGATATCGCGCGGGTAATGCTGGGCCTCCCAGATCGGCAGTGGCGCGAAGATGTCGTGCACCTCTTTGCGGTAGCCTGCCTGCAGCTGCTGCAGCCGCGCCATAAAATCGCCCTCCCCCGCGCCCTGTGGCAGCAGCCGGTTGAGTATCACACCGTCGACCGGGTAGCCAAACAACGACAAATAGGTCGCGGCGCGCTGAGCCTCTTTGATGACCATGCGCTCGGCGTTCACTACCAGCCGGTACGAGCTGACCTCGGGGTCGGTCAGCGTGGCCCGCAGCGCTTCGACGCCTTTGGTGAGCCTACTTAGCGACTCAAATGCGTTCGTCGCTGGAATCAGCGCGCGCACCAGCGGCTTGGCCACGCTAAGCGTGCCGGGGTCCCAGTCCATCACCCGCGCGGCATACCACTGGAACGTCTCCGGCATCGTCAGCAAGCGAATGGTCTCGCCAGTCGGCGCCGCGTCGACGATCACCGCGTCGAAGTCGCCGTCGCGCGCTTGGCGGCGAATATGCAGCAGGCTGACGACCTCTTTGCGCCGCAGCAGGCCGGCCAAATATGTCCGCAGCTCGCCCCAGTGCTGGCGCACTTCGTCGAGTACATTGATCTCTTGGCCCCATAGTCGGTCGCTCAACTGCGTCGGCAGCGCGCCGAGTGGGTGGTCGAGCGCATCGGCCAGGCTATGTGCTACGTCGGTGCTGACCACCAGCGTGCGATGGCCCAGCTCCGCCGCGCGTGCGGCCGTCGCAGCCGCGGTGGTCGTCTTGCCCACGCCACCCTTGCCAAGATAAAGAATTAATCGCATAGTAGATCCTCAATCGCATAGATGCCAAGCATAATTGGTACGTTCGCGCCATTGTAAAGGTTGCGCTGCGCGCCTGTCAAACCTATTCAGACAGTTTCTCAGAAAAGTAGTACAATGAATGTGACCAGTCGGTCGCCCTCACCGCGCGTCGTGCGCCGACTCAATCTGGCGAAACCTCGGATCGGTATCTGCGTAGATCATGATGTCAGGCACGCAACCACCGGTGGAGATCGTGGCGGCCGGCGGCGGTATGAGTCCAACATTGTTGGATGTGACCGTAGCGATCGTTTTGGCAATCGCAACACCGCCCACAAACGGCTGCGCTGACTAAGATGATGTGGCGCTGCTACCTCAATGCCTGCGGTGAGTGGGAGATAGTATAAGGACGTGGTGAAACCATGAGCGTCACCCTACTGGAAATTACTGTTGCTGTTATTCTCCTGGTTGTAGCGTGGCAAATCGGGCTTATAATCGCTCCGTGGATAATCCGCCGATTGCGTGGACTCAAGGATGACCTGGACGAGGTCGCAGAGGAGGTTGGGACAGACCACCTGGAAGAGGTTAATCCCAACCGCAAGGAGAAGTCTGGGTCAAATAACAGGTACAGGAATAATTGAGTTAACATCGCGGAACAGTGTGGCCGCTGTTGCACAGTAGGCAGAGCCGATACCTACTACCTATCCGAATAACCCGTATAGAAGGCGTTAGGATGGGGAATATGCCGGTTATTCGGATAGGCCCTTAGTAGAGCGCCTGCGCAGTTCATTGCCCATCGTGTCTGTAGGGTGAGCACCTGTGACCGTGTCGCCCTAGGGGATGCGACGATAGGGCGTGCGGCGGATGAGACCGAGGAGGAGCACAATCAGAACGGCGCCGAGAATCGCCCAAGCGATTTCGATGTGCTGGCCGTCAACCGTCACCACTAAAACGGACGGGAGCCGCAGTTGGACTGCGAGCCAGGTCCCAAGCACCGCGCCCAGAAAGCCGAGCACGACGGCCGTGAAGACGCCCCCGATATGGAAGCCAACCAAGCCCTCCGCGATCGCCCCGCAGACCGCTCCGATGATAATCAAAAGTACCAAGCCGACGAGTGTCATCATCCACCTCCATCATGCCGCGTTTGCTACGACAGTCTGCACCGCACTCGCTCTAGAGGCGGTACCCACTCCATAGCACACCCCGTGCCGCGAATCACACCTACACGAGCGCATCTCTACCGCACTGAAGGGCGGCGAGGTCGTGGAATTGCCTGAGGAAGTGTGGCGAGCCTTCAACCAGCGACGGCAGGAGCAGTCTGGGCAAGGACCATGCGTAGAGAGACGTACGCGCCGGCGCCTCCGTTAATCAGAGAAATCAAAAAATTCCTGCACCCGAATCCGTAGCACCTCGGCGAGCTTCTCAAGCGTCTCAAACGATGGCGAGCTCTTCCCCCACATCCCAGCGTGGTTGTCAGCCGTGCCAGCCGAAAACAGAATATGCCCCCGCGCTTCGCCTTTTCCCCACAGACATGCCTATTTCGTGGTATGCTGTCTAGCTACATAAGGAGCAAATGACACGATGGCTACTCCTTCAACAAAGTCAGAAAGCTCATGCACGATGGCAGCATTGACATCTTGGCTGTATATGATGTCTCCCGCTTTGCTCGCAAGATCGGCGTTGCAGACATTCTGCTTGACGAAGTGTTTGAGTGTGGTGTGCAGCTCTACCTGGTTTCCTGGGACAGCGTAGTACGGGATACCATCCGCGACCGCAAGGTATTTTATGATGAGAGTATCTATGCCGATATCGACCGACGCAAAATCCTCGAACGCACGACGGATGGGAAGCGAGAGAAGTTCAAGGTATCTGGATTGGTTCGAGTATCCAGAAGTAAGGGTTTACCACGGTTGGCAAAAAACGCGATACAATACTACAGTTTGTTGATAACGAAATCGAGGCCGTCAAAAACATCTTCCAGTGGTTTGTCCATACCAAATACCGAGTCGGGGAGATGCTCCCCCGCCTTGATGCGGCTGGCTATCCCACGCCTTCGGTTGCGAAAGGACTACCATCGCGCACAGAAACTCCAGAAGCAGCGCAACCAAGAGGCCCTGACACACGTAGATAATGCAACGCGAGTAGTGGAGCGGTATGAGGAAGAGTTGAAAGGCTATGCCGAACTCTACGCCCGCAAGTTAATCACCATCAATATTATGGCAGAAGGCCGAATTTGATGCCAGAATCAAATCGGCCCGGGAGGTTTTGGAAGAGTATGAGGCACAAATAAACCAGGACGCCATGAGTGACGAGGAGATCCAAGACCGCATCGCCGAGATTCAAAAATCAGGGGCGCTCTCCCGGATGTGGCCTCACTTCCCTTTGCCAAGCGCCGGCGACTGATTAAACTGTTCAATCTCAAGTTTGAGCTCGGAAAGCAAGCCGGTCGTGAATATGTGGATATCATCTGGTACGGCGAACTCCAAGGCAGTTACTTTGTCAACGACGATTTGGGGGAGGAGCTACAGCCACTTTGATCGTCATGGCATGGCAGATCGGTATTGCGCCCGAGCGTGATGCACTGGTTGCGCTCGCTCAAACGCGATGTCGATGAAGTCACCGAGGAAACTTTTGTAGATCTCGAAGATACTGTGCAACAGCAGAATAAAAAGGAGCACACCAATGGCACGCGCCACTAGTTCCGGTTCAACTCGAGCGGTTGCCCGCATCGGCACGCTCGTCGTCGTCGCCCTCGTCGCAATCGTGTTGCTGGGGCTGACACTTTCGGCCTGGCGCAGCATCGCCCCCGGCTACGTCGGAATTGTGTTCGACAAGGCTACCCATTCAGTGACCACTGGAGCACTCGAGCCGGGCTGGGCGTTTATCAACCCGTTTACCCAGGCGATCCAGCAGTACCCGGTCACGATCCAGACCTATAGCATGGTTCAGAAAGGCACTGAGGGACAGACCTCCGGCGACGATTCGATCAAAGTTCAGAGCAACGAGGGTCAGCAGATCAATCTGGATGTGGTGATCCAGTATCAGGTGATCAAAGAAGAGGCTGCCCTGCTATACCAGGATTGGGGCGGCGCCGACATCACCTTCGTCCAGGATCAGGTCGTGCGACAGTACACCCGCTCGCAGGTGCCGGTTGTCGCGTCGAAGTATGGCTGGGAGGAGATCACCTCGGCCAAGCGCGATGTGATCAATAACGAGATCAGCAAGGGATTGGAAACCGAGTTCGCCAAGCGGCACATGCGGCTCGTCTCGTTCGCCGTGCGCGAGGTTCACTTACCCGACTCGCTCCAGAAGGCCCTGGACGCAAAGATCCAGGCTCAGCAGCAGGCCGAGCAGCAGAAGTACCAGCTCGCGCAGGCCAAGGTCAAGGCCGAGCAGGATGTCGCCCAGGCCACCGGCCAGGCCAACGCCCTGAAGGCCCAGGCCGAGGGCGAGGCCCAGGCGACGCTTACGCGTGCTAAGGCGCAGGCCGAGGCCAACAGCCAGCTGGCCCAGAGCCTAACGCCCGAGCTAATTCGCTACCAGCAGCTCCAGCGCTGGGATGGCAAGCTGCCGGTCTTTAGTGGCGGCAATGCAACCCCGCTGATCGACGCCACCAGTATCATCAGCGGCACCAGCGGCCGGTAGCGCTGAAGATAGAAGATAGAGGATGAAGGATAGCGGCTGTCGCAAGATAGCCGCTATCCTCCATCCTCTATCTTCTATTCTCTATCCTCTATTTTCTATCCTCACCGATTGGTTGTGATTTCTTTACTTCTCTTTTGTGTTACGGCATGGTATCCTACAGTTGAAGCCCCGTAGCCAGCCATCACCGTTCTACTCACAACGGCGTGACAAACCACCTGACGGGCTTAATCCTCGTTATCGATAACTAGAGGAGGGCTTCTATGAACTACGTGATCTGGATCTTGCTTGGCGGCGCGACCGCTATGCTCGTCGGCGCTGGTCCGCGCCGGCGCGCGTACCGGCCAAATGCCAATGCGTCCGTGTTCGCAGGTGTCTTTGGGGCGCTGATTGGCGGCGTCATTAGCAATGGGGTGCCCGGCACCCGTTCAGACAGCCTGACGCTGATCAGCCTTGTGGCGGCTGTGGTCGGGGCGTTGATTTTCTGCTGGGCGGTCCGCGATCGCGCCTCCGACGTCGAACCGTGACAAGATGACAAGCTGACAAGCTGAAGTTCTATCATCTTGTCAGCTTGTCAGCCTTCGAGGTGATACGGCACGCTCACCACCACCACGCGCTTGCTGAAAAGCAGCGTCGCCTTGATCAGCAAGGCCGTCTGATTGTGCAGCAGGTGCTGCCACCACTTCGAGGGGATAAATTCCGGCAGGATGATTGTCAGCACGTCGTCGTCGTACTGTCTATCGATCTCGTCGATATAGCCCAATAGCGGGCGCACCAGCGAGCGGTAGGGCGAGGAAAGCACCACCAATGGAATGCCGCTGCCCCACTGCTTCCACTTTTCCTTCAGCTTCTCGGTCGCCTCTGGGTCCATATCGACATACACGGCGGTGACGTTATCTGGCGCCAGCGACAGCCCATACTGCAGCGCGGGGATCACGCCGCGATGCACGCCGCTGATCAGCACCACCGCCGTGTGGCGGCGCACCGCGGTGGGCAGCGGTGCGCCCGCCAGCGAGAGCTGCTTGGCTACCTGGGTGTAGTGCCAATGGATCGCCCGCAAAGTCATCACCATGATCGGTATCAGCAGCAGCACGGCCCACGCGCCTTCCAGGAACTTGGTCGACGCAATCACCACCAGTACTGTGCCGGTGACTGTCGCGCCAATCAAATTGATTGTGGCATTGCGCTGCCAGCCGGGCGTCCTCAGGCGTCGCCAGCGCTGCACCATCCCAAACTGCGAGAGCGTGAACGAGAGAAACACGCCGACCGCGTACAGGTGCAGCAGCGCCTGCTCTTTCGCGCCGAACGCGATCACCAATAGCGATGAGAAGACGCCGAGCGCCACCACGCCGTTCGAGAAGACCAGCCGGTCGCCGCGCTGGGCGAATTGGCGCGGTAGGAAGCGATTCGCGCGAGCGAGCTGCGAGTTAGCGGTCTCGGGCTCGGGGCTGCCATCAGGCGTAATCTGATAGGCGCCCGCCAGCACAGTGATGCCCAGGAACATGGTGCATAGAATGACTGCCATGATCACCAGGGTGATCGCCGCGTTGCGCGACTCGGGCTTGTTGAAGGCCGGCACGCCATCGGCGATTGCCTCGATGCCGGTGAGCGCGGTGCAGCCGGCCGCGAATGCGCGCAGGAGTAGGAAGAATGAGATCGTCTGCAGTTCTTCGACCACGTACGGCTGTTGCGGCGGCGGTGCGGGTGGCACCGACCCACCGCTAGCGATCAGTTTGAACAGCCCCACGCCGATCAGCGCGAACATGCTCAGGACAAACAGATAGGTCGGCACGGCGAAGATCCGCCCAGACTCCTTGATCCCGCGCAGGTTCGCCAGTGTCACCAGCGCGATCAGCCCAATCGCCAACTCGACTCGGTATGGCTCTAGGATAGAGATCGCCGAGGCGATTGCCGCGACCGCCGCCGACATACTCACCGCCACCGTCAGCACATAGTCGATCAGCAGCGCCGAGGCCGCCACCAGGGAAGGGACCGTGCCCAGGTTCTCGCGCGAGACAATATAGGTGCCACCGCCCTGCGGGTAGGCAATAATCGTTTGGCGGTATGAAAATGCCACGGTAATCAGCAATAGTGCGATGCCGATTGCAATCGGTGTGGCGTAGCCTAGCGCCTGGCTTCCAGCCGCGAGCAGCGCGAGCAGAATAGCTTCGGTGGCGTAAGCGACGGATGACAGCGCGTCGGACGAGAACACTGCGAGCGCGATTCGCTTGCTTAGCCGTTGGTGATGCTGGGCCGCGGTCTCGATTGGTTGGCCGACGAGCAGGCGCTTGAGTTCTGTGATCATACACATCTACCGGCATATACAACCCGCGCCTGGTAGAGCGACGCGGGAGGATTAGGCAACTGCCGCCAACAAAAAACACGCCGACTGGGCAGTCGGCGCGTTGGTCGGCTGTCGCGAAAGAACTGATATCGGCGGCACGGCGCGACATCGCGCCTGTATACCTGCTCGCCGCCGGCACAAATGCTGTAGCGCAGGTGATCATAGCATGAGCCGTGCCGGCAGTCAAGCACTCCACGGCGATAGGCCATTGGACGCGGACAAACGCGGACGAACGCGGATAGCTAGTTTTTCCCGTTCGTCTGCATCCCATTACTCCAACTGTGAACACATTCCCAGCAACAAAGAGTGGACATCGATCGTCGGATCGTGGTACGATAGCGCTGCATGAGTAGTGCGTAGATGGCATTCCTACGCACTACCCAATGGCAACATGCATATCAAGTGACGCACGAGAAGGTGGTTGGGATATATGGGATATCGTGAACATGAGCAGCGCGCCCAGGCCGAGGTTGCACAGGCGATTCAGTGCGCAATCATTACGATCAGCGACACCCGCACCCCCGAGACCGATACCAGCGGCGCGGCGATCCGTACGGCGTTGGCCGCGCATGGGCATGCGATCATGCGCTATGCGATCGTCAAAGATGAACCCGCGCAGATCGTCGCACTCGTGAACCAGCTGGAACATGAGGGCTGCCAAGTGATCATAACCAACGGCGGCACCGGCATTGCGCGCCGCGACAGCACATTCGAGGCGATCGATGCGCTGCTTGACAAGCGGCTCCCCGGTTTTGGCGAGCTGTTTCGGATGCTATCGTATGCCGATATCGGGCCAGCGGCGATGCTCTCGCGCGCGACTGCCGGAACGTTCGGCGGCACGCTGATCTTTTGCCTGCCCGGCTCGACCGGCGCGGTGCAGCTTGGGCTCGATAAGTTAATCGTCCCGGAGCTGCAACATCTGGTATGGGAGATTCTGCGCCAATGAAAAAGATCATCAATTGGCCATTCTTGCTGCTGATTCGCTTCTACCAAAGGGTCTTCCGCCCACTGCTGCCGCCCAGCTGTATCTACACCCCCGGCTGCTCGACATATACCTACCAGGCGATCGAGAAATATGGCATCATCAAGGGCGGTTGGCTTGGCATGAAGCGGATTCTGCGCTGCCATCCCTGGGCGCAAGGCGGCTACGATCCAGTGCCGTGAGGGGCTTATTCGATCCGAGTTCTACTTTTCGGCTACCGTTTCCCGCGCGCGTTTCTTGCCCGACGTGCGCTGGGCATTCCACTGATCGCGTAATGTATCGCGTATATCTTCATACGACTGGCCGGCATCCCAGGCTTTTTGAATCGCTGGTTGAAAGACCTCGCGATAGAACGGTGTGCCCATCCGTTCCATGATCTTCTGCTCGAACTCGTCGCTGGAGCCGAGGTGTTGCCACCATGGCGTGCTTACGTCATCCTGGCGTGCTCGCTGCTTCAGCTCCCGCGCTTGCTCGGGCTGATCGCCGCCGAACTTGCGGGCATACCTCCTTTGTATGCAGCAATTCGTAGCACAACACATGCCAACGATTCTGCCAATTGGGAGCGAGGGAATCGAGCGGGGCATAGGAATGGGGCCGCGAAGCGGCCCCATTCCTATGCCCCGCTCGATTCCCAGATGGTATTATTTGGTCGCCAAGTCGACGCGTGCGCTCATGCCGGCGCGCAGCCCGGTCTGGTCGTCGATCGCCACTCGGACGAGGTATGTTCGGATCGTCCCGACCATGGTCGCCGTCGGCGCCACATACGTCACCTTCCCCTTGAACACCTGCTCCGGCAAGGCATCCGCGTGGATCTCGGCCGCCTGCCCGACCTGCACTTTGCCGATATCGA
>WNFZ01003375.1_pt1 | contig 21312 bp, 26 predicted proteins | sample 5400081 | NCBI WGS metagenome assembly WNFZ01 (sample SAMN13153365, study PRJNA577476) | soil metagenome | isolation source: 80 cm soil or saprolite under grassland replicate 1 | place: USA:California | collected 2016-06-15
TACTGGCCGCCACGGTCGACGCGGCTCTGGCTCGTCATTATTCGGTCTTGATACCGCTAGTGGTTGCCTCCGGGGTTTGCTTTCTCATTACGTTGTCAATCATTCGCTGGTGGCGGCCAACCTCACGCAAGAAGACAAGCACAGGTTATGTACGCGACACGGATCGATGAAGCGGAAGATCACAGGTTTTGACAAAGACGACGAAGATCATTGGCGCGCAATTTTGGAATGCGGGCATCGCCAACATCTACGACATGATCCGCCGATGACTACTCGCACCTGGGTTCTGACGGAGGAAGGCCGCGCCTCACGCATCGGTTTTGAACTCGATTGCAAGCGTTGCGACGAAGAACCCAACGCACTTAATGAGTAATTCCAAAACCAACCAGCGGAACGTTGTCTTACGGGCGGCGGCGGATCTATTTCCAGGGTATTTCGCCCTCGTAATGGCCACTGGAATAATCTCCATCGCCTGTTTCCTGCTGGAGATGAAGACGATTGCCCTCGTCTTGCTTGCCATTAACGTTGTTGCCTATGTGATCCTTTGGCTCTTGTTGCTACTGCGGCTCTTATTTTTCTTTTCACGTGTTAAGGCTGACATCAACGATCACCTGCGTGGCCCAGGGTTCTTTACCGTCGTGGCTGGCACATGCGTGCTCGGCAGTGAGCTACTGATCGTTGTCGATCAATATCGAATTGCCGTCGGACTATGGTTTGTCGGCCTGTTGCTCTGGGCGGTGATTATGTACACGTTCTTCGCGGCAATGACCGTGCGAGAAAACAAGCCGTCCATCGAGGCGGGCCTCAATGGTGGTTGGCTGCTGATCGTCGTCGCCACGCAATCGATTTCTGTGTTGGGGACCTTGTTGGCCAACCGTTTCGGCGATTATCGTGAGCCGGTTCTTTTCTTCACGCTTGGTATGTTTCTCCTGGGGTGCATGCTCTATCTACCGCTGATTACCTTAATCTTTTATCGCTTCACGTTCGTTAACGTTACGATGGCCGCGCTCACACCTCCCTACTGGATAAACATGGGGGCCGTTGCGATCACGACGCTGGCGGGTGCGCGACTAATCATTGCTGCTCCCGGATGGCCGCTGCTGAATGAGGTTGTCCCTTTTCTAAAAGGATTCACGCTGTTCTTTTGGGCCGCTGGCACATGGTGGATTCCACTCTTGTTTATCCTTGGATTCTGGCGTCACGTTTACAAAAGATTTCCTATTAAATACGACCCGCAGTATTGGGGGATGGTATTCCCGTTCGGAATGTACACGGTATGCACCTTCCAACTCGCGAAGGCCATTAACTTCCATCCGTTGATGGTCATTCCGCGTTACTTCATTTATCTCGCGCTTGCTGGATGGATAGCCGCTTCGATCGGCCTGATTTCAAAATTGACCTTCAGAAGACACCCAGCCCCTTAGTGAGGATTGGCAATTCCATATGACCAATATGTGACCAAAAAAACAGGACGCCGCGTATACGGGATGGTAAGGGATGGGAAAGAATGTAAAAACGCTTGATTTTCTTCGGTGGCTGCAACTTTCAAAAAGGCAAATACTTAGCGTTTTGCCGGTTGTCTAATTCGCAATGCGGAGGCCAGGGGTTCGAGCCCCCTCTGCTCCACCAACACTCCTGGTATCAAATATTTAGCGCGCTGGAATGGTGATTGAAAATATGTGAGGCTGAAACGAACAGAGCGCCCGTGATCACGATCGAGATCTCAGAGCGGAAATTCAAATTGCATATGGCAGAGTGAATTAACGCGGCCGTGCTTCCTGTCATTGGCTCTGACAGATCGCTAGCCCATTTGCCCTAACACATTCAGACGACGCCAGCCTCTTTGATGTCGAGCGTACCATTTGTGGCATCGAGGGTCGCCATGACACCGACAGGCAATGTCAGTTGATCGTCGGTATGTCCGATTGTTAGACCATAAAGCACCGGGACTTTCAGATTGCCTAGAATATTGTCGAGCACCTCGCCTAAACCGTATGGGATCGTCGTAGAAGGCTTGTAGTCTTTAGCTCGGCAATCCTGGCACTCGCCAAAGATCACTCCAGCAACACCGTCGAACTTTCCGGCCAGCCGCAAATGAGTCAACATCCGGTCGATGCTATAAGGCTCTTCATCAACGTCTTCCAGGAAAACAATCTTTCCTCGCGTCTCGATTTCATAAGGCGTTCCAATCGTATTCGATATCAGGGTGAGATTCCCGCCGATCAATGGACCGGTTGCAGTGCCGGGCCGAACAGTTCGCAGAGGGTGACTTGGACGCAGTTCGTTACTCTCGGGTGGATTGGTGACCTTGCCGATCGGTTGAGTCGCAAACAGCGCCTTGCGGAAATGCTTCTGTGTGTAGTCTGTGAAGCGAGACAAAGTGATCGGACCGTGAAAGCTCACCAGCTTCGCATGCTTGTTGATTGCGAGATGCATCGCCGTAATATCGCTGTAGCCGAGAAAGATTTTGGGATTGTGATGGATCAGATCATAGTCAATTCGATCCAGGAGATGCATCGAGCCATAACCGCCGCGAATGGCAAAGACTGCATCCACGTCCTTATCGCGAAACATCATATGCAGGTCGTCCAGACGCTCTTCAATCGAAATGCTGTAGTCATTCATGCGCTTGCCGGCGTTCTTTCCCATTTTCATTCGCAAGCCGAAATACTTGATGGTCCGTTCAGCAAGTGCGAGTCGATCAGGATCGGGAACATACGTTGCTGGAGTAATCAAGCCTACAGTATCACATCTTCAATGCCTTTGGGCGAATGAGTCCATCGGCGGCGGCTGTTGCCCAGGTGAAGTCCTTCACCGTCAAAGCGAGCGATAGACCAACAGCCAAACTGTGCAAGAAAGTTCTGCGTTTCATAGTCAAATTGTCTTTTGTCTTGAAGGGCAGCAGTATACAAGCAATTACTCAATCCGACACTCTGACCATGCAGAAGTCACCGGCAATGAGTCCCACCACGTTCGAGCATCGGTTGTTGTCGCAAGCAACTCGCACAGTCCTTCTCGCAATTCATCGTTAAGATCGGGCCGCTCATTGAATTCCGCTCGCATAGCGCATTCACACTGAGGCATCTCGTGCGACTTTGATATGCCAAAATGGTATCTCAACTGCTGTGTTGGGTCTGAAAGCCAAGTGGCCAACACGTGGCCAAAAATAACTGCACGCAACGTATATCCGATGGTAAGGAATGGGAAAGAACCGGAAAACCTCGTTTTTTCTTCGGTGGCTGCAACTTTCGAAAAGGCAAATACTTACGTTTTTGCCGAGAGTCTGATTCGCAATGCGGAGGTCAGGGGTTCGAGCCCACTCTGCTCCACCAACACTCCTAATATTTAGCCCGCTGGTCCTATTGCTCTATTTCTCATGTGGCTAATATGGTGACAATCTTTCTTCGTTGAATTGAAGAGTTTTAGGAAGGCCTTTAAATATCAGGTCGCCGCACCCGCAATGCGGAGGTCAGCGGTTCGAGTCAAGGTATCTCCTATGGATCCTGCCGTGATCCAGTGCGGGCGATCTCTGGCCCATCAATCGCCTCACCGTTTGTAGGCCTTGTGGTCGTGATTGTGCGGCCAGCAATTGTCTTTCTGCTCTACTTCAGTCAATAACCGTTCAGTCATTGCGCCTTTTCCGACGTCGCACTCTTGCTGTTGTCTTCATACTGTGTTTCTTTTTCGGCAAGTAGCTTCTGGATTATTCGCTCGGCCTCGTCATAGTCCCCTTCACCAACGTGCATCCATCGAATTCGTCCTTGCTTATCTAACAGAAAGACGGTTGGCCAGGCTGCGACATTGTAAGCGTCCCATGTTTGGTAGTCGTTATCCGACACCACCGGGTAATGAATTTCCAGGGAAGTAACTTCGCGGCGAAGGTTTTCCAGTTTTTTTTCGTAATCAAACTCGGGCGAGTGCACGCCAACGACGGTGAGGCCCTTTTCGCGATAGCGATCGTACCAGCCTTTGATGAACGGCAAGGTGTTACGACAGTTAAAGCAGCCGAAAGTCCAGAAATCGATGAGCACGACGCGACCGCGCAGATCCTTGAGCTTTAGGGGTTCTGAGTTTATCCAATCACCGGCGGCTAGATCTGGCGCAGGGGCAGGCTGCGAACTTTCATATGTAGTGTGCATCCGAAAGGGACTCAGCAATCGCTTTGAGAAACCCGTAGCCACGATCGACGCGCCTACTATTACAAGCGCCACAACCATTCCGATTAACATATTCCGTCGTCTATCCATTGATGTTTCCGTCGCGCATCAGATCACGGGCAGGTTAGCGCCCCCAGACTCAATCTCTGTCTCCAATACGACTGTGACCCTAGCGGCGGATGTTGTGGAACCGTTACAGAGTTCAAAGGGAGCGTCTCCACCCGCCCGGGTTTAGTTGTTAGTTACGCAACAGGGCTCAATAACCGTCCACATCGACAACAGCTTCGGCAAAGCCCTGCGGGGCTTCCTGAGGCAGATTGTGCCCGACACCGCCCTTGATAATACGGTGCGAATATTTGCCCGAGAATTTCTTTGCATAGGAACTAGCGTCCGGATGCGGCGCTCTATTGGCATCACCTTCAAGGGTAATGGTGGGCACGGTGATGACGGGACCTGCGGCAAGCCGCTTTTTCCAGATCGTCATGTTTCGGATCACCTTCAGCCAGTGCCAAGCGCCGTAACTCCAACTCGTTGAAAACCAGAGACAACACAGTTGCGATTGAGCCAAGTGCGGAGGCAAATCTATTAGACGATGGTATCGGCAATACCTTGGTATCAATACGTGGGACCAGCGTTAAGCAAAAGGTGGGCTTTCAAGATCGCTTGATAATGAACACGGTTTTGTCGTCGATTAGGGCGTCATCGCCGTTCTGTCGCAGGAGGTCGTCTTGCTTTACCGCGTGCTTCAACAATGCATTGCAGATGTCCCGTGCCGGTTGACTGTAGTATTCCTGCAAGACCGCTTCGAGTTGCTCGCGTACTTGTTCATCGCTGCCGTCGTAAACTCCATCGGTATAAAGGACAACAATATCTCCCGGACTCATCAACGTGATTTCAGCGATATCGGAAGAGGTGAACTCTCTTTGCCGGAAGCTCATGGAGTAGTATTTTTTACGATCCGGGTGGTCTGAGGGGATTTGCAAGCCGAGCGCAAGGAATTGCGCCATGCGGCCTTCATCTATCTTCATGAACTTGCGATATTCGGCTGAGTACACCAGCGGTGGAGGATGTCCAAAATTAACGAATCGAAAATGGCCGTTTGGACGCACTTCGCCGTATAGCATGGTCGCGAGTTCGCGCGCATTTTCCTTCTCCGTGATCCCCAGCGCGTTGCGGGCGGTGACCGATTGCGCCAGGCGGAGATTGAGATTTTCGAATAGCTCGGGCGTAGTTTTTCCGTATCGGTCGAGTTCGGAAAGCGTCAAAGCATGAAATGTGTCATGGACTGTCGAGGCGATTTTCGCCGAGATTATTCCGTGTCCTTGTGCGTCAACTATCAGCGCACCGGCCGTTGTGTAGAGCTCGTGCAAGTCTTCCGCGACTCGTGCCTGCTCCGAACTCCGGGCGTCTCTATACTCTGTTTCCATCTCAGGCCTGTAGACCGGAGTAGACTTCAACCATTGCACGTGATCGTCGACGGAATTACGCAGCGGCGCACCCTGGGGCAGTGGTTCGAGGAACTCCTTTGACAGCCGCAGAGCGCGCTTAATGCGTGCATCGATGTCGTAACGCTGTTGAAAGTTGATGTACTCAAAGAGGTCGCCGCCGACAGTTCCCGCAGGAATGGAGTTCCCGTACATTTCGATGCCTTGTAGGTGCGGAATCGCACCTTCCACCGGCATGAGCCGATCACGCAAATATTCATCGATACTCAGAACTGGGTAGGCTTCGGTCATAGTTACGTTCAATGATGATAACCTATGCTCTCACGGCGAGCTCAACCAGCGCGCCGAGCCGTCAACTCTGAACGTGAAGATGCGACAAAGTTCCGGACTAATGCGGCGACTTCATCGGCGGCCGTGTCCAGTGCGAAATGCCCCGCATCGAGCACATGAACTTCAGCCCTGGGCACGTCGCGGCGATAAGCCTCCGGTTCTGAGAGCTCGAATGACAGATCATACTTGCCCCAAAGGACGAGAAGGCGAGGCTGCTTCTCGCGCATCCAGGCCTGCCACTTCGGATATGCATCTATATTCGTTCGATAGTCATAGAACAGGTCGCTTTGAATGTCGGCTTGGCCGGGCTGGTTGAGAAAGGCAAATTCATCGGTCCAGAGATCCGGATCATAACGTTCCACGTTGGGATCGCTCCCGACGTGGCGCGTCCGCGTCGTCGGCAGCGACAGGAGATTTGTGCGCAGCGCGCTTTCGTTGGCTGCGCGATCGGTCCAAAAGGCCTGCCGCGGCTTCCAATTCGCCCCCAATCCTTCGTTGTGCGCGACGGCATCCTGGACGATGAGAGCCTCGATTCGGTCCGGATGGGCCAGGGCAATGCGAAAACCCACTGGCCCGCCGTAATCCTGCATGTAAAGCGTGTAGCGTGAGAGCCCGAGCGCTTCGGTGAAGTGATTCATGATCTCGGCGTAGTGATCGAACGTATACGCGAATTTCTTCGAGTCCGGCCAGTCGCTGTGTCCGAAGCCCGGGTAATCGGGCGCAACAAGGTGATAGCGATCGGAAAGCCGGGCGAAGAGAGGCTCGAACATCCGCGATGACGACGGAAGCCCGTGCAGCAGGAGAAGCGTCGGCGCCTCTTTCGGGCCAGCCTCTCTGTAAAAGATGGAGAGCCCATCTATCTTTATCGTGCGATAAAAAGTCTGGCGTTCCACTGGACGTTCCTTTCCTTTGGCTTGGGCCAAAAATTGAAGCAATGCGAGCATCACAGAAACCGCCAACGTCATTAGAGAGACCTGCAATCCTCGGGTCCCACGGGGCGAGCTGAAAATGCGCATCGTTTAGCTCCTTTCTTATCCCGCCACCTCGAAAATCACTTCGAGCTCGACCGGAGTACCAAGCGGAAGACTTGCGACTCCGTACACCAAGCGGCAAGGGATCTTGTCTTCTCCGAAGACGTCTTGCAACAACTCCGAAGCAGCGTCGGCGACTTTCGGCTGATCGCGCACATCTCCCGAAGTGGCGACCGATACGCCGAGCCGGACGATCCGCGTCACTTTGTCGAGCGATCCCAAATGCTGCCGCGCGACAGCGAGGACGTTGAGCGTCGCGAGGTGGGCCGCTTTGCCCCCCGCTTCCACATCGAGCTCCGCGCCGACACGCCCAATGAACTTCGCCCCGTGGCCTTCCGTGGGGAGCATCCCGCTGAGAAAAAGCAGATTGCCCGTCTGCACCGCTTCCACATAGGTGCCGAACGGCTCAGGCGGTGCCGGGAGCTTGATGCCAAGTTCTTCCAACCGCTGCTCGGCGTGGGCTGGGAGAGAGGCTTCGCCGCTTACCGTTCGCGTCTTCGAATTTGTATTCATTGGTCTCTCTTTCGTTAACTACTCGATACGCAGGCTTTGTTCCATAGCGTAGCACTGATCCCAGACATAGACGTCAAAGCCGGCGAGTTTGGTCGACCACTTGGGCGTTAGGGTGTTGACACATTGGGCCGCCACCCGATCGATGTAGTTATCGAAGCCCGCCCATGGGTTGGCCTTATCCAGCGGATTCAACCCCACGCCGGGTTTGGTCGTAGCCAACGCCGTGGTGGCCGCCTGCTTCACGTCCCGATTGAACTCGGCTTGAAGATCCACGTCGGCATGGGTGCCCATCCGCGCCACGTGGCCGCCGACAAACGTATCCCAATCGATCTTTCGGATCTCCTCGAGCTGCGCGAAATATCCCGGTATGTCCTGGGCAAGAGCGAAGCGACGCCATGGCTTCCAGCCTGGGAACACGAGATCGACGACCATTAGCACACGCTGCGCCGGCGCGTAGATAAAAATGTTGCCCGGCTCGTGCGCGTTGCCATGGTATGAAAGTTCGAGTACCTGGTTGCCAACGGGCAGTGTGTATTTGTCTGAGAAGGTAACCGTTGGCAGCGGCCGGTTCGGATCCGCATCTCGCTTCAGCAGTCGGAGCGTCTCTTCGTGCGCGATAATGATCGGGTGACCGCCCAAAGCCTTCGCGCCGCCGATATGGTCGGCGTGGGAATGACTGTAGATCAGGTGCGTGATGGGCTTGCCGCTCACTTCGGCGATCGCCTGAGGAATATGAGCCGCCAGGGTTTGCGGCGCATCGATCACTACGACACCGCGGTCGTAAACAAGAAACATCGACTGATATGCGTTGTCGGTGATCATGTGAAGACCTCTTCCCAGATCCTGCAGACGATAACCCTTGGCTGGATCGATGGCTGGCCCCTGGGCTGAAGCCGGCACATCCAGCTACTTGCCGATCCTCACTCCTATTGGCGCAATCGACGGCATCTTCGGATATGGCTCGCCCGGCCCTCCCTGATTGGTACCTGAATTGTTGGATTGAGAGTAAGCGGCGTTAACGCACGCACAGATGCCGACAATTGTCAGCCCGACAAAACAGAGCCAGGCAATTTGACCATTTCCCATATTACTGTTCGTATTGTGATCCGGTACGCGCTGGGAAATGGCCGCAGTGCTTGATAAACCGATGCGATCTTTAGACATCTCACTCTCCTATCTCATCGCCAAATGTCGTTGCATTCTTATTTCACTCCAACTTGGTTAACGCTAAGGTCCCAAGGTTCTATTTCGTGAATCCTTGACTAGTTCAGCGAACATGAAGGACCTCCTCCATGTAGCGGTCGGCGCCGGCTGCTGCCTCCTCCGGACTGCTGCCGTTTTGACGGGCGCTCAGGTAGGGCGCGTACCAATCCCACCAGTGGTGCTGGGCGTGCGTCTTCTCGTAGTGGTCGTGGTGCTCCGCCGTCTCGCGGAGGAGCTCTGCAAGGGTCGCGACGTCCGTGGCCAGCGCCCGCGCCGACTTCCATTCGCGGCCGGGAAGCCGCGTCCTGATTTCCTGGAGCAGCCAGCCGTTCCCGTCCGGATCCTCGAACGAGGCAAACGAGAAGTAGGAACGACCCTCAGGGTCGCGCCCGCCGACGCGTGGGTGCTCCACAGCGTTGTTGAAGGGGCCGCCAGCGTAGTGGAAGACCTCGCTCACGTCGACGCCGCGGGCGATCAGGTCGTTGCGGCGGCGTCGATGTCGTCCACGGCGAGGACCAGGTTGTTCGTCGAGCCGGGCTTCGCCGAGGTGATTCTCTTGCCGAAGATGATCGAAGCTTCCGAGTTGAGTGGCGTCATCTGCACGCCGCGGAAGTCGCCATTCGCGACATCGATGTCGAGCCGCCAGCCGAGATTTTCGTAGAACGCCTTCGCGCGGTCGACGTCGGAAACGCCGAGCAACACGACTTCGAGCTTCATGTCTAATTGTGCTTTTTCTAGTGCGCTCATTATGTGTTCCCCTTTATAAAACTTGTCAGGCCGCTTTTGCCGACGCGGTGAATGTCGCCTCATTCTTCCTGACGAACTCCTGCACGCTCAGCGGCCCTTGCCCCGTTAGCGTGAGCACGTCGTCCGACATCCGATCGTAGCGTCCCGCGCGGTGCAGATCCGCCATCGTCGCGAGGTGGTTCACCAGGTGAACCGGCAAGCCGCGCTCGAGTAGCCCGTCCCGCCACGGCTCGACCGGAATGTCCTGAAAGGTGATCGTGCGGCCAAGCGCCTTTGAATACTCCTGTGCATAGAAATGCATGTTCTCGGACTGCGGGCCGGTCAGGTGATAGATCTTGCCGATGTGCGACTGCGGATTGACAAGTAGCGCGGCGACCACACGTGCAACGTCTTCCACTGCGACGGGCGAAGTTTTCCCATCGCCGAACGGCAGTTTGATCTGATTTGATTCCCTGACCGAATCCGCAGTGAAAATCAGGAAGAAGCCTTCCAGAAGCACTGTCGGCCGCACGTGCACGACTGGCAGACCGGACCAGTTCAGCGCCTGCTCGCCAAGCCAGTGCAGCTTGTGCTGCGGGCTCGCGGTGGTTTCGGTGATGCTCATCTGCGAGATCGTCATCTGCGACATATTGATGAACGCTTTGACGCCGTGATGCTTCGCCACCGCCGCCACATTGACCGTTGCGGCCAGATAGGCATCCGAAACGGACATGCCGAAGTACATCGTCTCGCAGCCGGCAATCACCCGATGCATCGAATCGAGATCCAGCAGATTGCCGACTACGACGTCCGCACCCATGTCGCGCAACGCCTGCGCGCGTTCGTCTTCATTTCGCACCAGCGCACGCACCGCCTTGCCTTGCTTCAACAGCAGCTCAGTGACCGTGCGCCCTATCCCGCCGACGCGGCCCGCCGCACCAGTGACCAGAATGGGCTTTGCCATATTTTTTCCTCCAACGACTAGAGTCATCTCATTGGGAGCTCACTTCAGCAGCGTGATGAGCGGCTTCCCTTTTTCGACGACATACGTGGCGAGCTCTGCCCCGTTGCCGCTGCCGATTGGCTCGGTCCGTTCGCGTAAGCGGGCCAAGCCGACCGGATCTCTCCGGACCACATCTGCACTCAGCGCCCTCGTCGGAAGGCTTACGCGCGCGACCTCGCGGCGTGGCCGGGTTCGATCTGATTTCAGGACTCTTCACAACCACCCACCTGCAAATCCCGCTCGGCGCAGGCCTTCAACTACGTAACGAGACTTTCGCATCAATTGCCAAAGAAAGCCTGTGCGATAGTTTTCGATCATCAGCACAATCGGTCCCTGGTTAATTCCGTAATGCCAGGGCGAGAGCCAACCGCACCTACGACCTTCCTGGTCAGGAAAGGTTGGATTGAAGGTAGCCTCAAGCCCGTAAGGATGTTCAACGCCAATTTCAATCTCGTTGAAGTGTTCGAGGGTCGGAAGAACGATCTCGGGAGCGAATGGCAGCGAAGCCACTACGGCCCAGGGCGCCAAAGTACCGTCGTCTGGTCCATCCGGAACCCCGCGCGCCACGTAATCGAAAAACACGCGCTCAATGCCTTCGATGGTAAGCACCTTCGGTCCTGGACCCTCACAAGCCGTAAGACCCCAGCAAACTTCGCTATAGCCCTTGAACTCATTTGGATTTTGCCGCGCGTATTCACGCTGGGCATAAGTTGCCCGCCTGCTGTTCTCGAAATAATCCGAATGATGTTCGCGCATGAATTCGTCCTGGATTTCGCGAAAATCGATCCAGATATGCGAGAACTGATGCGTAAAGAGCGGGGCGGCGTAGAGATACTCATGATCATAAACTTTCTTCCACTGATAGGCTGATGAGCGCGCCTGATAGCATTCCGCGGGCAGTGGAAGAGTTGGCGAGCCGAGGCCGAGCACATAAGCCAGCAACGCCTCGTCATACCGCTCCCAGCGATAATCCAGGAAGCCTGACTCAGGACTCCAGCCGTGCCACAGAAAAGCGCCGTCGGCGGTTGCCCATCGCCAGTCGGCGCGGTGGTAAAGCGCGTCGGCCAGCTTGCGAATTTCGCCTTCTTCTTCCGAATCGCGGTCGAAGTAGGCGGCTGCAGCAAGCATTCCGGCGAAAAGAAAAGTCGAATCAATCGTTGACAACTCACATTGCCACGCCCGCCGGCCCGTCTGCATGTCGAGAAAGTGATAATAGAAACCTTTGTATCCAGTCGCGTTAGGACTCTCGCTTTGTTCGCTGGTTGCGAAAAAGCGGAGCTTTTTCAATGTCCTTTCTATCGCTTCTTCGCGAGAAATGAAGTGGTGTTCCACACCAACCGGATAGACCGAGAGCGCCATGCCGACTGCAGCAATGCTAGACGGCCAACCACCCTTGGTGCAGTCGACGACCAAGCCGTTATCCTCATTGACTTCGTCAATGAAATACTTGAATGCGTCAGACTGAAGAGCGGAGAGAAGTTTCTCCTGCTGGTTAGTTAGCTGATACATGGACCACAGCTTTGGCTTATCGCCTTAGGACCTTCTTAACTCTCCCTCATTTGATCGCGTCCTCGACAGCCAACGTCCTCGATGAGTTTGGGCGGAGTCTCTCTTTCGCTTCCTGCGAACGAATAAAAACAAAACGGGCCGGGCTACCGTTGGCGCTGGTTGGCCCCCATTTTATCACGTCATAAAGTTGCCGGAGCACATCGTCAGTGACACGTTGATCAAGCCAGACGTTGTGCGTTCGCGCTTTCCGATCAAGAGCTTCGTCTCCCAGCATATTATTCATTGCTCTTTGTTCCCCCATTCATGAGAGAAGATACCCGCTTCTCCTAAATCAAGCGAAGCCATCACCAGACTTTGCTCGCATATGGAGCTGGCAGTTAGATAAACAGGCAGACCAAGCCGCACGCTATTCGCGAGTATGACAATAACGCTAAACCACAGCAGCGTATTAGGCCAAATCTTTGCCGAGACGCAAGCAAGTCGATGCAACTTTATTAGCGTATATTGAACTCCCTAGCCGATGAGTTGAACCTTGTAGAGTGATAGATGCATAAGAAAATCGCGGGGCCAGAACCTGAGAGCAAGAGAATTCAATGTTTCTAACGATCGAGATTACTATAACTATCGCAGGAGTCCTGGCCTTAATTTACCTGATCGTCGATCGGACGTTTTCGGCCCCACGCTATCACGGGCCAATCACAAATCACTTCAATGGCAGAAACTTTCGCAATCTTGAGCCTCCCGAACGGAGGGGTCTTATCGATTTCCTACGCTGGCAATTAACCAGCCAGCGCGGCCATTGGAACAAGTGGACAGATTCTAAACCCGGCTCCGCGCCACCAACACGGCTAAACGGTAAAGACTTACGAGTTACGTTTGTCAATCATGCGACGGTGCTCATTCAAACCGAAGGTCTAAACATAGTTACCGATCCGATCTGGTCCGAACGCGCCAGTCCGGTCAGTTGGGCTGGTCCGAAGAGACATAGATCTCCTGGACTACGCTTTCAAGACTTGCCGCCAATCGATATCGTGCTGATCAGTCATAATCATTACGACCATTTGGACATTAAGACACTTGTAAGACTGCACGCCGAGCATCGACCACGATTTGTAACGGGTGTTGGGAATCGTGCGTTCCTTGAAGCTCACGAGATTACTGATGTTACCGAACTCGATTGGTGGGAAGCCGCGAACTTTTCCGACGAACTCACTGTGACGTGCGTACCCGCTAAACATTTTTCTGGACGCGGGTTGAGCGATGGTGACGCTACACTTTGGTGCGGTTACGTCATCGAAGCGTCGGCGGGCAACGTTTACTTTGCCGGCGATACCGGCATGGGGAGTCACTTCGTTGAAATCAAGAATCGATTCGCACCGTTTCGTTTAGCCTTATTGTCAATCGGCGCCTATCTCCCCATTTGGTTCATGCACCCGGTCCACATATCGCCCAGTGAAGCGATCGAAGTGCACCATTTATTGGAGCCACGAGTCAGTATGGCAATACACTTTGGAACATTCGCGCTTGGTGACGACGGCGAATTTGAACCGGTGGCTAACCTTCGCGAGGCTTTAAGTTATAAAGACAAGAGCGATTCGCACTTCTGGATATTGGACCACGGCGAAGGCAGGGATGTGCTTTAACCATTATTTGTCGCCCGCCTCGACGAGCGCCGCGAGTTTCGCAAGTGACATCCGCCAACCAGTCTCGTTGTCAGCGGGCGACAGGCCGGGCGGTAGCCCGTCATGCACGGCGTAGATATCGGTGCCGCCGTCTGCATCAACGAGCGAGTACGTGATCGTCATCTCGCCGCGCATCGCAGGATCTGTCGTCTCGAACTCGACCACTTCGACGACCTGCTCGTTCTGTACGAGCTTCACGAAACGGCCGTGGAACGTGTCGGTGTGTGCGGTCGTCTTGCCGGTCCCGGTCGGCGCGTCGTAGATGAGCGAGATTCGGAACGAGCCACCTTCGCGGGCGTCGAATGCATGCACGTGGCTGGTCATGCCGGTGGGCACCATCCACGTCGCGACCGCGCGCGCATCGAGAAGCGCGCGATAAACGATCGCGCGGGGCGCGTTGACGTGGCGACTGATGCGGGTCGAGCTCATGCCCGAACATTAGCACGCACTGAGTACAGGCAAAAACATCCTGGACCAAAAATAGATTCGTGTCGCGTGCAATTAGGCTGACTGAATAAGCCCGATGATGTTACCGTCCGCATCCTTTATAGATGCAATCAGCTTACCCTCACCGACATCTTTAATCTCTTGCTGGATTTGGGCTCCATCATCTAGAAGTGATTGCAGAGTTTTTTTAAGGTCGTCTACGTGCCAGTAACCGACAGGCCCCATCATTCCTGCTTTGTGGCCATTGGGATCCAAACCTAATTCCTGGTCTCCAACTTTAAAGCCAACACAGTACGCTTGGTCAACATAAGGTTCTACACCCAAAAGCTTGCTGTATAGCGTCTTTGCTCGAGCTATGTCTTTGACGGGACAGATGAACACTCTGATACCTTGATTCATGAAGATCCCATCTGCTCGACCAAACACCAACACCCTTTCAACAACTTGCGCTGCCCAAACGCCAACCCCCGTTTCTCATGTGGCCAATACATGGACAGAAATAACTGTACACCGCCTCAATACTTTTGAGGCGCTTCAACTTAAGCTTGCGAGCGCAAGACGGAGGTCTGGCGGTAAAATCGGGTAGTGGGGCAGTTTCAAGTAAGCGCGGTCATAACAGAACCGAGCGCGGTAGCGCCGGATGCTGGAAATCAACATGCGTCCGAAGCGGGTCAGCCCGACTTTCGTAAACTTCTCTTTTTTGGCGACGGATATCACCGAAGACTTTAGTATCCGGGTTCGTCGCAGTGATATGAGGTCAGTACCACCTCGCGGTAGCGGGTGGGGCCGCCTGCCAGCAGGCGATTTCACGGCCGCAATGCTCGATATGCCGCTGTGTCCAATTGCGAATCTAACACCCACCCGCTACCGCGAGGTGGTACTGACCTCATGCCACTAAGGCTATAGTGAAATCGACATTCATAGGGATCCATCCGAGTTTTCAGTACTCACGACTTTGAGGATTTTTGGTGAGGCGCGATTTCAATGCTAGCAATGGTAGGAAAACGAATTGCAGAATTAGGAAGATGATGTTAACCAATCGGACTTTTCGGTCAGTCATTTTTGCGTTCAGTCTAATACCGGCCGCGCCGCCAGACGGCCCGTCCGTTTACACTAAGACTTCGGGAATCGGAACTTCGAAGCATCCGATCATCGACAGTAGGATGACCGACAGAGAAGCTTTCGAGGGTTTGGATCCACAATGTCCAAAAGACATTCGCAAGAGGCAGAAGGTCGTCAAGGTTAAATATTATTCGACCGACGGAAAGATTCACCAGGGCCAAATTGTCATTGATACTGATTTGGTAGAAGACATCAAGAAGGTGTTCGCGGTAGCGTTAAAGGAACGCTTCCCGATTTATTCGGTCATTCCAATTTCAGATCTACGTTTTCGCAAGGACGGCCGCTGGGATGACGAGCTTTCCATGGAGGCCAACAACACCTCCGCGTTCAATTACAGAGAAATAACCGGCGGCGGCCGCCTATCAAATCATGCTTACGGCAAAGCGATCGACATAAACCCTTTCCTGAATCCTTACATCAAGGATGGTACTGTTCTTCCTCATGGCGCGAAATACGATTCCAGTATCGCTGGCACTTTCACGGCTGATCATCCGATCGTACATGCCTTCCTACAGCTCGGCTGGGTTTGGGGTGGCAACTGGACATCTCCCCGGGACTATCAGCATTTTGAAAAGCTACTGAAGAGATAGCGAAGCACTTACATTCTTTGGGTGTCACTCTAATCAATTCATCCTCAAGCTGAATTGTGGCTTTGCGAAGTTCAAGGCCGTTTCCCAAAAATCCCTGGCCTAATTCAAACGATGTCGGCATTGACCCCTCAAAGCCGCGAACTATACCGGAAGTCCTGTTGGTGTCGATCTCCTCATAAGATCTTTCTCAAGAATGAATTTTCAACAAAGTGGCACCATGAGACATTGACTGGTTGCCATGTCTGGATGAACGGTCGGCAAACTCACCCTTATCGCTTCAGCACGCGGCTGGTTGCCCTTCGGCGGTGTGATAACATCCCAATCTGAAGCGTTTTAGTTAGATCCATTCACTTCTCGAAAAGACCGCCGGTAGGTACTCAATGAGTCTGTTGACTGTCAAGAATGTGTCTGTGCGCATTGAAGGCAAGGTTATTGTCGAGAACCTGAGCTTCGAACTAGGACCAAGCGACACGTTAAGCATTTTGGGTCCAAACGGCGCCGGCAAGACCGTGCTCTTGAAGGCCCTGCTCGGTATGGTTCCTTATTCGGGTGAGATTGTCTGGGAGCCGTCAGTGAGAATTGGTTATGTTCCTCAAAAGATCGACGCCGATCGACACCTTCCACTTACCTACAGCGATCTTTTCGAATCGAAGTGTCAAATCGCAAAGGTGCCAATCGAACAAATTGCAAAGGTCTCTCGAATTGTCGGTCTGACAAAAGAGACTTTGGCAACGCCGGTCGGCCATCTCTCAGGCGGGTACTTCCAACGAGGCCTGATTGGTTTTGCGTTAATTGGCAAACCCAACGTGCTGCTGCTCGACGAACCTACCGCCAGCATTGATGAACCAGGTGAAGTGCACATCTACGAACTGATCCGTCGGCTTCAGGATGAATACAAACTGGCCGTCATCACAGTGTCGCATGACCTAAGTTTTGTCTATCGCTATGCGAGCAGGGTTTTGTGTTTGAATAAACGAAGTGTCTGCATGGGTCCGCCGCGTGAAGCGCTCAATCCCGACGTTCTGGAAAAACTGTATGGACCCTCATTCGGGTACTACGTCCATGACCACGGCAACAGCGCTGACTCGTGAGGCTGCGTCCGTTCGTTTTTGCACATCATGATCTCTTGAGCGAAATTCTGTAAATCGCAATGACAGCGCCGGCCTTGTATTCGATTGTCCTGGTACTCCTGACAGCTCTTGCTGCCGGCCTTGTTGGCAGCTTCGCTCTGATGAAGCGCATGAGTCTGGCGGGAGATGTGATCTCGCATGTCGCATTGCCGGGTTTAGGCATTGCCCTGCTGCTCCATTTCAATCCACTGATTGGCGCTGCAGCGACATTGCTGATCGGAACGATACTAATTTGGCGACTACAACAAGGTAGGACTCTTACCACGGATGTGGCGATCGGTGTCATCTTCACGGCGGCGTTGGCGATCGGCACTCTGGTGACGCCGAGTGAGGATTTGATCGAAGCCTTATTCGGAGGCTTTCAAAGTCTTACACTCCCGTGGTTCGTGCTCGGAGTGTTTGCGGTCTCTGGCATCATCGCCTTCATATATTCCTTCCGCCACAAACTGATTCTCGCTCTGTTTTCGCCGGAACTCGCAGCCGCTACAGGCATCAATGTAGCTCGCCTCGACCTTTATTACCTGCTCATTTTCAGTCTAACGGTGCTGCTGGGACTTAGGTTTTTAGGCGCTTTGCTGGTTGGGGCATTGATCATCGTCCCGGCGGCGACCGGGCGTCAATTAACTCACACTCTGCCAGCGTTTCTAACCGCGTCCTCAGCGGCAAGCGTTCTCTCGGTAGCGATCGGATTTCTAATTAACCGTTACTACTCCCATCTCACGCTTGGCTCAGTAACTCTAAATCTTTCACTTGGTCCCGCAATTATCTCGGTCGCGACGGTTCTTTTCCTGCTGAGTTTATTGCGCAAGAAAATTTGAATTGACTGGGTCACAAACTCTCCTTAACATTAACTGTTTCGCAGTCACAACTAGCGACGACCACTACCCGGTCAACCACTCGAACTAAACTCCAACCCTCTTGCTGTTATCGCGGCCAGAGAAGCGGGAATCCTAATTCGGGAGGTAATCTATTTCGACAGCTTTTCAACAAGTGGTTATCTCTCTCATAATGAGCAGTCGCTCGCATGGTATTTAATGGCCGCATCCAGATTCTGTGGAATTGCCACAGCTGGCAATTAGCAGCCCCGGTCAATACTCAAACCAGACCATTCGTCATTTGGCTTAGTCATTTCGTTGGAACCTGTTCGTGCGAAGGATCTCCAACGGTATTCTCGTCGACTCCCGTGAGCAAGTGAGATAATGGTGCGAACTGGCTGGCGATTTGGAAACTTAGTTACATAAATGAGAAGACGCGAATTCATATCACTCGTTTCCGCGGCCACTGCCTCGGCTGCCCTATCCAGGTTTCCAGCATCAACGAAAGCGCAGCAGACGCTGCCGAATCCGGCCATCTGGCTGCGTTCCGGTCCGATGCTGGGCCACAGCGAAATTACTGAGACGGAAGTCTGGTTACAGACGAACAAGCCTTGTCACGCCGAAGTTCGGTACTGGAAACGCGGCAAGCCGGATGCGGCGCGCCTCACCGAAACTGTGAAGACTGACGAAGCGACTGATTTCATCGCGCGCTTCAAGCTCTCGCGCCTCGAGTTCGGCACACGCTATGACTACGAGGTCTACCTCGACGGTCTGCGAGTTCCGCTGGTTTCGAATCCTTCCTTTCAGTCTCAGGCAATGTGGCGTTGGCGCACGGACCCACCCCCGTGTCGCATCGCTATCGGCTCGTGCGCGTACATTAACGACACTGATTACGATCGGCCGAACCAAACGCCGTACGGTGGTGGCTACGAAATCTTCGAAACAATTGCTCGACAGCAACCGGATGCGATGCTCTGGCTGGGAGATAATATTTACTACCGCGAGGCTGATTGGTTAAACGAGACGGCCATGCGGTATCGCTATGCTCATGGGCGCGCCATACCGGAGATGCGCGGGTTGCTGGCCTCAGCACATCACTACGCGATCTGGGACGATCACGACTTCGGTCCGAACGATTCCGATCGAGCCTATCGCATAAGGGAAAGGTCTCTGCGAATCTTCAAGGATTACTGGGCGAACTCATCATATGGATTGCCGGAGACGCCCGGCATTTTTGGTCGTTTCGAATGGAACGATCTGGAGTTTTTCCTGTTAGACGATCGGTATTATCGATCGCCCAATCGAACGCCGACGAATCCAGGAAAAGCAATGTTCGGCGATGCGCAAATGCAGTGGTTAATGGACGCCCTCGTTTCAAGCAGTGCGCCGTTCAAGATCGTTGCCGGTGGTAATCAGATGATGAATCCGCTGACGCCGTTCGAAGCATTCGGTAATTTTCCCGATGAGCAAAAGCGTCTGATCGATTTCATCCGTGAGGCGCGCGTGCCGGGCGTGCTGTTCCTGTCTGGCGATCGTCATCATACAGAACTGATCAAGCGGACCGAGCCAGGGCTCTATCCACTCTATGACTTCACTTCAAGTCCGCTGACTTCAACCGCGGATAAGCCGCGCAAAGAAGAAGAAAATAATCCCGCTCGCGTTCCCGGCACCTGGGTCACCGGGGTACGCAACTTTGGGCTGATCGAGGCTAGTGGCTCAGCCAAAGAGCGCAAGCTGTTGTTACGAACTCTGGATGCGACAGGCAAGGAGTGGTGGCGGCATGAAATCAGCGCACGGGAATTGACGATTGCGAAATGACATGGCGATAGACCACTCCATCAGTTTGCAACTTCGTCACAAACCCCTGAGGGCGGCGCGGCGGTAGGCGCGTTTTTGCTCGTCGGTGAGGTTGGTCTTATTCTCATAAACAGCATTTTCCCAATCGCCATACATCGGATTGGGAACGACGATGAAGCGCGTGCCGAACTCCGCGCGTTCGCGGTCAACCTGGGCCGCGCGCTGCGCACTTGATTTACCGCTGAAACGATCGTTGAAGTCACTTAGAACGTCGCCCACCAGTAAGAGGACATTGAAGCGCGAATCAACTTTCACCCGCCGAGATTCTTTGCTGGACGGGGTGCCTTCTTCTCGGACCATGACGTTATTCTCGCTCGGATCGGGGAATCCCAACTTCCGTAGATTGGCAATCGTTCCGGCCTTTTCCGTTTGGCGGCGATTTGTGATGTAGAAAACGTGTACTCCCCGCCGAGCGGCATACTTTAGGAAGTCGACGGCACCGGGAACCACTCCCGCCTCCGCGCGCTGACACCAAGCAGTCCATGTTACGGAATCAAACGAGAGTCCACGCAAGATCAATTCGGCCTCATATCGCGAGTTGTCCAAAACCGTTTCATCGATGTCAACTATTACTGCCGGCCGCCGTAACTGCGCTCCATGCTTCGCTCCATAACTTCGAAGGTCCTGATCAAGGCGCAATCGTGCCAGGGTAAAAGTTTGATAAGCCAAAGCGCGATATTCGGCTGAGGACTGAGTCCACAAAACCGCACCTGTCAGGTACTCGCTATTTGGGCATTGTTTCGCTGAGGATGTTGTCTGTGCAATTGCGAGAGGTGCAATCGAAAACAGGACCGTACATAACACAATGTTAATGATAAAAGACCATTCAAACGCCCGTTTGGACATATGACTTCCGTTCATTTGACTCACCTCAGCCTGTTTCGAATATGCTAAGTGTTCCTATTTACCATGCGGCAAAACACTAAACGCCTGGAAGGGCGAAGAGTACAGTTATTTTAAAACGCCTGGAAGTGTGGCGCGATGAAGAGACCAGGTCTGTGCCTAAAGGGTACGGTCACGGCTATCAACGCGCTATTAGTTCGATTCAACCAAGTCGCGAAGCTTCGTTCCCGCAACAAAATCCTCGCGAGCAACTCATCTGAACATTTCGCCTACTCATCGCCCCTCACGGTCGTTCGTTAGAAAGCGATGCCCTCCGTCGCCCTGAGGCTTTAGCATAGACGCTTTATCGACTGAGTTCAGTTGAAACAGAAAACCCAGGGCGGCGACGCCGAAGACTCCAGGAGATTAGAACTCGGACTTTAGAGATTCGAATCAGGTGCAATTCAATTAACGTTTAGCCTAACGGCGTGGCGCCCACCCTTGGCCGAGCGTAAACCCGTTGCTCGCGAGCTTCAGATCGACTATTTCATCTATTTGGGATGGCCACAGCCCACTTGAAGGATACTCAAAAACCAGCCTTAATCCCCGCTCGTCCTCGCGCGCCACTATACATCCGTAAAGGCGTGGCCTATTATCACAACTTCTGTGTCCGCTTGGATCGGTTTTACAGAGCGCCCTTAACGAGCGCTCCCTTTCGTCAACTCACAAAATCTCACGATTTCCTCTAACAGCTTTGCGACTTGTTTCTTCATGGAGGGAAGATGATCGGCCAAAAGCTTTCTAACCGATACGACATCAGGACGGAGTTGGGTCGCGGCGGAATGGGCGTCGTCTATCGAGCACATGATCCCTTATTGAACCGCGAAGTAGCCATCAAGCTTATTCCTCCAACACTGCTGAGCCCCGAAA
>WNFZ01003589.1_pt1 | contig 21310 bp, 15 predicted proteins | sample 5400081 | NCBI WGS metagenome assembly WNFZ01 (sample SAMN13153365, study PRJNA577476) | soil metagenome | isolation source: 80 cm soil or saprolite under grassland replicate 1 | place: USA:California | collected 2016-06-15
CTCGATGAGTGAGCGATCTCATCGAGTTCAACCGGCGCCGCGGCCGTGATCGGCCAGGCGCGAAACATTTTGACAATCAATGAGGAAAGGACGTAAAAGCTAAGACACACTCGTGTCCGCTAAAGTGAGACCACCCCAAATCTCTGTCACCGCCCGCAAGTGTTGGATCGGATGCAATCGCTTTATCCACAAGTCCTTTTAGGATTTCGATGCCTCGTTTCGTGACCCACCAAGTGATGCCGCCGCTTGTCACCGGATGACGTAAGGTGCCGTTACCGGCGAAAAAGCTTCTTTTGAGAGCCGGCGAAGCGGACGGTTCGAGCAGGTGAAATGCTTTCATGAGGGCGAGTATTTGACCGAAAATTTCCTTCGCCTTGACCCCGCCTCTTAGGTTGTCAAACTCACTTATGCGCTTGCCTGGTGGCGGTACGCGTGGCGTCCTCGACTCTTCATACGCTAGACGCGCCGCAATTTGAGCTTCTTCAGCGGATGCAAAGCCTGCTTTCACATGAGACTCTCTTAGCCCAATACCCCACAACCAAAAGCCCCATTCTTTACCCACAGCTTTATTGCCGTGCTCGTCTTTTCCGTAGTCGTTACGGATTGTGGCATAGACTTCTCGAACGCCTTCCTTGAGCACATCGTCTGGATTCAACACAATAGTGTTTACTGAAAGCATATTTTGCGTAACCCTCCTATAAGTTATTTACAACGCCTTCGGCAACTTTTAGGAGTGTCACGTGATCTCGCATCAGTGTCAAAGGCAAATTTGGGCATAAGAAAACCGCCTTTGACGGTTGTTGTTTAAAAATCGAGAGGCTTCGGCAAGCCGGCTTGCCGAAGCCTCTCGGCCGTACGTCCACCATCGCTGGACCTGGCGAGGCTGCAGCATTTCCAGTAATGGAGATGAAGGCATCTGGTCTTCACATTTCACCTCTTTCGTTGAGAATCCTTACAAATTCTTTTGACTGATCAAAGGTCAAAGAGACAAAATTATCCAGCCGACCGGGACTTACAGCATTTTCGACTTTAATATTCAGGAACCGCTTGCTTACGCGCGCGGTACCGCTACCGCGACCGTAAGGAGCGGCTGAACACGCAAGCCGAAAATGCTTTAACTATCGGTCAGGCTTCAATAACCTAGCCGTAATGAAAGACAAAACATTCGGGGAATTCCAGCTATGACTACACCAAAGGCACCTGAAGTGATCCAATCCGACTCGTTCATTTGTGACTGCGAAGTATGGATGCGCACAGCCTGCAAAGGCGAAGAATTCTACAAAGAATATGAAGGCAACCGCTTCTGTGTTCTCCACTATCCAGGCAACGAGAAGGCGGAAGATTTTAAAGTAGTTCTGGAGAGGAAACTTGATTCGAAAGATTTCGATTTCTGTGGTATCTGGTTCCCATATCGCGCCAATTTCGCAAAAGCTCGTTTCAGCGTCAATGCCGACTTCAGCAAGGCCATCTTCAGCATGGGTGCCATTTTCAGAAATGCCGAATTCAAAAGGGCCGACTTTAGCAATGCCACATTCAGCGCGGATGCTGACTTCGCATTGGCCAAATTCAGCGAAGATGCTAACTTCAGCAATGCCAACTTCAGCGCGAAAGCCCACTTCAATGATACCGACTTCAAAAAGGCCGCCGACTTCAGAGAGGCTATCTTCAGCGAGAACGTCAGATTCATAGCGGCTAACTTCAAAGCGGCAGCCGACTTCAGCGATGCCAGCTTCAGCAAGGAAGTCTACTTCAGCGATGCCAGCTTCACCGCGGCAGCCAAATTCGCCATTGCCAGTTTCAACGCGGATGCCAACTTCAGCAAGGCCACCTTCGGTGCGGATGCCGACTTCAGCAAGGCGATCTTCAGCGCGGATGCCAACTTCAACTCTGCCAGCTTCAGCGCTGGTCCCAACTTCAGCAAGGCCAACTTCAGCGCTGCCGCCAAATTCGGCTTTGCCAGCTTCAGCGCGGATGCCGACTTCAGTGATGTCAGCTTCAGCGCTGGTGCAGACTTCAGCTCTGCCGCCTTTAGCGCGGCAGCCAACTTCAGCTCTGCCAGCTTCGGTGCCGCCGCAAAATTCAACCATACTAGCTTTAGCGATGCCGCCAATTTCATCGAAACCACGTTTAAGGATTACTTCTACTTTACAGGCAGCTCCTCAAGAAGGTCATTTGGTGATCAACAGCGACTCAACTTCCAATTCGCGCACTTTGAAAAACCAGACCGTGTCTCCTTCCGCACGCTCGATCTGAAACCACATTGGTTCGTCCACGTTGATTCGCGAAAGTTTGAGTTCATTGATGTTGAATTTAGATTTGTTCTGAATGAGGAGCTGAAGTATCTAAATAATGCTAATGTGATCGCGCCTCACCGCCTGCTTGCGATCGCATGCCGTCAACTCGCAGCCAACGCGGAAGAGAATCATCGATACAAACAGGCAGCAGACTTCCGTTACGCTTCGATGGATGCAGAGCGTCTGGAATGGCTGCAAGATCCCAAAAAAAGGAAATTCCAGTTTTTGCACTGGCTCTATTGGATAGCCAGCGGTTATGGCGAGCGTGTAGGCCTCGCATTCGGTGTCCTGGCCGTATTGTGGTTGTTGTTCGCTTTTTCTTATACGAAAGTTGGGTTTGAGCATAAGACGAACAACCCGAGCAACGATCAACAATCAATTGCCCCGCAAGAAGATGTGGCACCAAAGCCCGTCACCATCACGACGCAAACCCTGGTCATATCCGAAACCATCTTATCCCCTCTGCAATTTGAACATAAGACGGACAAGCCAAGCGGCAATCAATCGGCAATCGTCGCGCAACAAGATGTGGCGGGCAAGCCTCTACCCTTTAATAAGGTTTTCACCTACAGCCTGGGCGTAATGAGTCTTCAAAAACCGGACCCAAAGCCGGTCACCACTGTGGCGCAAACCCTCGTCATTTTCGAAACCATCTTATGCCCTCTACAAGCAGCACTACTTGCCTTAGCTATTCGACGGAGATTCATGCGCTAACCAAATCTCTTTACGAAATGCGCTTTTTGTCGAGAATTTGCTGAATCGAGTCTCTCAACTTGCGAATATTCTCTTGCGCCGGCGCAATCTCTAACGACCTCGAATAGACCGCCACAGCCAATTGAATGTACTGCAACGCCTCGTCGTACCGCGAGAGCCCCGCCAGCAGATCCCAGAGCCTTACCATCGCAATCCCCTTGTTGTTGTGGGCAGCGACATAATACGGGGCTATGCGCAGCGCTTCATCGAAGGCCTCGATGGCCTGAGCGTAACTCTTCGACGCCTCGTCGTGCCTGGAGAGCCCGGCCTTCAGCTCTCCCAGATTTCGCAACGTATTCCCTTTATTATTGTGGGCAGGGGCATAATCAGGAGCCAGGCGAAGCGCCTCATCGTAGGTCGCGATGGCCTGAGCGTAGCTCTTCGACGCCTCGTCGTGACTGGAGAGTCCGGCCTGCAGCTTTCCGAGACTTGCCAGTGCGTTCCCCTTGTTGTTATGGAATTGGACAACCTCCGGGGCTATATGCAGCGCCTCATCGAAGGCCTCGATGGCCCGAGCGTAACTCTTCGACGCCTCGTCTTGCTTGGAGAGCCCGGCGTGTAGATCTCCCAGTTTTCGCAACGCATTCCCTTTGTTGTTGTGGGCAGGGGCATAATCAGGAGCCAGGCGCAGCGCCTCATTGTAGGCCTCGATGGCCCGAGCGTAACTCTTCGACGCCTCGTCTTGCTTGTAGAGCCCGGCCTGCAGCTTCCCGACACTTTGCAGCGCACTCCCCTTGTTGTTGTGGGCAAGGACATAGTCCGGGGCTACGCGCAGCGCCTCATCAAAGGCCTTGATGGCCTGATCGTAGCTCTCCCACGCTTCATCGTGCTTCAAGAGCCCGGCCTGCAGATCTCCCAGATTTCGCAACGCATTCCCCTTGTTATTGTGGGCAGCGGCATCATCCGGGGCTATGCGCAGCGCCTCATCGTAAGCCTCGATGGCCCGAGCGTAGCTCTTCGACGCCTCGTCGTGCCGCGAGAGTTCGGCCTGGAGATCTCCCAGAGTTTGCAGCGCACTCCCTTTGTTGATGTTGGCAGCGACATGATCAGGAGCCAGGCGTAACGCCTCATCGTAGGCCTCGATGGCCTGAGCGTGGCTCTTCGACGCCTCGTCGTGCCTGGAGAGTCGGGCCTGGAGATCTCCCAAAGTTCGCAACGCATTCCCTCTGTTGTTGTGGACAACGGCATCATCCGGGGCTATGCGCAGCGCCTCATCGAAGGCCTCGATGGCCCGAGCGTAACTCTTCGACGCCTCGTCGTGCCGCGAGAGCTCGGCCTGCAGCTCTCCGAGACTTTGCAGCGTACTTCCCTTGTTGTTGTGGGCAGGAGCATTATCAGGAGCCAGGCGCAGCGCCTCATTGTAGGCCTCGATGGCCTTAGCGTGGCTCTTTGACGCCTCGTCGTGCCGCGAGAGCCCGGCCTGCAGCTTCCCGAGATTAACCAGTGCGTTCCCCTTATTGTTATGGTAAGCGACATGATCCGGAGCTATGCGCAGCGCCTCATCAAAGGCCCTGATGGCCCGAGCGTAACTCTTCGACGCCTCGTCGTGCTGCCAGAGCTTGGCCTGCAGCTCCCCGAGCCTTTGCAGCGCAACCCCCCTATTGTTGTGGGCAGCGACATCATCCGGGCCTATGCGCAGCGCCTCATCGAAGGCCTCGATGGCCTCTTGGTATTCAATCAAGGCATTTTGGTGAATTGAGAGGGTCGCGTAGTATTCTCCTTCCTGCATAGACACACGGCCACGGCTGAAGTTGTCAGGAAGGAATAGCTCATTTCGTATGCCGAGAAGCGCGCGGCAGACTTCATACTTGCTTGAGATCAAGGCCAGATCCATCTCAGTCAGCCACTGATTAACACCAACCTCCGAGTCTAGACGGTTCGCGTGATACACTCTTTCTGCAATCGCTGTGATGTCTCCTTGCTCCCCGCGCGAATGATAGTATTGGGTAAGGAATTGGTGGGCTTCGACGGTGGTCGGGTCTTTCTGTTCATACGCGAGACGGCGCATCAAGTCGTGAACGCGATACCAACCCTCGCCACGGTCTTCCGAATCCCAGACGAAGGAAAATTCAGTGAGATAATCGAATCCCTCTCTCGAAAAGTCCGGCTTTAACCCATCTATCAGGCTCACATACAAGTCTCTGTCGAAAGAGCGACAGGCGCTGAGCGCGCTGATGGCGTATTCGGTTGGCCTGTCTACGTATTTACGCAGGAAGCTCATCAGTTCTTTGCCTTTGAGGGCAGTGTCCGGAATCTCTCGAAACTCCTCCGCCGTGATCTCCCTCCCACTGCGTTTTGCGGCAAGCACAATGTCGGCGCACAAGCCCAGATAGAGCGGGTGAACCTCATCCGGCTTTATCTGCGCGTAAGCGAGAAGGCTCTCTTGCATCTTCCGGTCCAGAATTTCAACCTTTTCCAGGTAGAGTGCGGAGTCAGCAAATGAAAGGCCTCCCACCAGATGAGTGTCTATGTGTTGAGCCGGGATATTCGCTCTAGTGGCTTCCGCCCATCGTGGTTCTTCGCGACCTGCAACGACGGCAATGATTCCTCTACCGCGTTCGAGAGTAGAGAGCAGTCGTCTCAACCATTCATCTCCTAGGAAATACTTTTCATCAGAGAATTTTCTTCCATAAACTTCCCAGAACGCCTCGTGAGTGTCGAAGAACAATACAACGCGTTGAGGCGCTTCCTGAAGCGTCATTGAGGCGTTGAGGTCTTTGGCGAAGAGATAGGGAAACAGTCCATAGAGTTCAGAATCAGGGTCCATACTCTTCAGCTCTAGAACGTCCTCTTCGTCTATTTTTCTGGCGCTCATATAAAGGGTGAACTTCTCACGCATACGTTTGTTGAAGAGACCAAGGGCTCCTTTGGCGAGGCCTACTCCGGGGACCTCTTTAATGATGTCTATGGTCTCATTAACCAAATCCATCTCCTCTGATGGGAACAAATCCTTCTGCCTGTCTGGTGTCAGCTGGCCGGTTTTATGCAGATAGAGCGTGCAGGCGAAATCATAGAGTGGGAAGCGCAGGCCGCTTGCTGACAAATCTCTACGCATTCTCATAAGGGCGGAGAAGGCCTCTTTGGGCCTGTACGCACCGCGCGGCTCCATTCCGAAATCAATCAAGGTAGATGGAACCTCGGCGCAGTCGATGGCCCCGGCGAAATTCTCAATGAAGTTATCCCCTTCCAGGCTTTTGACGTACTCCCAATCTTCAGCATTGAGGCGCTTACAACATTTCTCCTTGAGGAACCTTAAGAGAAGAGTCTTTCCGTTCCCGCCGTCTCCGTGAAAGAAGAGAATCTTTTCTGTCGCTGGATTGTCGTTTAGGTAGCAGGCGAAATGTCTGATGGGGTTCTTGCGGTTTGTGAAGTGTTGGCGCGCGCGCCACGGTTCGGTGATGCTTCCTATCTTATCGCGAATAGCCATAGAGTTTTTTGGAAAGTCCGCTATCAACGGGCAGCGATGGATGAATGAGTCTTGACCCTCTGGGCGACCTGAACCTGTGAGAGACTCGTTGAAGGCCTCCGCTACACATACAGCCGACGACTGAAGTGGCCTCATGTGTATTAAAGCGCAGATTCGTCCGGACATCCAAGGGAAACGCGACGATTGAAGGCTGAACGTTGGGTTCTGAACAAAAGGATTGATTTGCTGAGAATTCTTCGAAAAGTATATGTTGATCCGCGGTGAGCTTTCGGCGCGCCGGTAGTCATTGCCGTAGCGGCGCGCCGAAAGCTCACCAATGACCTCGGCGACCATCTCCGCGAACTTTGAACACGGATCATTGCGTGGGTAGAATGCCGCGCGCAGTCAAACTCTGTGGAAGGGGTGAGGGCCGGTTGCCCCCTAAGCGCGGATGGCCTTTTGCCTCTGTTTTCACGCCTCAGAGGCAAATGGCCAATACCAGACGCCAGCGCCGTCCGCATAATCCGTGTTGGACGGCTTCGAGTGCAAGGTAGTACGAAACGCTCAAGAATTGACGCAGATGGCAAAGCATAAGCTCGCCTCAAGTTCAAGGTACATCCAGTCGCTCATCAGCCTGGGGACTTCGCTTGGCTATGAAGCTCGCGGGGAGTATCCAGCCGTTGTCCCAGCACGGCACGGCCTTGCCGTCGATGTAGCCTGGCTGCGTGATGACAATCAGCGCTTTCCACTGATGATCTTTGAGATTGAAAGCGCGGTTACCAATGCTGCTGCGAACAATCCCGTCAAGGTCTTCGGCCAACCCAACGAGAACTATGAGAAGCCCCTGTTCTTCTTCCACATATTCTCGAAAGGCGGCGGGAACACTTCCCGTATTGATGCACTTAAAGGTCTATTTGGCACACACAATTATCGTACATATTGCCTCGAGCGAGGCGAGTCGAAGGCGCTCCTCCTCGACGTCATAAGCCAGCATCGGCGGCTTGCGCAGCGGCTAGACCTCGTCAGACTCGTAGCCGCACTTGAGAGCGTCCCAGAGTTCGCCCCTCTGATAGACGACGTACTTCGGCATGCGGAGCATTGCCGCTTTCGAGTCGACTTTATCATCAACTATGCGCGGCTCGCGATGACCAACCCCCAGTACAAGTCTCATTTCTTGCGTCGCCTTCAGGCCAATTATGACCTTCCTCGCGAGGAAAGAGACCCTGGAGGCTATGGCACATATGTGGGAGGGATGTGGACCGAACTCATACATTTGGGAGTCTTGCATTACGCTTGCATCGGTGATGCAGAAACATGGGCTGAGAAGTTGAGAGACTGGCAGGAGCGAAGCTCATATTTATCCCAGATCGGCCCTCACCTCGGCCTCTCCTATGATTACGACCAATTCGTAATGTGCCTCGCTCCGCCGCTATGTGCATTCGCGGGAGGCCTGTTTCGGAACGATCCTGGCATGGTTCGCTATTTTGCGTCACTGCTTTGGCAAATCCTTGATAAACTTAGGCCATCTCCAGCATCAGTGTTTAATGCGCTTTGGCTGCTATATTTGTCTGCCGCGATCGGAGATGTAAATTCATTCGAGTCGGCGCGACTGCATATCAACGACAATGGTGGCATAGCGGGGAGTTTTCTCGAAAGCCCTCCCTCGATAATTGACCTAGAAGGTGAATCCGAGTGGTATAAGGAATGGAACACAAACACCCTTGAAGTACCAAGTATGGAGATCTTCTTGAAAACCTACTCGCGGCCTAACGCGGCTGTCGACGGGATTCAACTTGCAATTGAAGTGCTAACCGATGACAACGCGATCTACCAATGGTCGAATTCGTTGCTCGGTTTGCTTTTTGGTCGTCAATCATCAAAGCGCCGTCCAACCAGACGTTAGCTGGCGAAGGAAATGGAGGAACTGTTCCACATCACCCTCCGGTTCGCGGCCAAGGTCGACGCCATGCTCGTAGAAATCAGCGATGCGGATCCACATATTTGAACTTCTTTTACAAGGCTCTACCGCACTACGAATGGTTTTAACTTGCGGAGATTCGTGTCAGCAGCGCCAGTCGCACTCCGGCGCCGCCGTTAGCTGGAGGAAATAGTCAATGAAAGAAAGTCAACTCCCTGACCTCGGCATCAAAATCCTGACCGTCGAAAATTGGCTTGTTCCCGACCCAATCATGGCAGTGTTTGCGAAAATGGATTTTAGAACCGGCGAGCCGTCTTCAATGACTGCAAGTGAATGGGTCGAAATACTCCTCGAGCCTAAACTCTTGGAAACCGTTCCGGCCAGCATTATCAAGTTGTTCGAGGTAGCTAGGGGCGCAATGTTGTATGGCTATTTCTTTTATCCTCTTTACACGTCGGGGCTGGAACAGGTTTATCGAGTAGCAGAGGCGGCAATTACGGCCAAGTGTGAAGAGGTTGGAATACCCACCCGCAACAAAGATTTTGCAGACAAAATCAAGGCCCTTATTGGGAAAAATGTTCTTACATCTCAGCAGGTGGAGGAATGGCACGGAATATGGGAATTTGGGAATCAGGCTTCTCATCCAAAGGAGCAGATGATTTTGCCCCCTGGAGTCGTATCAGCATTACTTCAGGACCTGGCAAATGGAATCAACGCACTATTCAGTGTGTAAAGAAATATAGGAGTGGAGGTGTGTATGCCTGCGGCAAAGGATTGTGACAAAGTCAAAAACGTTCCGCTCGCTCCCGCCTCCGAGCGGCGCGCCGCGTAGAATCGGCGCCATTGCCGAAGAAGAAAGATCCGGACCACAATTCGACTGATCCTGCAGAGACAGAAAACTTTTGAAGAAGACTGTCAAGCTTAGTTACCGAACGGACACGAAAGGACTCCCCAATGAAAACCCTCGCGCTTATATGCTGCATGATTGTTCTGAGCGCTGTCGCAAGTGCTCAATCCTTGCCTCAGATGATAGCGCAAGAAAAAGCCTATTCGGTTAATGACCTTATACAGCAGTTGCGATCTCAGGATGCAAATATTCGGGCTTTCGCAGCAGATACGTTGGCGCGGATGGGGGCGGAAGCGAAAGAAGCAGTGCCGGCCCTGGCCGCAGCCCTCAAGGATCGGGATCAATTTGTTCGCCTCTACGCAGCACGTGCTTTAAGGCGGATGGGGGCGGAAGCGAAAGAAGCAGCGGCCGCTTTGATCGCGGCCCTCAAGGATCAGGATAGTTCTGTTCGCGCCTCCGCAGCAGATGCCTTAGGGCGGATGGGGGCGGAAGCGAAAGAAGCAGTGACCGCTTTGATCGCGGCCCTCAATGATCGGGATGGCGATGTTCGCCGCTCCGCAGCACGTGCCTTAAGGCCGATGTGGGCGGAAGCGAAAGAAGCAGTGCCGGCCCTGACCGCAGCCCTCAAGGATCAGGATAGTTCTGTTCGCGCCTCCGCAGCAGAATCCTTGCGGTATATGGCTTCGGCATTGTTCGATAGCGGAAGTACAGAGATACTTCCCGAACTGAAGGTAGCTTATAAAGCGTTAAAGGACCATACTGACCCAGAAGTGAAAAGCAATGCTGATGACGTACAACGTACAATAGATTACTTAGAATTTCTCTGGTGGGGTAAAGTTGGACAGCACGCCGTTAAATTGATCAACGAGCACCATTATGTCTGCATCGGTACTGCTACATTCTTATTGTTGCAAATCACATGGCTTTTGATCTTCTGGCGCCGCCCGTACTGGCTTTTGCGTATCAGCGAATCCATTCATAAGGCGAACCAAACACTGACCATCCAAATTTCCAATTTTCCCATTTCTCTGAAACTGCCCTATTCCACGCTCATTTTCCTGTACCAATCTCGTCCTCGTGTCCTTAATGCCTGGGTGCAGAAATATCTTGGCATTGTCCAAAGGAAATTTGAGGAGAAGAGAACCTCAAAAGACAGGCAAATCCACATTGCCATCCCGGCCGTGATCAACAATAAAGACTGGGATGCAAATACAGTTGCACTGTTGCAACCACATTTCGAAACCGCTCCAACAGTTGCGCTGATCACTGGAGAAGGCGGCGCGGGAAAAACCAGCGTAGCCTGGCAGATGGCTGCTTGGGCAATGGCCGATAAGACTCAGGATCGTTTGTGCAGATATCATTCAATGATTCCGGTGATCTTAGAGGCCGGCCTGGATACGGGAAACGACGGTAAGCCTGACCTGATAGATACCGTTCGCGGCCGACTGGAAAATCTCCTCGGTGAAAAGGAAGAACGAGAGTTGATCACACATTTGCTCAACAAACGGCGCCTACTGGTCATACTTGATAGCTTCTCAGAGTGGGACGAAGAATCGCGCAAGAAAATCAATCCGGGAGCGGCGGATTTTCCGGCCAAGGCGCTGATTGTGACGTCGCGGATTCAGGACGAGTGGAAGAGTGACGTAGAAAAAACCACGATCGTTATGCAGCGGTTAAAAGGTAAACGGCTAGTCGCTTTTATGGAGGATTATCTTAACGAACGATTGAAACAGATACAGCCAACGGCGAAGTCATCCGACCAACCATCTGTTTCGCTTTCGATGCAACTGGATGAAGGTGAGCCACTGGATGCCAGCAAACAGGTTATGGAAATGAATGCCAGCCGCAAACTCGCCGATCCGTTCGACGACCGGGAGATCACTGTTTTGTTGGCGAAGCTTTATGCCGAAGCGATGATCGTTTCCAAGGAAATATCTGCCACAAACCGCCCTTTGCCCCGCAATGTCCCGGAACTGATGGAGCAATCCGTTACCGACCTCAATCGTAACCGGCGGCCGACCGACCCTGAAACTACGACCGTTCAGCGTGCCGTCAAAATCATCGCCTGGCAGTGTCTGAAACAACATCATCGCCCAAACGCTGTGGGCATCAGCATAGTGCTGGCCGAATTGAGAAAAGAAACCCCTGATCATCGCGTACTGGTGGGCGAAGAAAAACCGGCACCGTTATCTCTGAATGAAGCGAACGAGTTGCTAACATATCTGGAAAAATCGTTGCGATTAATTGAGCGAACCGGCGCTGCCAACGACCACATTCGGCTCCCTCTCGATCCGTTGGCGGAATATCTGGCAGGACTGTACTTGGTCGAGCACAATCGTGACAGCTATGATGCGTGGCAAGCATTTCTCGCAGAGGCAGAACAACAACCGGGCGCGCCGCTGGCGACCAAAGGTTTTCTGCTGGCTGTGCGTGATTGTTGCGAAGTGTGTGGAAGTCGCTTCGGTGTACCTGTAGAAATCAGCGATGCTATCGCACGCCTAGCCGGTTTCGACTCAGAAGCGATCAATTCGGCTCGGCTCAAACAGCGCATCAAACTTTTACTTGCTAGTATGAATTCCCCTTACTCTGACGATCGAAGAAGAGCGGCAGAGATATTTGGGGAGATCGGGCCGGATGCCAAAGCCGCTGTGCACGCCTTGATCGCCGCCCTCAAGGATCAGGATGTAAATGTTCGCCTCAGCGCAGCATATGCCTTAAGGGCGATCGGGCCGGATGCCAAAGCCGCTGTGCACGCCTTGATCGCCGCCCTCAAGGATCAGGATATTGATGTTCGCCGCTCCGCGGCATATGCCTTAGGGGGGATCGGGCCGGATGCGAAAGAAGCGGTGCCCGACTTAATCGCCGCCCTCAAGGCTCAGGATGTAAGGCTTCGCGTTTACGTGGTAGAGGCCTTAGGGGAGATCGGGCCGGAAGCGAAAGAAGCGGTGCCCGACTTGATCGCCGCACTAAATGATCAGGATGGAGCAATTCGTCTCTCCGCGGCACGTGCCTTAGATGGGATCGGGCCGGAAGCGAAAGAAGCGGTGCCCGACTTGATCGCCGCACTAAAGGATCAGAATGTAAGGCTTCGCTTCTACGCGGCAGAGGCCTTAGGGGAGATCGGGCCGGAAGCGAAAGAGGCGGTGCCTGCCTTAGTCGCCGCCCTCAAGGATCAGGATGGAGCAATTCGTCTCTCCGCGGCAGAGGCCTTAAATCAGATTGATCCCGCCACTTTTCAATCGAATTACAAGTGAGTCTTTGGTGAGCCGGTACACCTTCGTGATCCCAAAACCGCGCCCAACTCACCGAAGGGACACGATCCACGACGACGAATTCAAGTTCGACTGGGCAGCTTCATCAACGTAAAAGCTTCGCTCAACAGCTCTGCCCCGCCCTATAATCCCCAGCGACTTTCTATTAGGAAAATGCCGAAAAATACGCCAAATTGCCTCTCTCTAGCCTCTGAATGGTGAAGCAAGTCTAAGAAAAAACAGCGTGAAGCCTAGAGGAATAAGGATTTTAGCTGTTTTGGCGCAGATTGGGCTTTACACAAGCTGTCAATACGCTAGGCAAATTAGGTCTGGGAGGGTATTTTGGAATGAAGGCGAAGTCGCCTTTGGCGCGGCGCTTGATGTTTAGCCATTTGGAATCTTAAGGGGGGCGGTAAGATGCCGAACGCAAAAAACGAAATTACTCATAAAGCCAAACCGGAAGGCAATCCGGACCCGTCAATGGCGCACACTCCGGACATGAAGGTGGAAGGGTGGAGCGCGGAAGAGATCGCCGAAGAATCGGCTTACCAGGACGGGACAGAGGTAAAAGAAGAGATGGAAGAGGGCAAGCGGGTGAAGCGTGAAAACAGAGCGGGACATGTTTTCAGCCCTCCTTCATTCGACCATAGAGAAGGACACACGCAGAAATGACTCAAACACTTTATGAGTCCATCGGCGGCGAGCCGGCGGTACGCGCGCTGGTGGACCGTTTCTACGATTTGATGGACACGATGCCTGAAGCTGCCGGCATTCGCGCGCTGCATCCCGAAACGCTGGATCATTCGCGCGAGAAGCTGTTTATGTTTTTAACCGGCTGGATGGGCGGGCCGCCACTCTATGCCGAACGCTTCGGCCACCCGCGACTGCGCGCCCGCCACCTGCCCTTCCCGATCGGCGAATCCGAACGCGATCAGTGGCTGTTGTGCATGAACCGGGCGCTGGAAGAAGTCGTCAAGAACGCGCTGACGCGAGTCCAGATTGCGCGCTCATTCGCGCAACTCGCCGATTTCATGCGCAATAAAGAAGGCTGATCGCGGACAAATAATAGCGGACAATAAAAATAGCGGATATTTTTTTGCCCGCTATTTTTTTGTCCGACGATGGGGCGAAGGAAAAGTTTGTAGATTGTAGGTTTTAGTTTGTGGAAAAACGCAGTGGCGCCATAATCTTGCGGCGCAAAATCGTTCGCATTCTTAACCAATCTTCAACATCGAAGGCTTCGATTCCAAGGAGATAAATTATGAGTTCAGGCGGTTCCGATTCCGTTCAGAAGCACAAAGATTTTCTCTTCCCGGCGGTGGCGATGTATTACCAGGAGCCGATCGCGCTCGAACACGGCGAGGGGATGTACGTCTGGGACGAGGGCGGCAATAAATACCTCGACTGCTTCGGCGGCGTGCTGACCACCAGCGTCGGCCACGTCCACCCACACGTTACAGAAGCCATCATCGATCAGGTCAAAAAGCTCAACCATGCTTCGACGCTCTACGCCAACGGCCCGCAATCGCGGCTGGCGGCGAAGCTGGCCGAGATCGCGCCGGGCAAGTTGGAGAAATCCTTCTTCACCAATAGCGGCACCGAGGCCGACGAGACCGCGACGATGGCCGCCAAGGTTTACACGGGCCGTCACGAGATCATCACCTTGCGTCACAGCTACAGCGGGCGTTCCGCAGCCGCGCAGACGGCGTCGGGCCATGCTCCGTGGAAGGTCCTGTCGCCACAGATTCCCGGCTATCATCACGCTCTAGCGCCGTATTGTTACCGCTGCCCGTTAAAGCTCACCTACCCGGAATGCGGCATCGCCTGCGCCCAGGACATTAAGGAGTTGATCGAGACCTCGACGTCGGGACAGATCGCCGCGTTCATGGCCGAGCCGATCATGGGTGTCGGCGGATTCATCACTCCGCCGAAAGAGTATTTCAAGGAGGCCGTCGCGATCATTCGCCAATACGGCGGCGTCTTCATCTGCGATGAAGTGCAGACTGGCTGGGGCCGCCTCGGCGACAAATGGTTCGGCATCGAGCTCGGCTGGACAATCGCGCGTCCGGAGATCGCCGATGCAGTCAAGAGGACAACTTTCTCAACCTTCGGCGGCAATCCCGTAACGATGCGCGCGGCGATGGCCACGATCGAGGTGATCGAACAGGAGAACCTGGCGCACAACGCGAAGGTCGTCGGCGATTACCTGCGCGAAAAGCTGATGGGCTTGCAGGAGCGCTACGAAATTATCGGCGACGTGCGCGGAATGGGATTGATGCAGGGCATGGAGTTCGTCAAAGACCGCAAGACCAAAGAGCCGCATCCTCAGGCCGTGTTGAAAGTCTTTGAAGAGACGAAGAAGCGCGGTGTGCTGGTCGGAAAGGGCGGATTATACGGGAACGTGATCCGGTTGGGGCCGCCGCTGGTTGCGACGAAGGATAATATGGACGAACTGGTCACGGCGCTGGATGAAGCGCTGGCGGCGGTATGAATTTATCCACAAAGTCACACGAAGAGTCACGAAGACTTTTTATCAGTCTCTTCGTGACTCTTCGTGTGACTTTGTGGATGAAAGATGGACGAAGACTATGAAAACTTTGATCAAAAACGGCCACATCGTCACCGCAGTCGATTCCTACACCGCCGACATCCTCATTGACGGCGAAACCATCGCAATGATCGGCAAAGACCTTTCATCCGTCGTCGGCTCGGTAGACAAGACGATTGACGCGACAGGCAAGCTGGTTATCCCCGGCGGGGTCGACCCGCACACGCACATGGATTTGCCGTTCGGCGGAACTTCATCTTCCGACGATTTCGAGACCGGCACGCGCGCGGCGGCTTTCGGCGGGACGACCACAATCATCGATTTCGCCGTGCAGTACAAAGGGCAGGCGTTGAATGAAGCGCTCGACGCCTGGTTCGCCAAGGCCGAAGGAAAGGCGACGACCGATTACGGTTTTCACCTGATCGTGACCGATCTGCCCGACGAGCGATTGCCAGAATTGAAGGCGATGATTGATCAGGGCGTGACGAGCTTCAAATTGTTCATGGCCTATCCCGGCGTCTTTCTCGTTGACGACGGCGTGATCTTCAAGGCGATGACGGCGGCGGGCGAGAATGGCGGGTTGATCTGCATGCACGCCGAGAACGGCGTGGTGATTGACGTGCTGGTCAAACGCGCGCTCGCCGAAGGCAAGACCGCGCCGAAGTATCACGCGCTGACCCGCCCCACGAAAGCCGAGGCCGAGGGCGTACACCGCGCCATCGCAATCGCCGAAATGGCAAACTCGCCGGTCTACATCGTGCATTTGAGCTGCTACGACGCGCTGAAAGAAGTCCAGGCCGCGCGCGATCTCGGACTGCCCGCATTCGCCGAGACCTGCCCGCAATACCTGCTGCTCGATTACAGCCTTTACGAGAAGCCCGATTTTGAGGGCGCGAAGTACGTGATGACCCCGCCGCTGCGCGACAAGGAGAATCAGGAACTGCTCTGGCGCGGGTTGCGCGGCGACGACCTGCAGGTGATTTCGACCGACCACTGCCCGTTCTGCTTCAAGGAGCAGAAGGAATTGGGGCGCGGCGATTTCAGCAAGATCCCGAACGGCGGCCCCGGCGTCGAGAACCGAATGAGCCTGATCTATCACCACGGCGTGACGCAGGGGCGCATCAGCCTCAACCGCTTCGTCGAATTGACCTCGACCGCCGCCGCAAAAATTTTCGGGTTGTTTCCGAAGAAAGGAACGATCGCCGTCGGCTCGGACGCCGACATAGTGATCTTCGACCCGAACCGCGAACAGACGATCAGCGCGGCGACCCATCACATGCGCGTGGATTACAGCGCCTATGAGGGATGGCGCGTAAGAGGCCTGACCGAGACCGTGATGTCGCGCGGGCGGGTGATCTTGGAAAACAACGAATTCAAGGGCAAAGCTGGCGCCGGGCGATTCATAAAACGAGGGGCCTTCACTGGGAGGTAATCGGTATGGCTCGGATGACCCGCTTCGGCAGGCGATTCTGTCTGATCGCCCTGAGCGCCGGATTGCTGCCGCTTACGGGGTGCGTTTTCGCGCGCGGACAGCGCTACAATCACTTCACCACTCCGACGCCCGTGGAGGAGAACAAGGTCTTGATTCTCGGATTCCTCGGTGGACGCGAGCCGTGGGACAATCCGCATCGCAACGTCCGGAAGCTGGCGTTGAAATTGCGCGCGCAGTATCCGGATAAAGTCTGGGTCGAGACAGTGGAGAACAGGAAACGCCACCTCGCGCGCGAGCTGATTCGCCGCGCGTTCGATCGCAACCGTGACGGCCAACTCGACGCGCAGGAGCGCGCCGGAGTCAGGTTGATTCTCTACGGCCAGAGCTTCGGCGGCGCGGCCGTCGTAAAGCTGGCGCGAGAGCTAGAGCGGACGGGCGTTCCGGTTCTGTTGACTGTGCAGGTGGACAGCGTTGGACGTGGCGACGGGATCATCCCCGCCAATGTGGCGCGCGCCGCCAACTTGTTTCAAAGAAACGGACTGTTCATTCGCGGCGAGCCTAAGATTCGCGCTCAAGACCCGTCCAGCACAACGATCATCGGCAATTTCGACTTCGATTACCGCAATAAGAAGATCGATATGTCCGAAGTGTCATGGATGAAGAAGCTCATCCGCGTTGCACACGTCAAGATGGAATTCGATCCGGCGGTCTGGGCGCTCGTCGAAGAACTCATCGAGAAAGAGATCAAACGACCGGACGATGAAAGACATAATTGAGACGGCGTTTTCATGCCTGAAAGCAACCGAGGAATTTGAACGCTGATATGGACATTCGTCAGGCGCTGATGGCCATCCATTCCAAACGGCAGGCGATGGACATCGTCGAATTCATTGGCGATGACGCCCAACGCTTCGCCGAATTGATGAAGCTCCTCTTCGGCGGAGAATACCGTTTGACGCAATGCGCCGCCGGTGTAATGGGTCATTGCGTCGAACGGCGCCCTGAATTGATCCGGCCTTACTTGCCGAAATTGCTCGACTGCCTGGAACGCAACGACATGCCCAACGCGGTCAAGCGCAACATCGCGCGCTTGTTGCAGTACGTCGAGATCCCACGGCGGCTGGCTGGCAAAGTCTACTCTCATTGCCTCGATCTGATTGATGACGCATATGAGCCGGTCGCCGTGCGGGCGTTCGCGTTGACAGTCGCGGCGCGCATCGCCGAGTCGGAGCCGGACCTGATGAACGAATTGCGACTCATCGTGAAAAAACATCTTCCGCATACAACGGCCGCATTTCAAAAACGCGCAAGAGAGGTTTTGTAGCGCGGGAGTGTGGCAGACTTATGGTCTTTGAGAAATAAATGCTACCAGGCAATCCAGCGTAGGGGCAGACCTGTGTGTGGGGCCCCGGAGCGACGGGTCCACGAAACCGGGGCAGACACGCAGGTCTGCCCCTACTATGGTTGCACTATTTATTCAAAGACCATTAGTCTGCCCGACGCCAATCCACACACGGGCAGACTAAAGTCCGCCCCACTCCCGCTTGTTTCGATTTAGCGATGCGCAAAGGTAATGAACATGTCCAATCAAATGACATACTCTTCCGACACCATCCGCCACACGGACGGCCGCGTCGAACTGCGCGATCACTCGTCAATCGAATCCAGTCCGCTTTACAACGAAGACCTCGCGCCGGCGCCCGTGGCGAAGCGCAACTGGACGACGTACAACTACGCCGCGCTCTGGATCAGCATGGCTCACTGCATTCCGACCTACATGCTCGCGTCGGGGCTGATCGCCTCGGGGATGAACTGGCGGCAGGCGCTCTTCACGATCCTGCTCGGCAACACCATTGTGCTCGTTCCGATCCTGCTCAATTCGCATCCGGGGACGAAATATGGAATTCCCTTCCCGGTCTTCGCGCGGGCCAGTTACGGCGTGATCGGATCGAACCTGCCGGCGTTGATGCGGGCGCTCGTGGCTTGCGGCTGGTTCGGCATTCAGGCCTGGATCGGCGGCGAGGCGCTGCACACGCTTTTCAAAGCGATCATACCTGGATGGCAGACGCTCGCGGGCGGGACTGTGGGCGGGCACACGCCGACCGAGTGGCTGTCGTTCCTGCTCTTCTGGGGAATAAACATCTACATTATCTATCGCGGGATGGATCTGCTGCGCGCGGTCGAGAACTGGGCCGCGCCTTACGTGCTGGTGATGACGGCGATCCTGCTGGGCTGGGCGATCTGGCGCGCTCAGGGCCTCGGCAGTCTGTTGCGCGACGATGGCAAGTTTCAAACCCTGGGCGAATTCTGGCCGGTCTTCATTCCGTCGCTGACGGCGATGATCGGGTTCTGGGCGACGCTCTCTTTGAACATGCCCGATTTCACGCGCTTCGGGCGCAGCCAGCGCGAACAGGCCGTCGGGCAAGTCGTCGCGCTGCCAACGACGATGACGATATTCGCCGCGATGGGCGTGATGATCACATCGGCGGCCATAGTCATTTACCCGCAGATGGCGGCGAAAGATTTGTGGGACCCGTTGAAGGTCGTCAGCCAGTTCGACAGCGTGCCGGTCGTGGCGATCTCGATGTTCACGGCGGTGGTGGCGACCCTGGCGGTCAACATCGCGGCCAACGTCGTCTCGCCCGCCAACGATTTCGCCAACGCTTTCCCGCGCTGGATATCGTTCCGCACGGGCGGTTTGATCACCGGCGTCATCGGCATCGCCATGCAGCCGTGGAAACTGCTGGCCGATCCGTCGGCCTACATCTTCACCTGGCTGAACGGATATTCGGGCGGGCTGGGTTCAATCGCCGGAGTCTTGATCGCCGATTACTGGCTGGTCCGGGACAAGAAACTGGCCCTCGGCGATCTTTACCGCACGAAAGGCGTTTATGCTTACACGCAGGGGTGGAACTGGCGCGCGGTCGTGGCGACGCTGATCGGCTGCGGGCTGGCCTGGGTCGGCCTAGTCGTTCCACAGCTCAAGCCGCTCTACGATTACGGCTGGTTCGTCGGCTTCGGCGCCTCGGCTGTGATTCATTACAGTTTGATGAAGGCGATTCCGCCTCAGCAAGAAAGTACGTTAGAAACGGAAGCAATGCAGAGAGGTTGACACTCCCACCGCTGGAAGCGGCGGGATTCTTGCTTCATCCGAGGTTGCCTGCTGTTGCAGGTCTTACACCAGGTCCACAAGCGTTTTACTTCCCGTGTGCCCCACGGCGAAGCTATAAAGTTGACGCCTGACAGCTTCCAGCTTGGTTTTCGACAGGAAACTATCAGGGAAGAGATCAACTAAATATGTTCTTTACCCCTCACTGGAAGTTGAGGGGCTTTCTTTGGCTATCTTGTAAGTTAATTGTTCGAGAGGAGGCTGATCATGCCGCGTGTTATCAAATGCGGTCTCATTCAAGCTAAGAACGCGGCGCCGACCGACGCGCCGATTGATGAAATCAAGCGGATCAACGTCGAAAAACATATGAAGTTGATCGAAGAGGCGGCCAAACAGGGCGTGAAGATTCTTTGCATGCAGGAGGTCTTCACGACGCCCTATTTCTGCGCCGAGCAGCAGACGCGATGGTACGAAGCCGTCGAAAGGATTCCCGACGGACCGACCGTGAACTTGATGCGTGACGTAGCGCGCGAACACGGGATGGTCCTGATCGTTCCGATCTACGAGGAGGAAATCACCGGCGTCTATTACAACACGGCGGCGGTGATCGACGCCGACGGCAGATACCTGGGCAAATATCGCAAGAACCACATCCCGCACGTCGCGCCGGGGTTCTGGGAGAAGTTCTATTTCAAGCCGGGCAACCTGGGCTACCCGTCGTTCGAAACGGCCTACGCCCTCATCGGCGTTTACATTTGCTACGACCGGCACTTCCCCGAAGGCGCGCGGGCGTTGGGGTTGAACGGCGCCGAGATCGTCTTCAACCCTTCGGCTACGGTAGCGGGGCTGTCCGAATATCTCTGGAGGCTGGAACAACCGGCGCACGCCGTGGCTAACGGCTATTTCATCGCCGCGATCAACCGCGTCGGCTACGAGGCGCCCTGGAACATCGGCGAATTTTACGGCCAGAGTTATTTCTGCGACCCGCGCGGCCAGATCATCGCGCAAGCGCCTCGCGACGAAGACGCGCTGGTTGTGGCCGATTTGAATCTCGACCTGATCCGCGACGTGCGCAACACGTGGCAGTTCTTCCGTGACCGGCGGCCGGAGACATATGAATCACTGACGCAGAGGTAGGCAGGGTCAACTACTCCATCTAAGCGCGAGGACGCGCTGTAGATGGAGCTTGCGGTTTCAGGTTTCGTACTTGACGCTTCTTCTCAGAAGAACGAACCGCTCCGGGCCGGTTGACTTCCTTCCACGGATATTCGCAGAAGTAGCGGCCCATCGCCACAAGGTCATGCCTCATAGCAATTGATTTCGCTCCATTCAGATCGGCGTTGATCTGATAGCCGCAATCGCGGCATTGGAATTTCGATTGACTTGGACGGACACCCAGATGCAAACATCGCGAACAGGTCTGAGATGTGTACCGTGGCGAGACTACCACGACCTCCACACCCGCTCCGGCCGCCTTGTAGCGGATCATCCATTGAAGTTCGGCAAAACTCCATTCGTGAACGCATTTCGCCTTGCCCGTCTCACGAATCCCGTTGAGATCTTCGAGGACGATCCGTTGATTGTTCGCTTTCGCGTCAGCAACGATTTGTTTACTGACGCAGTGATTGGTGTCCGCGACAAAACGCCTCTCACGACCAGAGACACGCTTGAGCGCGCGTTTGGCGCTCTTACTGCCGTTGGCCTGGAGAGATCGTCTCGTCCTTTTGTAGCAGGATTTTTTGTGGCGGATAT
>WNFZ01003817.1_pt1 | contig 21307 bp, 18 predicted proteins | sample 5400081 | NCBI WGS metagenome assembly WNFZ01 (sample SAMN13153365, study PRJNA577476) | soil metagenome | isolation source: 80 cm soil or saprolite under grassland replicate 1 | place: USA:California | collected 2016-06-15
CTGTTGCATTTAGCTCCGTCAAAAAAGTGACTCAACGCCCGGGCACTGCCTCCGCGCGGACCGTGGGACTGCGTACCGCTCTCCGGCAGTGGTTCGGTCCGTTTACGATTCGACGCGCGGCCGACAGATTACGCGGCTATATCGAACGCGTCAAACCCGATCTCGTCCATGCGATGCGGATTCCATACGAAGGCATGATGTCTGCGGACGCGTACACAGGCGCACCGCTGATTGTCTCGATCTGGGGCAATGACTTTACCCTGCACGCGCCGTCCACGCGGTTTATGGAACATTACACAAACTGGACCATGCAAGTTGCGGACGCGCTGCACGCGGACTGTCAGCGTGATGTTCGTCTCGCGCGTGAATGGGGATTCAAGAAAGATAAGCCCAGTTTGGTCGTGCCGGGTAATGGCGGAATTCGAAGCGACGTTTTTTATCCACCCGAAAAATCAGTTGAGGAACCTGTCATTATCAACCCGCGCGGATTTCGTCCGTACGTTCGCAACGACACATTCTTCCAAGCGATTCCACTCGTATTGAAGAAGCATCCAAATGCAAAATTTATCTTTGCGCTGATGGCAGGTGAGCCACAGGTAGAGCAGTGGATTAGAGAATTAGGGATTGGTCAGGCGGTTGAATTATTACATCCCTTATCACATCACCAAATGGCGGACGTATTCCGCCGCGCCCAGGTTGTTGCCTCACCGAGCATCCATGACGGCACGCCGAACAGTCTGCTCGAAGGCATCGCCTGTGGATGTTTTCCCGTGGCAGGTGATCTCGAATCCATTCGTGAGTGGATCACGCCAAATGTAAATGGTTTGCTATTTGATTCAAATGACGCAAGATCAATCGCGAATGTGATTTGTTCGGCGCTGGAAAATAAAAACCTGCGTGAAAAAGCCGCAGGTTTGAACCGAGAGATTATTTCTACTCGTGCGGAGTATGGAATGAATATGAAAAGGGCGGAAGAGTTTTATGAAGAGATGACAGAATAAATTAATTGACACATTTAGTCAATTCTCAATATCATCAAATAATCTTATTCTTTGTAACGCAAATCACCTTACAAAATGTCACCCTGAGCGGTAGCGAAGGGTCTCGCTTTCGGCGGTAGAGATGCTTCGCTTCGCTCAGCATGACATAAAGTTGATGTAAGGCAATTAAGATTAACCTGAATAATTACAGCTAGGCACCCAATCTTGGCAACCTGTCTTTGTGAATTGGCTATATGCATCTTTTGGGTTCAGCCAATTTGGTTGCTTTATATTGAATCGCTGAATGTAATCAAGGAAGGCTTCTTCCTGTTCAAATCCTTCCTCTACATCTGAGGCAGGCACAATCACAAACCAGTGAAAAACTTTTTGTCCAATGCTTGGTTCTATGTTCTGTTCAACAAAGGGTGTATAAACCATTATTACATTATTCATGACCGCTAATTTTTGTATGTCATGAAGAGTAAGATAATAATATGGTTTGATCAGTGGCAATCGAAAGGAATCAAATCCACCGGTATCGTTATTGAATGAATCCTTATGCAACCGAAAGAACAACGTACAACCTGATAGAAAAACCAGAATCCAAGGAGGATTACATAACGATATTTTGATTGATTCAGTAAGTACATTGTTTTATCTCTCGCTCAGCGTGGTTTGGAAACATTCTACTAAGACATAACCACAGTTTCTAGAATTCTATTCCCATTTTATACTTTTAGAAGTGATTTAGATAATGAGACCATAAGGTCAATTTTCTAGAACATTTGTGCTATAATTTCAATCTTGCGATTGAGCCTTTAAATCAATCGTTTCTTTAACAACTTACGAGAATTTGACGATGAAAAAAACATATTATTCCTGGTTCCTATTAATCGCCTTATTAGTGCCTAAATCTTGTGAAACCAGTGATCCCGCCTCCCTTCCAAATCGACCTGGCGTTAATTCACCTTTCATGGCTTCATCAGGTGCAGCGCTGAATGTGTTGGCTCCTGCTCAATTGACGTCAGCTTCAGAGCCGATCCAAATTGACGCCTTGCGCGCCCGTGATTATCCCGGCAGTGATATTACGATCGAAGCAGACCGGTTGGCCCGTGATTGTCTTCAATCACGGTTATATCCCGCCGAATGTATATCGTACAACGCAACGCTATATTGCCTACGTGGATCAGATTGCGCGCAATGGTTATATTGTCTTCAAGTCCGATTATCGCGGTCATGATCAATCGGAAGGCGCAGCAAGAGGCGGCTACACTCAGCCTGATTACACAATCGATGTGCTCAATGCGGTCGCGTCTGTGAAGCGCTATCCCGATGCTGACTCGAATCGCATTGGCATTTGGGGACATTCCATGGGCGGATACATTAGTCTACGGGCGATGGTTATCACTGCGGATATCAAAGTAGGCGTGATCTGGGGCGGAGTTGTCGCTCCTTACCCGGATCTATTCACGCGCTGGAATGCTGGTGCAAGGCAGACAACTCCAGCGCCGGGGTCATGGGTATACGCCATGCAACAGGCATATGGCTCCGCGCAGGATAATCCCCAGTTTTGGAATTCCATTTCAGCGAATGCATATCTTCGCGATTTACATGGACCCATCCAGTTGCACCACAGTACAACCGATGAAGAAGTCCCCGTCGAGTTCTCCCAAATGCTCTATGATGAAATGCTCGCGGCTCATCAGACAGCAGAGCTTTATACTTATGAGGGAGATAATCACAATATTTCCAAGAATTTCAGTCTTGCCATGCAGCGCAGTGTTGAATTTTTTGACAAGTATCTGAAAACCGATTGACACATTCTCCGTATAAACAAACACGTAGACATAGCTATGTCTACGTGTTTGTTTATATACCTGTTTACTACTTATTTACATCTCATCCCGCGGTGCGCGCATAACCTCCAGTCGCTGGCGGAGTTCAATGCGGCGTTCATCGGCAGCATGGCGAATATCGCTGAAGAAGTTCTGCCCGCGCTCGCGCAATTGACCGCGTAACGCTTCCCCTGTGTCAGGCGCCATCAGCAAGGCAATGGAACTGCCCACTAATCCTCCCACGCTGATGCCAATCAAAAAGCCAAACATTCTCCTCATGATAAGCCTCCTTTTTATATATTATTGTGGTCCTCCACAATAACGAAATTATTCTACCGCTTGTTCTATTAATTACTAAACTTTTGAATAGAGCTGCCAGCTAAATTCAAATTTCAAGTTTAGCTAATTATGCGGCACTCTTTAAAATTATTATACTGCTTCTCAACCAATTAATTCAATCAGCATAACCCGTCATGGCGCGGAGAGTCTAGCCCGAGGAAACAATCTGTATCCGCGTGGAAGTGCTTCTCCTTTCAGACTCGAAATCACAGGAAGTTTAATGTTTTCCAAGGAAAGAGTAGGCATGTTCGGTATATCCTAAAAATGGATTTTGTGGAATAATCGAACTACCGCGCGTATCCGTGGGAACGCGACGGAAAAATTTCAAGCTGTCCACGTCGCGGCGACAAGGGGACGACCGCAACAAAAACGGCTCCTACCATTCGGAGGATACCTATGTCTACACCAGCACCTATTTCCACCAGCGCGCCGACTGCGCGCAAAAAAGTCACTACGCTTGCATTTCGCCAGAAAAAGGATCGCGGCGAAGTACTCGCGATGCTTACTGCCTATGACTATCCCACTGCACTGGCAGCGGACAAGGCAGGCATCGATTCGATACTGGTCGGCGATTCACTGGCGATGGTCGTTCTCGGTTATGAGAATACCCTGCCCGTTACGATGGAAGAAATGCTCCATCATTGCCGCGCTGTTGCCCGCGGCGCGAAGGGCGCGCTTTTGATCGGTGATATGCCATTCATGTCGTACCAAGTATCGGTGGAGGAAGCGACCCGCAATGCTGGACGCTTCTTGCAACAGGGCGGCATGGACGCGGTCAAGCTTGAAGGTGGGCGTGAACGCGCTGCGGCAGTCCGCTTGATCACCAGCGCCGGCATCCCTGTGATGGGACATCTCGGCTTGACACCTCAGTCGGTCAATCAACTAGGCGGATTCCGCGCTCAAGGCAAGACCGCCATTGCCGCAAAACGTCTCGTGGAAGACGCGTTGATCCTTGAAGAAGCGGGCTGTTTCAGCATTGTGCTTGAATCGGTCCCGGCCCGGCTGGCAGGGTTGATCTCGAAGAAAATTTCTATTCCCACCATTGGCATCGGCGCAGGTGCGGGTTGTGACGGACAGGTTCTTGTTACGCATGATTTGCTTGGGTTATTTGACCGCTTTACTCCCAAGTTTGTCAAGAAATATGCAGACTTCCACCACGAGATGCAAAAGGCGTTCGCCGATTACATCGAAGATGTGGAGACCAAGCGCTTCCCTGCACCAGAGCATACGCTGGAGATGGATGATAAAGAGTGGGACGCGTTATTGAACGATATTGAATAGTAAAATAGATGGCAGGCCACTATAATGTGACTGCCATCTATTTCTTTAATGAAGAGACGCCGAAACGCAAAATGCCGACAAAGACGCAAAAAAGCATTGTGATTGGGGCTATTATTTTTCTTACGATATTGTTTCTTGCTGACAGTTATTATTGGGCACAGCTCTCCCAATGGCGGGAAGATCAATCTGCAAATCTCTGGCTCGGATATACGAGAGGCCCCAGCCATATACCTGTTGGCTTAATTAGCTCTCGGAAACTTCCCAATCCCAACGGCATGTTGCTTTTGGGTTTTTTCTTGAGTGTGCTACCCAGCCTGTTAGCGGTTAGTTTTTTTCTACGTGTTACCCAAATAATTCTCGTTGTGCTGGTGGGCTGGAGAGCATTCGCGAAGAGTTGGCAATATTTCTTATTAGCAACAATTCCATCTGTTTCCTCCGTCATATTGCGTTCCACTTCGGTGGAGTTCTGGAATCAAAACACGATTACCTTGCTCAATATCTTTTTTCTTTTTTGGGCTATCCAGTATTTGAAAAATGCATCGCTGTGGAATATTCCCCCAATAACGATTTTGATTCTTTTAGCTCCCTCTTTATATTTAGCAGGGATAGTTAATGCAATTGTGATGACCCTCTTAACGATCGCGATAATGGCTTACAAACGACCTGACCAGAGTAAATTTTGGACTGTTTTTGGGATCGTCCTGTTGTTCATCGGATTGTCAATCGTTGTAACCTGGCGGCCATACTTTCATAATGTGAGTTTGGAACAAGTCCTTCATTACAGTAGGATACAGGCGGATCCCATAAGTTCACTTCCACTGGCATTTAAGCACGCGGATTTGAGAATCCTTTCCTTGCCAACGCAAATCCTCTTGAAGATAGTCGATAATTCCTATATTTTACAAGTAATGCGGATCATTTATTATCTTGTCCTATGCGCTTTCAGCCTGGCTGGGTGGGTCAGATTGGTTGAATAATCAACGAGCAGATCAGACTGTGCAATTCTTACCCATGGTTCTACTGTTTGTTTTCTTGTTGCCTTTTTCAATACAAGTCAGTGGTAAAGCAAATACGATCATTACGAGACTTTCTTTTATATCATTGGCCGTTTTCGCCATCGTAAACCTGTTCAGCGGATTTTTGATCATTCGAGATCACCTTCAGTATCGCGGCAATGTTTTGACGGAAGCAGATGTGCCCCTTATCAACAAAATGCAGGCGATTGATTTCATCGCAAACGACTGGAAGAGTCATTCCGGTTCGAACATCATCCCTGTTGATTATGATCTCGGCGGCGGAAAATGGGATTGGGTTCCCCAGTTCGGACTCAAATTAACAAAGTGGTATCCCGCTCCCTTGACGATCGGACGAAGCTTCGACTACGAGTTGCTCCGCCATTATGACTTAACAAATGAACAAGAGGGGATTCAACGCAGAACATTCGGTAGTGGACGATATTTGGTCACATACGCTTTTGAAGCTCCTCCACAAATCGAAAATCGTCAAATCACTCAGTACATTTTTGGGCGTTTACGAGTAAGCATCGTCGATAAATAAGAAATGAAAGAGAATATTCTGATTGTTGGAACAGGCGCGTTAGGAGGTTTATTTGCCGCGCGACTTGCCCAGGCGGGATACGATGTCACAGTGCTTGGCACATGGAAGGAGGGACTCAATGCTATTCGCGAGAATGGTGTACGCTTCGTTGATTCCGATGGAAGAAAATATCAGTATGACGTTCATGCAACGGATAACCCGCGTGAGTGCGTAGAGGCGAAACACGCGTTGGTCCTTGTCAAAGCTTGGCAGACGGAACGGGCCGCGAGACAATTAAAGGATTGTCTTGCGGTGGATGGTCTGGCGGTCACGCTACAAAACGGACTCGGCAACCGAGAGACGCTTATCCAAAGCCTGGGCGTGGGACGCGTTGCCCTTGGCGTCACCACCACTGGCGCAACTCTGCTCGGCGCGGGAGTGGTCAAAGCTGGAGGCGAAGGAGCTATCTCCATTGAACAGAACCAGGCTCTCGGTCCGCTTGAAGCGGCGTTGAGATCCGCCAATTTCAATGTACAAATTGTGGACGATGCCTTATCCCTCATTTGGGGAAAGCTCGTCATCAATTCAGCGATCAATCCATTGACCGCCTTGTTACGACTCAAAAACGGGGAATTGTTGGAGCGTCCGTCTGCCCGTGAAATGATGGGAAGCTTGGCAGGTGAAACTGCGCAAGTTGCATTCGCAGAAAACATAAAACTTCCATTCGATGACCCCGTCGCGGCGGCTGAGGAAGTGGCGCGCAAAACGGCTGCCAATCAATCCTCCATGTTGCAGGATGTTTTGCGCGGCGCACCTACAGAGATTGAGGCGATTTGCGGTGCAGTGGTAAAGACAGCCCAGAGACATGGGATTCCTACACCTGCGAATTGGGCGTGCTGGCAATTGGTGAAGGCACTAGCCCCATAATGATCGCAGAGTGACATTCTTCCACTAACTTGGTGCAGTTTGTTGTATTAATCCAATTTCATTGCGTGATAAGATTACAAAGTGCTGCCTAAGCCGCCCAACTGGAAACAAGTTTGTTGCTAGCTCTATCTTTTAAATGTTTGGCAATTCCTCAGGTACGCGGTACGTTGATTGATATTAATTTGGAGGTCCACGCATGCGCAAGTGGCTCATGTTTGTCCTGCTTTTGTGTTTCATGGCACCCCCGTCAGTCGCCGGCGCACAGGGTGAGACGAAATTAAAGTCTATTCACATCCAGCTTTGGTCCGAATATGACCGGCCGAGTATGCTGGTGATCCACGAGTTTACGGTGGATAAGAGTATCCCCCTTCCAGTCAACGTAAGCTTGCGGTTCCCAAAAGATAGTAATCTGAATGCTGTTGCCTATTCAGATACCAACGGTAAGCTGATTGATGCAGAGTACACAGGCCCGGCGGAACAGGGCTGCTGATAGTACTAACATTGCAGCAGAACCTGCGTTTACGAGCACTGCTACATCGCAAGATGGTTTAACTCTCGTGGGGACCGTCACACGTAATGGTTTGAAGATGGGGCAATCCAATGAATACAAGATCCAATATCAGCGTGAATCCGATGCAGTAGTCCAGTCATCGAATAGCGCCAATATCGCGCCAGTGGAGCCGATCGATTCCAATACGGAAGGACGCGTCTCCATAGCTAATCTCCCGTGGATCATTGGCGGATTTGGGCTGGCATTGATTGGCATGGCATTATTTTTCTATTTTCGCTCCACGCAGGCACCTGACCGGAAGTTGCGTAGACGGCGTCGCGCAGTTGTCAAAACTGAGGAAAGCGATGATGAGCAAGCCTATTGCCCTGAGTGTGGCACGCGCGCTCGAGTAGGTGATCGTTTCTGCCGAACGTGTGGGAGCAAGTTGAGAATCTAGCAATCCTCTTGTGAAGATATAGATTCTTCGCGAGGCAAATTGTGATCTTAGGCGTACCTTACATCGTTCCCATCTACTTCATTTATGGCCTTGCCTTTTTCAGCATGGGTCTGCTGGTGGCTATCGAAGGTGGTAGGGCTTCGGATGTTCGCTTGCGCAGGGCACTCCCTCCACTGGCAGGTTTTGGGCTCGTCCATGCTGCGCATGAATGGACGGAGATGTACGTGCTCATGGGTCATCCCATCAGCGATTTGGAATTATCGATCATGTCGGGAATCCAGCTCGCGACCTTGGCCTTCTCCTTTATTTCTCTCGCTGCATTTGGAAGCTTCCTGCTTGCAGATACAGAAGTCAAACGACGGTTGATCCTTCTCGTCCCCATTGGGCTCCAAACTATTTGGGTATTTGGACTCTATAACTTTCGTGGGCAGTACACAGGGGCAACGCTTTGGAATGTTGCGGATGTATGGACTCGTTACACATTGGCAATGCCCGCTTCGGTTCTGACTGCGATTGGGCTGATCGCGCAACAACGAGCGTTCCGCCGCTCGGGCTTGGTTCGCTTCGGGCAGGATGCATTATGGGCGGCAATCACGTTTGGCTGGTATGGACTCTTCGGTCAGATCTTTTCGCGGGTCACTCCTCTCACACTCTCACAATACGTCAATGAAGTAGGGTTCAAGGAAATTTTCGGTTTTCCAATTCAGATGTTCCGCGCCGTGACGGCAGTCGCAGCGGCGATATTCGTTATTCGCTTCCTGCGTGCCTTCCAGGTAGAGACGGAACGCAAGATTGCTGAATTACAGGCGGCACAATTAGAAGAATCACAGCAGCGCGAAACGCTGCGCGTCGAATTATTCCGGCGTGTGGTCGCCGCGCAGGAAGCGGAACGTCAGCGCATTGCCCGCGACCTGCATGATGAAACCGGGCAATCACTCACAGCTATCGGCATGGGATTGCGCGGATTGGAAGGACGGCTTAGTACTCGTAACAAGGAAGCGTTGAATACCTTACACAAGCTTGAATCGCTAACAGCCGATTCGCTCAAGGAGCTTCAGCGCCTGATGACTGATCTGCGTCCTTCTCATTTGGACGATCTCGGTCTATCCGCGGCGATACGCTGGTATTCCACAAAAATTCAGGAACATTCATCCCTGAGCATCCGTGTAGATATTCAAGGCGAAGAACGTGATCTTGATGACGCGATGAAGATTACTGTTTTCCGTATCGTCCAAGAAAGTTTGAACAATATTATCAAACATTCACAGGCGACCCATGCCAATATCCATTTATATTTCGATGAGAAGAACGTACGTATCAGTGTATTTGACAACGGGATTGGTTTTGATCGTGACCAAGTACAACAGAAGCGTAGCAGCCGTCCGTCGTTGGGGTTGGCAGGCATGGAAGAACGCGCTGCCCTTCTCGGTGGAACGGTTACTGTTCAGTCGCGCCCAGGCTATGGAACAGAAGTAGAAGTGACAATTCCCTATCATCATGCAGGTGTATCCACTTCGCGGCAGCCAAGACTCCACATTCAGGAAGAGGTGAAGAAATGACCACACGTCTGCTATTGGTGGATGACCATGCCGTCGTCCGCTCGGGATTGCGGATGATGCTGGAAAACGAGCGTGATGTCGAGATTATTGGGGAAGCATCTTCTGCACATGAAGCTATTGAAGCGGCGATACGCCTCAAACCAAATGTCATCCTGATGGATATCGGTCTACCCGACCTTTCCGGCATCGATGCGACGCGAGAGATCAAGAAGCATCTCCCAGAAGTTTCCATTGTTGCTCTGACGATTCATGAGGATGAGGAATACTTCTTCAAAATGCTTGAGGCGGGTGCGACAGGGTATGTGCCAAAACGAGCCGCTCCTGATGAATTGCTCACAGCTATTCGCGCCGCCGCGAGCGGACAAGTCTATCTCTATCCATCTCTAGCAAAGTTATTGGTGCGTGATTTCCTCGGCGGTGGTCGTCCGTCTGAGGAGCAAACCGCTTCCGAATTAACGGACAGAGAACAGGAAGTATTAACGTATCTCGCCGAAGGTGCAAACAATGAGGAAATTGCCACAGCTTTAGTGATTTCTCCAAAAACAGTGGCGCGACATCGCGAGAACATTATGCGGAAATTGAACCTGCATTCGCGCTCAGAGCTGGTCCGTTACGCGATCCGCAAGGGGATTATCAAGGCCTAGGTTTTTATTCCCGGTATTAACTGAGAAAAAGTTTGTAATAATCACAACAATAAAAAATGACGGGCGCTAAGCGCCCGTCATTATATTCATTTCCCCAAAAACTCTGCTGGAACTATTGAGCAGGAGCAGTAGCCTCAGGGCGAGTGAGCTGAGTCACGTCACCACCAAGGTCTTTGATCGAGTCGTACAGGAACTGCATAACATACGTTGGATTGTGTGCAAAAGCACCTGGATCCTTGATCGAATACTGATAGTTGTAGGCAGCTTTCAACAGACGCGGAGTCCAGGCGTTGTATCCAACGTTAGCACCCTTATCATTTGTATCAGGCTTGCCATCCTTGTTCGCATCCACAAAGAAGTATGGATAGGAATTGGGATCATATACAATCGGCGTACCAGCTTTTGTCTCAGCATAGCTTTGAATAGCGGTAAACAGGTCAGTGCGGAAAGTATCAATTTCCTTGTAAATACCTTCTGTGGTATCGCCATTGCCATTCCAGTCAGTCGTATCAGTATTGAAGCGAATATTTTCCAGATCCGCGACACCGTTCACATTGGTATGGCATGTTTTACAAGCATCAGTCTTGACAGTCAAGGCATGGACGTCATGGCAGTCAGTACACTTGTTCAATGGGTGAGTAACGTTTTGGCCTGCATATGTTTGGTTGTCATATTGATAGGCGCCCTTAGCGGCGTCGCCAAACAAAGTCGCACCGGCAGCAAAATAGTGGACATTCTTGAAGCTGATCTTAGGATCAGATGTGTCCAGATCTTTGCCATTGAGATAATTGTTGACTGTTACAGTGGATTCACGTCCTTGGTGACACTCAATACACAGATTGGCATCCACTGGTTTCAAATTGCCATCAGCGTCTTTTTCAGTACTGAAGGTCAACGAAACACCCGACGGGAACGGCACATTGACAACAGCAAGGCGATTCGGGAAGTTGGACGTATCGTGGCATGTTGCACATGCGAAACCATTTGCGATAGGTTGTGCAACGACACCGGTGATCTGAACACCAGATTTGGTAACGACCTCAGTACCAGCGTTGTGAATATATTCGGGCAATCCACTGGCACTATGGCACTTAGCGCAACCGGCAGCAACTTCACCTTCAGTGTCCCAGTGACGGAACGGCTCAGTATTTCCTGCAAAGTGACCGGCGTCATCGCGAGCTAACTTGGTCATATCCACCGGCTTTGAGATCTTGGCATTCAAATCGTCAATGGAATCGTAGACCAGTTCGATGATGTATTTGCCATTATGAGCAAAAGCACCTGGATCCTTGGTTGCAACTTGATAATTGAAGGTAGCCTTGAGCAGACGAGGAGTCCAGTTCTTATAACCAACATTATTACCCTTATCGTCCTTGAGGATTTGTCCATTGGTATCGGCAGCAAAGAAGTAAGGATAGGTGTTGGTATCATAGACAATCGGCGCACCAGCAACTTCGCTGGCATATGTTTGAATGGAACTGTAGAGGGTATCCTGTAGACCGGAGATCTCGGCAGCGATACCTTCAGTGACATCGCCGTTGCCGTTATAGTCTACTAGTGAGCCTTTCTGACGAATATTCTTGAGATCGTCAGCGCTCTTGACATTCTCATGGCATTCCGTACATTTTTCCACGCGCACCTGAGTGGCATGTTGGTCATGGCAGGCAATGCAAGTATCGATTCCTTCAACATGGCGGAATTTTGGATCATAAACTTTGCCATCATATTGATATCCACCTTCAGCTTGGGAACCATACAGTGTGGCGCCCGCGGCAAAATAATGGATATTGAGGAAACCAAAGCTCTTGTCCTTGCCATTCGCGTCCTTGATCGGAGCAGGAACTGTATCAACATCTGTAGCGCTGAAATCAGCGATTTGCTTATCTACGCTAGTTTTTGACTCACGACCTTGATGGCAGCTCATACAAATTGCTTCGCCCGTTTCAGAAGTGTTGACAACCTTTCCGGATGGGAAAGTCACGGAAGTGAGCGATTGGGCAGCTGTATTGTGGCAGGCAACGCATTGAATTCCCTGCGAAAGATGCGCAGGGACAGCTGCATCGACCGTACCAATCGCAGAGCCGTCTGCGCCGACGAAATCCTCAAAGCCAGCTGTGCTATGACATTTCGCGCAAGTTGTGGGAACTTCCGCAGGATCAGCAGAATCCCAGTGGCGGAAAGGTTCACCATCTACCTCATTATGGGCTGATGCTTCCCAAGCCGTCAAGTTGGGAACTTCAACAGTGGGCTTCACTTCCACAGGGGCAGCTGTGGGAGCGGCTGTTGATGTTGGTTCCGGAGCTCCACCGCAGGCCGCTAAAACGACTGCGAGTAGAAGCACGGTTCCAAGGAGCATTAAGATTTTTTTCATTGAATTTTTGGATATTCTCCTTTCAGTGGGTTTCATGCGAGGGCTATGAATTTCTCTGTATCGAAGCACCTCCTGGGGATATTAATATTTTAGAGAACCTTTTAATCTCTCCTTTATCTTAATCTAAAGCAAATTTAGTGTGAATAACGGATGTCATCCCTGTATTAGATGAATGTAATAGATTTCACAAGATAGGTCTTGATTATATAACTTTAATGAAAAATACATAAAAAATAGGGAAAATACACTATTTTCTAAGATTTTCGGAGTCAATGGGTGGGGTGAAACTGCACCAATTACCCATTAATAATGCCGTGGCATAGGGTGAACAGCCAATCTAAAGATTGGCTGTCTGCCGAATTCACTTTCTTATCGAATTCTCATACACTAGGTGGGAATGAAAGGAGTATTACATGACCAGCTTTGCATTAATCCTTTTACTGTTCGTTAGAGTGATGATTCCATTTACCCTTTTGATTTCCATTGGTGAATGGGTCCGCCGCCGAGAGATAAAGTACTGGTTCCAGAACTGAGGAAATATGGAAACCCTTATCTTTTTTTTCTACATTCTTGCAGGTTTTATCCTGCGACTCGCAGTCCCAATCGCAGGAACTATCCTGTTGATTTTCTTACTCCGCAAATTGGATGCGCGCTGGCAAGCTGAAGCGGAACTCCAGCCCACCCCTGTAAATAAACCAGACTGCTGGAAGATCAAAGGTTGTACTCCAGAACAAATTGAAAACTGTGCAGCTGTCGCTTCTCCACTGCCTTGTTGGCAAGTTTTTCGGCTGCCCAACGGTTACTTGAACGAAGATTGCATCACGTGCAAGGTCTTTATTGAAGCGCCTGTCCCCACACTACATGCTGAACCAAGGAGAATGTAAACCATGACCTCTCGTATTGAACGTTTCTTGATTGCGGTAATGTTTGCCCTGCTCGCGGCAGGCATTACATTGATTGTTGCCAATGCCCAGGCGGGTTCATCCCTCTCAGGACAGACAGCGACTGGCTCAGCCAATTGTACAGCTTGCCATACTGAATTCGAGATGAGTTGGGAAAATGGCGCTCACGGAAAAGCTGGAAGCGATCCGGTCTTTCTGGATGACTGGGCAAAGCAAGGCAAACCCGGTGCATGCCTCGTTTGCCATACGACGGGTTATGATCCTGCAACGGCGACGTACAAAGCCGACGGCGTAACCTGCGAAGCATGTCATGGACCTGCTCCTGCCGATCACCCCAAGACACCCATGCCCATTGATCGCTCCCCCGACCTATGTGGACGCTGCCATAGCGATACACGGTTTGGATGGCAGGATTGGAAAGTAAGCACGCATTATCAACGCGGCATGGACTGTGCCACCTGTCATGATCCCCATAGCGCGTCCTTGAAGAAGATTGCTGCTCCTCTTGGCGCGGAAAAACCGGATGATGTTTCGGCTCTCTGCATCAACTGTCATAAAGAACACAGTATGAACTTTCCGTATACGATTCACAGTCAAAAGGGTGTGACCTGTGTAGATTGCCATGTAAACCATATTGAAAACGCTGATGGTACTGCTCATCAGGTACCAGATCATTCTTTCAATGCCAGCCTAGATTCATGCAATAGCTGTCATGCGCAAGAAATGCACACCGTCACATCAGGAAGTACCGCAAATGGGGCTTCAGCCTCTGCTGTAACAGCCCAATCGACAGAAGGAGTGCAACTCGCCTCAGTTACGCCGGAGCCTGCTCCCGTTAGCCCAATTGGATTCTCTGTGATGGCAGGTCTAATTGGTCTTGCTGGTGGTATGGTAGTAGCTCCCTGGCTCGAACGCTGGTATCGGCGCGTCACGAAGCATGACCAGGAGGAGAAAAATGACTAGGAATATCAACCGCCGCGAATTTCTAAAATTGACTGCTGTTGGCGTTGCGGTCGCTGCGGGGACACACGCCGTCACAACAGAGGCTTCCAGCGGCGCTCCTAAGGGTAAATATCAATGGGCAATGGTCATTGATCAATCCAAATGTATTGGCTGTGGTTACTGCACATTGGCATGTCAGGCTCATAACGATGTTAACCCTGATATTCAATGGAATAAAGTTAATGAAGTTAACATGGTTGGCGATAAACATGTTTTTCTCCCTCGCCCATGCATGCACTGCGAAAAAGCGCCCTGCATAGAAGTCTGCCCGGTAAAGGCTTCCTACTATCGCGATGATGGCATTGTGATGATGGACTATGATCGCTGTATTGGATGTCGTTATTGTCAGATTGCATGCCCATACGAAGCACGCTCCTTCAACTGGGAAAAATTTACAGGCAAGAATCCCGCAGTTCCCGAATGGGGCACGCCCGAAGTGGAGCGACGTCCGCGCGGTGTTCCAGAGAAATGTTCCTTTTGTTATGAACGCATTGATCGCGGCCTTTCGCTTGGGCTCAAACCTGGTGTGGATCAGGAAGCCACTCCGGCTTGTGTAAATATGTGTCCGGTCGGAGCACGCATATTTGGCGACTTGAATGATCCTGAATCAAATGTAAGCAAAGCTCTGCGCGAGAACTCATCCTATCGCCTGCGCGAAAACTTAGGTACTGGACCGCGCGTCTATTACCTGCCCGCTGTTGCTGAAAAGGAGGCGTAGCCATGTCCAAAAATTTACGCTCCAAAATTGTCTTTACGCCATGGATGATCTGGCTCGGCATCATGAGCATGATCGTAGTGAGCGGTGCAGTTGCTGGGATCATGGTCTTCTGGAAAGGTTTGGGAATCACCAATCTCACTGACCGCGTGCCTTGGGGCTTGTGGATCACGATTGACCTTTCATCCATCGCTTTGGGAGCAGGCGCATTCAGCCTGTGCGCAGGTGTGTATTTGTTTGGATTGAAACGTTTCCAACCGATTGCCCGTACAGCGACCTTTGTTGGCTTAATCGGTTACACCATGGCAACACTTGCGCTTATCCTTGACATTGGTAAACCTGAACGTTTCTGGCACTCAATGGTCTACTGGAATGTACACTCCCTTCTTTGGGAAGTGACAATGTGTGTGATCCTGTATTTGACAGTGCTGATGCTCGAATCGATGCCGATTCTTGCCAATCTGGAATGGCTCCGCAAACGCTTCCCGAAGATCTCCTCACTACTGTCAGGCGTTCATCACTATGCCCCTATCCTCGCAATTATAGGTCTAGGACTTTCCAGTCTGCACCAGTCATCACTTGGTGCGACCTATGGCGTGATCAAAGCGAGACCATTTTGGTTCAAACCCGAGATGTCTGTCTTGTTCATGTTTTCTGCTATTGTCGGCGGCATTTCAATGACACTCTTTGCAACGATGCTCGCCTCTCGCTTGACTAGCAAGGCAAAGATCAATGATGCTTTGATCGAACGTGTGGCACAGTTCGTTGGCTATCTGTTGATTGGTTATTTCTACTTCCGAGCCTGGGATGCACTTGCCACAACCTACACCTATGATCCCGGTCGCAGCGAAGGCTTGCACTTCCTGACCAAAGGCCCGATGGCGTTCAATTTCTGGTTTGTTGAAATGCTATTTGGAATGATCGTGCCCATGTTCCTGTTGCTCTATAAACCGACTCGCATGAATCGCTTCTGGCGTATGCTGGCGTTGTTCCTTGTTGCAGCAGGGATAGTCGCCTTCCGTTGGGATACGAACATTACGGGTCAGTTGGTGCTCATGTCCTATGTGCCAGGCGCGGCCATCACATACACAAGCTATCGCCCATCCTTGATCGAGATCCTAAGCGGCGCGGCAATTATCGCCTATGGACTGACAGCCTTCTCAGTTGGAGTGAAATACCTGAGAGTTGTTGATCACACGTTGGTCGAAGAAGAACATGAGAAAGTTCATGTTAAAACAACAGAAACAGTAACGATTTAGCAGATAATCCTACAGATACGTACACAGGTAAACAGGATGAAAAAATCATCTGGTTACCTGTGTACTATTTTAAAAACATGAATCTTGCGAAGGCTGTCAGGACACAAGTGTCTAAACCCTCGCAAGACTTTTGGCTTTTATATTAGGACTAACAAATCCTTGGCAACATTTCGCCGGGCAACATATCCACTAGGCGCGTTCCCCCAATTGCTGTTTTCAATCGCACCTGCGATTTGCCACTTCCAATCACTTTGCCGATTACAGCGGCATCTTCCCCATATTTAGTTTTCTTCATTACTTCCAAAACATTTTGCGCATCGCGCTCTTTGACAAAGGCAACCAACTTCCCTTCGTTCGCTACATATAATGGATCAAATCCAAGCATTTCGCAGGCGGCTTTGACTGCGGGCTTGAAGAGCAAATTCTGCTCCGTGAGTTCAATCGTCACATTTGATTGCTCAGAAATCTCAACCAGAGAAGTTGCAAGTCCGCCACGAGTGGGATCGCGCAGCACATGAATCTCGCCTGCTCCAATCATCGCTTGGATCAAATGATTCAGTGGGGCGACATCGCTCTCCAGGGCTGTTTCAAACCCTAACCCTTCACGCGCCGATAGCACAGCAATACCGTGATCGCCAATCGTTCCTGAAACAATCACAACATCGCCTTCTTTTGCATTCGCCCCAGAGATGTTAATCCCCTCAGGAATTTTCCCCATTCCTGAAGTGTTGATAAACAATTGATCTGCGCTGCCTTTTTGTACAACTTTCGTATCACCCGCAGCAATAAACACTCCGGCTTCCTGCGCGGCAGCCTTCATAGATGCAACTACGCGTTGTAGTACATCAAAAGATAAACCTTCTTCTAATACAAAACCGCAGGTTAATGCAACGGGCGTTGCACCAATCATCGCAAGATCATTTACTGTTCCGCAAATGGAGAGTCGACCGATGTCGCCGCCGGGAAAAAATAATGGAGAGACGACATGCGAGTCCGTTGTTAATGCGTAGCGTTGACCATCAATGGTTACTACAGCAGAATCATCCAGCGCGCGCGGTGCGGCTTTTCCCAGCTCGGGGAGGAAAAGTCGATTGAGTAGGTCGCGGCTCAACGTGCCACCTGAACCGTGACCGAGTATCACCGTATCCGTTGGGCGGATCGGCACCGGGCACGTATATCCCTCAAAATTAAAATCATCCATAACTTGCTTCCCTATGATACCGATAATATGCTGCGCAGGCGCCTTCAGCAGAAACCATCGGCGCACCGAGCGGACTTTGCTGGGTACATTGCTTTCCGAATGCGGGACATTGCGGCGGCTTTTTCAATCCCTGTAAAATTTCACCCGCGATACAAAGCAATGATTCTTGCGTAAAGATATTTTCCACGTCGAATCTTTTCTCCGCGTCGAAATCCTGGAACTCCGGACTTAGTCTCCATCCGCTTTGTGGGATGACACCGATGCCGCGCCATTTCCGATCTGTGGATTGGAACACGCTTCGAATCGTCCGTTGCGCAGATTCGTTCCCCTCAAATTTAACAGCACGTTGATACTGATTCGCCGCCAAAGCCTGTCCTGATTCGAGTTGCTTGACAGCAGCAAGCAGGCCGTTCAACAAGTCAATCGGCTCAAAACCAGTGACCACAATCGGCACATTATATTTCTCGACAAGCGCTGGATATTCATGAAATCCCATCACCGCGCAAACGTGACCTGCGGCAAGAAATGCCTGCACGCGATTCGTCTTTGAACCTAGGATAGCTTCCATCGCGGGCGGCACACGGACGTGTGAAACCAGCACGGAAAAGTTTTTGATATTTTTGTTTTTAGCTTGCAACACAGCCATCGCATTGGCAGGCGCGGTGGTCTCAAAGCCGATCGCGAAGAAAACCACCTGCTTATCAGGATTCGCCTCAGCAATTTGCACCGCTTCCAATGGCGAATAGACAATACGCACATTTCCGCCTTGTGCACGGACAGCAAATAAATCCTTGGATGAGCCAGGCACGCGCAGCATATCACCGTAGGATGTGAAGATGACATCCGGGCGTGAAGCAATTGCAATGGCGCGGTCAATCTGTTCCAGCGGGGTCACGCAAACGGGACAGCCCGGTCCGTGCACCAGTTCAATCTCCGGCGGGAGCATGGCATCGAGTCCGTTGTGAAGGAAGGCATGCGTTTGGCCCCCACAGATTTCCATGATGACCCAGTTTTTTGTTACTACCGATTCTATCTCTTTCAGAAGAGCTTTTACTTTTAGAGGATCGCGGTATTCGTCAAGATATTTCATTTTCTAAATCTATCATTTCTTGGATTAGTTTTAGAGTTTCCTGCGCTTCTTCTTCATCCATTAAACTGATCGCAAAACCAACATGGATCAAGGCATACTGCCCCACTTCTGCTTCAGGAGTATAGGCCAGGCATGCTTCCTTGGCGATTCCACCAAAGTCAACTTTTGCCATTTTGAGAGAGTCTTTTTCGTAGATCTCCGTTATTCTTCCAGGGATACCAAGACACATATAAATTGCCTTTCTAGTTATTATGAACCGCTTCGATGATGTTCACTGATCAACTCACTCTGTTCAGCGTGAGCAAAATTTGCAATGACAGCTTGTCCCAATGACAAACCACCGTCGTTCGTCGGCACTTGCTGATGGAAATATACGACAAACTCATTCCGTTTTAGTCCGTCGCGGACAAGATTCAGTAGAATTTGGTTTTGCCAGACACCGCCCGATAAGGCGACTTCGTTCAAGCCCGTTGACTTGCGTGCACGTTTGCAAATGTCAACGGCGATATCAGCGACTGTTTTATGGAAGCGCGCCGCAAGTATCTCGATGGATTTCTCTGCGCGCACATCTTGGACGATTACATTCAATAAATCCTTTAATCGAATGGTCCCATCTTCATCAATCACATACGGATAAGGCCGCGCCACGGAAACAAACGGCTTTGCCAAAGCTTCCATTTCGATCGCGGCTTGCGCTTCATACGTGACATCATTCCGTACACCGATTAAGCTTGCTACTGCATCGAAGAGGCGTCCCATCGAAGATGTTTGTACAGTATTGATATTCTTATCGATTTGCTGATGAAGGATATGAAGCGCCTGCTTGTCCGTGTTTTGGAGGAAAGGCAGGTCATCAATTCCAATACCCAGAGCATGGGCATATCCAGCCGCAATGCGCCACGGGGAACGAATGGCAGAGTCGCCGCCAGGAAGTGGCAAATATTCAAGGTAACTGAATCGCTCAAAGTCCGCGAAAGAGGCGAGTAATATTTCACCACCCCAGATCGCGCCATCGGTTCCGTATCCTGTCCCATCGAAGGAGAGTCCGATCAATCGTCGATCATCCAAACCATTATCTGCCATGCATGAGACAATGTGCGCGTGGTGATGTTGCACTCCAACGCGTGGAGCACTTAAACGCTGTGCATATTGCGTGCTGAAATAATTGGGATGCAGATCGTAAGCAACAATCTCAGGTCGGACGCGGAAGATATGGGAAAGATGTTGAATGCCCTGCTCAAAAGACTCATAGGTCTCGGCATTCTCCATATCACCGATATGGTGACTCAAGAAAGCATAGCGATCGCGCGTCAAACAAAACGTGTTCTTGAGTTCGCCGCCCACCGCGAGTGTGGGCTTGACCTCAAATGGAAGCTTAACAGGATAGGGCGCGTAGCCGCGACTGCGACGCAAATAGACGACACCTGCAGTCGTGCCAGGTGCAAGTGTAGACGATGCACGATGGACCGTGTCATCTGTTTCATCGCCAACAAGGAACTGTCCGTGGTCTACTTTGACAACCGAATCATCACAACGCATATGAATATCGCGATTATGGATGAGGAATGCATCTGCGAGCGGAGAAAGCCTTTGCAACGCATCTTCTTCCTCTATTGCAATCGGTTCTTCCGAAAAATTTCCGCTTGTCATCACCAGCAACGGGGGGACAGATTCGGTATTCAGCAGAAAATCTGTTTGGTTTAAAAGTAAATGATGAAGCGGCGTGTAGGGCAGCATTACACCGATCGTATCGAGATCCGGTGCAACCCATTTAGAAATCTTACGCGTCAACACGGTTGGCTGTTTTTTCGTAAGCAGTACAATTGGCTTCTCACGACTCCTCAGCAGCGCCTCTTCTTCGCTACTTACTTCGCAAATAGAACGAACAACCTCCATATCCGCAGCCATTACGGCGAACGGCTTATCCACACGTCCTTTTCGATCGCGCAGCTCCTCTACCGTGAATGAATTGGATGCATCGCAGGCCAGGTGGAAGCCACCCAGGCCTTTGACGCCAAGGATATATCCTTCGCGCAACAGCCGACGTGCTTTAAGAATTGCTGATGTGCGGCACTCAATACTGGATATCTTCGAAAGAGGATCGGTGAATTGAGAATGGAGTTCACGCAGCGCCACGAATGGGCCACATTCCGGGCAGGCGATCGGCTGCGCATGGAAACGCCGGTCGAGCGGATTCTTGTATTCCGTCCCACAATGTTCACACATCACAAATTCCGCCATCGTGGTATTCGGGCGATCATAGGGAATGTCTTGGATGATCGTAAAGCGCGGTCCGCAATTCGTGCAATTGATGAACGGATAGAGATAACGCCGATCGCGAGGGTCAAACAGTTCGCGTTCACAATCGGGACAAATGGCTACATCTGCAGAAATGGGTTGGAATGCACCCTCCAGGCTAGTCGACTCTTTGATTTCAAACGTCGAATATTCGATGTCTGATGACTCATCATATACTGCAACATCGTCAATTTTTGCTAGCGCCGGAGCTTCTGTGCTTAGACTATAGATGAGGCGATCAATGTTAGAGGCTTGCCCTTGAACCAGAATTTCCACTCCCCCAGATGTGTTGCATACCCAGCCACGCAAATCGAATCGGATTGCCAATCCATACACAAATGGACGGAATCCAACTCCCTGCACAACACCTTTAACTGAGATATGCTTAGCCATATTATCATCGTCCTGAGCTAATCGAATC
>WNFZ01001673.1_pt1 | contig 21300 bp, 20 predicted proteins | sample 5400081 | NCBI WGS metagenome assembly WNFZ01 (sample SAMN13153365, study PRJNA577476) | soil metagenome | isolation source: 80 cm soil or saprolite under grassland replicate 1 | place: USA:California | collected 2016-06-15
CGGGGTTCTGGTTTGAAAGTGGCCACGAAAGCTTACCTCAAACCATCAAAACCATCATACAAGGCTTTATGCTGCCGCCCGCATCCGCGGGCTGAGACTGTGAACACTCATTTCGCGCAAAATTGTGGGTAATGACAAGCCCACTACCCCATCTTACCGATCGTCTGGCGCCACGCCAGCGCCTTTCTCAACACGTCCAACCGCGCGCGGTCCTGCTCGTCCGCCAGGCGCTCCAGTTGATCGACGATCGCCGAGAGCAGTTGGAAGGCGAACAGGCCGGCGTGGGTCATGACGTGCGAGTAATAATGCGCCTGCAGCCCGCCGCTCACCTGCCGCCCGCCGTAATGGAACGCGCGCACCTCGTCGTCGCTCATCGTCTCGACGTGGGAATTGATCGGCAGCACGACGCGCGGCGTGTCCTGTCGGCTTTCGTCTCCGCTCTTCCAGCCGAGCAACAAGATGGAAATCAGGACTCCCTGCTCGTTCAGATAATCGGGGCTGAAGACTGCGTTGAGTTTCGCGGGCGTGGACAGCCGCGGCCCGTAATTGCCGTATTCGGGGTTGATCAACTGCGAGTTATAGATCACGCCGACCACCTCCTCTTCGCCGACATTGATCTTGACGAACTGCCCGAATTGAAAATCGGCGGGCGACAGGTTTACGGAAGTTTCGAGCGAATCGAGCACACGCGCGAAATAATCGACGTGCGAATTCGATTTTGTAATCTTGGCGATCAGCATCGGGTTCCCTCCAAGAGTGGGACAGACTAAAGTCTGTCCCACTCTTCGGCCATTCTATTTGATCTTCCCCGGCCCCCACAACGCGCGCCCGGGCTTCGACCCAGTGTGCTCGCCGTCCTTCAAAACATGCGCGCCATTGACAAACACGTGTTTCACGCCGACGGCGAATTGGTGCGGTTGCTCGAAGGTGGCGCGGTCGGCGACGGTCTTCGGATCGAAGACGACGACGTCGGCGAAATATCCCTCCCTCAAAAACCCGCGACGATCGAGCTCCAGATTGGTCGCGGGCAGGCCCGTCAGACGGCGGATCGCTTCTTCAAGGGGAATGACCTTCTCTTCGCGGACGTATTTGCCTAGCAGCCGCGAGAAGTTTCCGTAAGCGCGCGGGTGCGTAGAGGATTTCAGGAACACGCCTTCGGCCGGCATCGAACCGGCGTCGGAGCCGAACGACACCCAGGGCAGCTTGATCTGCTTCTTGATGTTCTCCTCCGACATCATGAAATAGACCGTGCCCACTCGCGATTGGTCTTCGAGCACGAGGTTCATGATCGTGTCGGTGTAATCCTCGTTTCGCAGCTTCGCCACATCGGCCAGCGTCTTGCCGGTGTATTTCTTCAGGCCCTCGTTTTTGAAGCCGACGAGCAACGCGCGATCGGGCGACCCGGCGGCGATGAGCAGGTTTTCCCATTTGTCCGAAGGCGTGCGGATTTCTTCGGCGATCTTTTTACGCGTTTCGGGATCGCGCAGCCGTTTGTAGGCCGCGTCGTAACCGCCGTCCAGAACCCACGGCGGCATCGCGGCGTCGAGCCCGGTCGCGCCGGCCGGATATGTGTACATGTCGGCGGTGATCTTCAGCCCTTCGCTCCGGGCCTTTTCAACCATCGCGATCACCTGATCCATCTTTTGCCAGTTCGTTTTTCCGGCGGCCTTGAGGTGATAGATCTCCGCCGGAATGTCGGCCTCGCGCGCGATCCGCAACAGTTCTTCGACGGCTTGTGTCAGACGCGCGCCTTCGCTGCGCATGTGCGAGATGTATTTGCCTTTGTATTTCGCCGCGACCTTGCACATTTCGATCAGCTCTTCGGTCGAGGCGTAGAACGCGGGCGCGTAGATCAGCGAAGAGCCTATGCCGAGCGCGCCGGCTTCCATTTCGCGGCGCACAAGCTCGCGCATCTGATCCATTTGCTCCGGCGTGGCCTTCTTGTCTTCCAAGCCGACGACGTGCTCGCGGATCGTGGTCGCGCCGATGTAGGAGGCCACGTTGGCCGAGACGCCGCGCTTTTCGAGATATTGCAGGTATTCGGCCAGCGTCGTCCATTCGATTTCGAACTTCAGATCGCCTTGAGCCTCCTTGCGCCGCCGCTTCATCTCGTCGTTGAGCGGCCCCATCGAATCGCCCTCGCCGAAAATCTCAGTCGTCACGCCCTGCCTGATGTCGCCCAGCGAACGCCCATCGACAACCAGGTCGTCAACCGCCCACGAAAGCATGTTGATGAATCCGGGCGCGACTGCGAGGCCGTTGGCGTCAATGACGGTCGCGGCCGTGGCGGACTTCAGATCGCCAATTGCGGCGATGCGGTCGCCCTTGACGCCGACATCGGCGCGACGGGGTTTGGCGCCCGTCCCGTCATAGACCACGCCATTTTTGATAATTGCGTCGTAAACGTTTTGCTGAGTCTGAGCGGAAGCAATGAGAGCTAGAGTAAGCGCAAGTACAAACAAGATAGTGAGTCGCATAGTCTTCCTTATAATTGTGAACTGGCGGCTTCACTTTGTGGTTGGCGAAATCAGTGAAGCCTCTGAAAATAACAACCCTTTGCATTTAATACGTTGATCGACGCCAACCAGGTTGCGCATCGCTTCCAGCGTGCAGTCTCGGTTAGACGGCCCATTGCTTTTTAGCGCGCATCCTGCCGAGACTGGACGCTGGAAGCGATGCGTACCCAGGCTCGCCTCTGGTTCATGCGCAGGCTCCAAATAATTTGAATCAGAAGTGTGATCTCAGGCAAAAGCCGGCTCTCCAACCGCCGGCGCTGTTTGACTGCGCTCCCCAACCAACGAAGCGAAGAGGCTGTCAAGCTCAGATTTAGGCCCGTTTATTGTATCACTGCGCCATTCGGCGTCGAAACGCATCAGCCGTGAATCAGAGGATGGTCACTACGTCGAATTGACGCATCTGGTTGTGAATGTCCGCCGGGTCTTTCCGATCAGGCCCGCCGTCCTCAGTGTAGGCCTTGAGCTGAGTAAGAGCGAAGGGCGTGGTCGTTCCCGCGCGCGCCGCGTATTCCCATTCGGCTTCACTCGGCAAACGATACTGGTAATGTCTGCCTTTGTTTTGCAGCCACAGCTCCCGGACGTTTGATGGGATAGCGTTGCTGAAGAATGACGCCGGGAGAAAGCGCTTCGGGAAACTCCTCAGGAGAAGTGGGGCGGACTTTAGTCCGCCCGGCTCGTGGACCCGGCTCATGGGCGGACTAAAGTCCGCCCCACTTCATCACCGAGCCATTCGGCGTCGAACTGCATCAGGCCGTGGATCAGGCGGTCGGTCATGATGTCGAATTGGTACATCTGGTTGTGAATGTCCGCCGGGTCTTTCCAGTCAGGCCTGCCGTCCTCAGTGTAGGCCTTGAGCGAGAGGAAGTAGGCGTTGTAAGGCAGATCAAGAGAGGGGATCCGCAGATCGAGCGTGTTGATCCCCTTTTTGACCGGCAGCGGCGTCGGGTGCGTGTCGATGTTGTTGACGCTGCCGACGAAGACGCCGTCGAAGCGATGCACGTCGACGGCGAACACCGGCTCAGGGTAATCGTCGTCGGCCTCCACGCGCAGCCGGATCATAACTTCTTCGCCGGTCTTGAGGATCCAAGCCGGTTCGCCGCGCGAATTGATCATCTCGACGTCGGTGAACCTGATCCTGCCGTTGCCCCAGCGCGAGCCGGTCAGCTTCAACTCGCGCAGAATGTCGTCGTGTTCGCGCGAAGCGATCCCCCCCTGACGGGCCGTATCGCGCAGCCGCTCTTCTTCGAGCCGCGCGCAGAACGCCTCGTAAGACGTGACGACCTCTTTCGCGTCGCCAACCATCGCCACGCGCCCCTGCTCCAGCCACAGCGCGCGCGCGCAAAACCGCTGGATCAGCTTCGGTTCATGCGAGACGAAGAGCACTGTCTTCCCGGCTTTGCGAAAATATTCCATCCGGTCGAGCGACTTGCGCTGGAAATAGACGTCGCCGACTGACAAGGCTTCGTCAATGATCAACACTTCGGGGTCGGCGTGGATCGCCGAAGCGAACGCCAGCCGCATCAACATCCCGGTCGAATAGGTCTTAACCGGCTGATCGATAAAACCTTCCAGCTCGGCGAAGCGGACGATCACGTCCATCCTTCGTCGCATCTCCTCTTCGCTGAAGCCCAGAATCTGTCCGCTCAGCAGGATGTTCTCGCGGCCTGTGTATTCCGGGTTGAAGCCGCTCCCCAGTTCGAGCAGCGCAGTCACGCGCCCTTCGACGCTCACACTCCCGCGCGTCGGCTGCAGGACGCCTGCTATGATCTGCAACAGAGTGGTCTTGCCCGCCCCGTTGCGGCCGATGACGCCCACCGCCTCGCCCGTTTCGACTTCCAGGCTAACGTCTTCGAGAGCCCAGAAATCGCGGTGATATTTGCGGCGCCCGCGAGCGCTTCCTGGACGCTGAAGGCGCTAGTGATGTTCGGCGTCGTCAGGATGACCAGCCCGCCCCATTTCATAATCCGGTTCAATTCCATGAGCATGTTCATCGGGTCTTCGCGCAGGTGTTCGATCAGTTCGCAACAGCGACCGGCTCTATGGCGAACGGTCGTTACGGCTCCCGGCGTTGTACCGCCGAGTGTTCCGAGTCGATCGGGCGCGCCCTTCGCCCGTCTTCTTGATGACTCGCTCGATAAAATCGAGGTAGCGGGCGGCGGAGCGGTTGATGTCGCATTCGGCGCGAACCCATTCGGCGGAGCGGCGGCTCAAGCGCGCGCGCAGAGTCCTACGCAGCGCCAACGCGCGCAGTCGCAGATACAGCTCTCGCTCCTCATTCTCCGTCGCCGCGACCTTCAGGCAAACGTCGTCCGGCAATTCGGCGAACTGGCCGAAATCGGTGACTACGACCGGAAGGCCCGCGCCTAGCGCGCGGATCAGCGTGCCTGAGGTTTCGCCCGCCGTCGGATAACGCAGATTGACCACCACGTCAACGGACTTGAGGTAGCGGAAGAAATCGTCCTCGGAGACGTAACCGGTCAGGCGCGCGCTCTCCCGCAACCCCATCTCCTCGATCAACGGCGCGACGCCCCCTTTCCGGTGATCTTCGCCCACCGCCAGAAACATCGCGTTAGGGACCTGCCCCAGCAACTGCTTGAACGCCGCGAGGACCGTCGGAATGCGCTTCGTTTGCGTGACGAAGCCGAATGAGGCGATCACCCAGGCGTCGTCGGGAATGCCCAGACTGCGACGGCATTCGATCCTGTCCATCCCGTCAATCTCGTACGCCCGGGGCGAGAGATGATGCGGGATGACCTCGACAGGAATATTTCCGTTCAGGCCTTCGAGATTCGAGGCCGCGTAAGCGTTGTGGACGATGACGCCCAGGCTGCCCCGTACGGCGCGGCGGTTGAGCGGCATCAGGAATTGCTGATAATCGCTGCTCAAGCCGTGGACGCGCATCTCGGCTACGCGCGCGCCCCTTCGGCCGTATGCGTAAAACATCTCGTCCCGGTAAGCGTTTTCGTCCTTGCGCGCCAAAGTCTTCCACGCGATCAGATGGTGCAGGCAACTCTCGTGCATGACAAGCAGCCCCGGCGTCCGGATCGCGCGGTCGTATATGTATTCGTGATAGGGGTTGTTCCCCATGTGATAGACGCAGAGGTCGAACGGTAGCCGGGCGTGAATCTCGTCGAAGTCGTTCGCGTCGTGAACCGAAAAACCCTCGCGGTCGCGGTTCCCGCGCAGTTCGTCCGCGTCCGCGACGAAGACGGAAATTTCCGCGCCCTTCGCCAGATACGGCAGAAGTTCGGAGTTGTAATCGGCGATCCCTGATTTGCTCGGAGGGAGCGGGGTGAAATAAGCGAGACGCATACGGTCGAGGATAGAGGATCGAGGATAGAGGATCGAGGATAGAGGATCGCGTCATCCCTCGATCCTCGATCCTCCATCCTCTATACTCGACCTAATTAGTTGGCGGGTTGCGCCTGCAACGCCGCCCTCGGCTTGCGAAGCCGATAAATAAAGGTTGCGAGCGCGCCGACGAAGAGAACTATCGCGATGAATTGCGAGGTCGACAGACCGATGATTTCGCCGCGCGGGTCGTCGCGCCAGTACTCGATAATGAACCGCGCGACCGAATAGAGCATCGCGTAGGCCAGTATCACCTGTCCTTCGAAACGGCGGCGGCGATGGACCAACAGCAACACGGCCAGGATCAGCAGAGCGGCCCCGACCTCGTAAAGCTGCGTCGGATGCAGCTTGAGCGGCGCGAGCCATCCGCCCTGATCGGCCAGGCGTTCGGCCCAGACGTTTTTTATCGGGTCGGCGAGATGGTTGACCATCGTCGGGACGCCTGTGATTTCGTGACCTTTTTCGCTGAAATGGACGCCATACCAGCCGGTCGTGGGTCTGCCCCAGCAGCATCCGGCGCTGAAGCATCCCAGACGTCCGATCGCCTGGCCGAGGATGACGCCTGGAGCGAACGCGTCAGCCGTTCGCCACCACGGGAGCTTGTAATAGCGCATGACAATCACCGAGGCGATTACCGCCGCGATGAACCCGCCGTAATAGACCCCGCCCGAGCGGAGGAAATCGAGCGTGAAGATCTGGCGCGGGTTGTCGCGGTATGTGACATCCCATTCGGCTATCACCATCAGCGCCTTCGATCCGATCAGCGAGGCCGCCAATACCCACAAGCCCAGGTCGATGACTTTCTGTCTGCCTAACCCGTCGCGCGCCGCCAGCCGCGCCATCAGGAGCAGCCCGGCGAGGAACGCCACCGCAAGCAGAAAGCCGTAGGTGTTAATACTGAAACTGGTGTACGGAATCTTGAATAGTTCAGGAAACATATTGACTGTCTTGGATCAACTTTCTGAAGAGCCGACGCCGGTCTCCTCCGGCGCGGGAGTCGGCGCCTCAACGCCGCCTAAGGAGCGTATTCTCGCCGCCCTCTCCTCGCGCAACATTTCCAGCGCCAGCAATACGGCGCCGACGCAGATCGCGGAGTCAGCGACATTGAATGTCGGCCAACTGTAAAGACTTTGCCAATGCAATTCGATGAAATCCACAACCTCGCCCAGCCGGACGCGGTCAATCATATTGCCGACGATGCCCGCCATCAACAACGCCAGCGAAACATTCAACCACGGCTTGTCAGCCGGGGCGCGCCTGAAATAACTGAACACGAACAGAGCGGCGATGAGAGAAACGGCGGACAGTATCCACCGAATGTCGAATTGGCTGTCGGCGAACAGGCTGAACGCCACCCCGCGATTGGTCGCATAACTCAACCGGAAGAGCCCCGGAATGACCTCGACATAGGGGACCGGCTTGAGAGACGTCGTCGCCCACGCCTTGGTCAATTGATCGGCGACGAGCACGACAGCGGCGCACAACAGATAAGCCGATTTGGTTCTCATTATTCGCAACAAATTCAATCTCGAACTTCTTCGATTACGGATTCGCCTCGCGAGAAATCGCCCGACGTCCACTGTCGTAATTGATTCGATTCGGCGCCATTCGACCCGTTCGACCATGGATAGTTTACCCGCCCAGGGCTATCGCGCCAATATCTCGTCCAGATTGGCCACGCAGCGCCGGCATGCGCCCGGATATCTCGCGTCGGAGCCGACGTCGGTCGTGTAATCCCAGCAGCGTTCGCACTTCTTGCCGTCGGCCTCGTCGACTTTCACGCTCAACTCCGCGCCTTCCCTCAATTCGACCTTTGAGACTTTGAAGTCGAAGCGCAGGTCTTCGCCGAACGATTCGAGGAAGGCTTTCGTCTCAGGCACGGCGGTGATCGTGACTTTGGCGTCCTGCCCCGAGCGGATCAGCTTGGCGTTACGCGCATCCTCCAGGGCCTTCATCACCGAGCCGCGAATCTCAAACAAACGTTCATATCGTTTGAGCAGATCTTCGTCGCGCCAGGCCTCCTCATAAGCCGGAAACTCGGCCAGGTGAACCGACTTCGCTTCGTCGAGCGCGCCCGGAATGTTCTCCCAGATTTCGTCGGAGGTGAACGCCAGCACCGGCGCCAGCAATCGCGTCAGGCGATGGACGATCTCGTAAAGGGCCGTCTGCGCGGAACGACGCCCGAGCGACTTTGGCGCGTAGGTGTAGAGACGGTCCTTCAAAATGTCGAAATACAATGCCGAAAGCTCGACGGTCGCGAAGTTGTAGACTGCGTGATAAACGTCCGTGAACTCGTAGTCGCGGTAAGCGTCGAGCGAGCGCTTCGTCACCTCGTTCAATTGGGCCAGCGCCCACCGGTCAATTTCGAACATCTGATCGAACCGGACGCGGTCGCGCTTCGGGTCGAACCCGGCGAGATTGCCCAGGCAGTTGCGGGCCGTGTTGCGCAGCTTGCGGTAAGCGTCGGCGACGCGTTTGAGGATTTGGTCAGAGACGCGCATGTCCTCATGGTAATTGAGCGCCGCGCACCACAACCGCAAAACATCGGCGCCCATCGCCTTGATCACGTCATCCGACTCGACGGTGTTGCCTTTCGACTTCGACATCTTCTCGCCCTTCTCGTCGACTGTCCAGCCGTAGGTGATCACCTCGCGATAGGGGGGCTCGCCTTTCGCTTCCAACCCCACAACCAGTGACGAATTGAACCAGCCGCGGAATTGATCGCCGCCTTCCAGATAGACGTCCGCCGGGTAAGGCAATCCGCGCGGTTCGAGCACGGCTATCGAGCTCGATCCCGAATCGAGCCACACGTCAAGAATGTCCATCTCCTTTCTCAACTTGTTCGACCCGCAACCGCATTTCGTTCCGGGCGGAACCAGCTCAGAGGCCTCGCGCTCGTACCAGGCGTCGGCGGACTCCCTCTCGAAGACCTGCGCGACGTATTCGATCACTTTCGGATCGACCAGCGACTCTCCGCAATCCTCGCAGTAGAAGACGGTGATCGGCACGCCCCACACGCGCTGGCGCGAGATGCACCAGTCGGGGCGATCCCTGAACATATTCTTCATCCGCTCATTGCCCCACTCCGGCGCCCACTGAACCCGGTCGCAGGCGGCGATCGCGCGCTCGTTCAAGCCGGTCGCCGTCATCGAGATGAACCATTGAGGCGTGGCGCGGAAAATCACCGGTTTGTGGCAGCGCCAACAATGCGGATATTGGTGCTCGTACTTTTCCTCGTGCAGCAACACGCCTTTCTCGCGCATATATGCGACGATCTTCGGATTGGCGTCGAAGACCTGCTCGCCGGCGAAACGCTCCACGACTTTCGTGAAGACCCCGCGGTCGTCCACGGGATTGTAGATTTCGAGGCCGTACTGTTTGCCGATGACGTAGTCGTCGTAGCCATGTCCGGGCGCCGTATGTACCGCGCCCGTGCCCGCTTCGAGCGTGACGTGATCGCCCAGCATCAACAGGCTGTCGCGATTGATGAACGCGTGACGCGCTTTCAGCCGATCGAATTTTTCGCCGCTGATTGTCGCGACGACTTTGGGTTTACCCCAGCCGAGCTTTTCGGAAACCTGTTCGAGCAAACCGCTGGCGACGATGAAGACCTCGTCGCCGACCTCGACCGCGCTGTATTCGAACGCCGGATTGAAAGCGATTCCCAGGTTGGCGGGCAGCGTCCACGGCGTGGTCGTCCAGATGACGATACTCACATTGCGGCCTTCGAGCGCGCGATCAACTCTGGCGGCGTCAGGGAACGGGAATTTGACGTAGACCGACGGGCTGGTGTGATCTTCGTATTCGACCTCGGCCTCGGCGAGCGCCGTCTGGTCCCTGATACACCAATGGACCGGGCGCGATCCTTTGTAGATCGCCCCCTCCTCGACGAATTCGCCGAAGACGCGGACGATGGTCGCCTGGTATTTCGGGTCCATCGTCATATAAGGGTTTTCCCACTCGCCGAAGATGCCCAGGCGTTTGAAATCCTCGCGCTGCAGCGCCAGGAATTTTTCGGCGTGTTTGCGCGCGGCGCGGCGGATTTCGAGTTTGCTCATCTGCCCCTTCTTCGCGCCCAGGGCCTTATCGACCTGAATCTCTATCGGCAGTCCGTGACAATCCCAGCCGGGAATATATGGAGTCCAATGACCCATCATCGATCGCGACTTGATGCAGAAATCTTTGAGAATTTTGTTGAGCGCTGTTCCCAGGTGAACGAGCCCGTTGGCGTACGGCGGGCCGTCGTGCAGCACGTAAAGCGGGCGGCCCGCGCGGGCTTCGCGCAGCCGCTCATAAACGTCCATCTCTTCCCACTTCTTCAATCGCGCGGGTTCGCGCTGCGCCAGATTGCCTCTGAGAGGAAAAGTCGTATCGGGAAGAGTGATTGTGGTTTTGAGGTCTACTTTCGCTTCTGTTTCCATAATTCTTCATGCAGCCCTGTTGGCGTGTCGTGCGGTCTTCAGGGGCCGTTGAAATAAAGCCCGATGATACCGTAAAGGCTGGCTATAAAAAAGCGGCGGCGCCTTTCAATACAGGTTGAAATAGTATTCGAGGCTGCCAATTACAGATATCGGTTTGCCGTCCCTCATTGCGGGAGTAAATCTGATCTTGCGCGCGGCCGCAATCGCCTGTCCCGTCAAACCGTGGCTCAACCCCTGAAGGACCAAAATGTGTTTGAGAAACCCTTCATCGGCAAAGACGACCAAAAGAATCACAGTTCCTTATTAACGCCTGAGAGTAGTCGGGTTTGATCTTCAAAGCCTCTTCGGCATTGGCCAAGGCTTCCGCCTCCTGTTTCTGCCTCAAACGAGCCCAGCCGGCGATATAGAGCGATTCAAAATTCTTCGGATCGAGCTCCACCGCCTTTTCGGCGTTCTTCACAGCGCCTTTGTTGTCATTGCTAAGTAACTGCATATACGCCATCGCCGTGTAACTCGGGGCGAAATCGGGTTTCAATGACATTGTCTTCTCAAAGGCTTTGCGGGCGTCCTTGATTTCGCCGACGCGATGCAATGATAAGCCGAGATAGTACCAGGCGTCAGAATCCTTCTGTTGCTTCTTAACGGCCTTTTTCAGAGCTTCCACCGCCTCACTGAAATTGCCTTTACGATAAAGCTCAATCCCCCGCTCCTTTTCGGGCGCCTGAGACGTCTCTTGGGCAAAGACGGAATGGCGTGACCAAACGATCAACGAGAAAAAACAACAGTGCAAAATTATTGCAGTGCGAGATCGGCGCATGTAAGGCTCCTAGGAAAATCCCTGGGTACGCGTCGCTTCCAGCGCGCAGTCGTGGATGGAAAACCCATCGGAGGCCAGCAGCGCGCCGTGGGCCGGATGAGCGCGATTGCAAGCGAAAATTATTCAACGCAAGCGCGGCGACATCGGGAGCGTCTGCTTCCGATCAATGCGTCTCTCGCCGAAACTGCGCGCTGGAAGCGACGCGTACCCAGGGGCGATTTTCATTGCTTCAGGGCTTTGAAACTGATGTGAAGGCTCCCGGGAAAATGTAGGGCAAAGAGGCAGAGAGCAAGAAGCAGGTCGCTAAATGACAAACAGCTCGCGCAGTGATTGTTGCGCAAGCCGTTTTGTCAAAGACTGGACAATCAGATCAGATGAACAACTCTTCGTCCTGATAGGCGCGGTTGACCGGCAGACGCCTGCCGGTGAACAGGACTTCGATTGCGCGCCGCAATCCGAACATTACGTACGAAAATTCTCGCGCCGGTTCGAGCACGCTGTGTTGCACCATGGCCGTGGCGCGCGCGAACTGATCGGTCGCGGATGCGAGCGTGTCCTGCACTTTGTCCATTTTTTCGCGGGCGCGTTCGACTTCGCGGCGGGCGATGGCTGTCGTGTCCCCGAGCAGATGTTTGACTTCGGCGACCTCATCCTTGGCCATCTCGGCGATGGCCGAAAGATGCTGCGCCCCCTGCGAGAAATAGCCCCCGGCCTCTTTCAACTCGGCCATCACGCCATGCGCCATCTTCAAGACGGGCTCGGTGTTGTTGAGAAGGTATTCGGCGCGGGTCTGAAGCTCGCCCGTCCGCTCGATGACCGCGACCACCCGTCTGGCCAGAAGGAGAAATCCGAAGAAAACCACAGCCTGGACGACTATCAACAACGCGACCGCGCCGCCGATGATATAAAGTATAGCGCTATTCACTACTCACTCTCCATAGTGAGTAGTGGATAGTGGGCAGTGGGCAGTTATCGCTACCCACTATCCACTATCCACTGCCCACTTTAAAGTTAACTCTCCTCGACCGCCGCGCTGGCCTTGCCCTGATCGGCCTTTTTGGCTTCGCGGTAGCCTTGCTTGCCGGCTTCGATGGCTGCGGAGAATTGGCCCTTTTGACGACTGATCAAATCCTTGCCGCGGTCGGTCAAATCGCTGACCGCCTCTTTTCCGCGCGAGGTCAGATCGGACGCGCGTTCGACGCCGGTCTGGTAAACCTCGCTGGCGCGTTCGCCGATTTCGCGCCCGGTGTCCCGGGCTTTATCCAGCCCCTTACGCGTCGCGTCGGCGATGTCAGAACGAAGCTCGCTGCCCGTTTTTGGGGCGAAGAGCAACGCGGTGATCGCGCCTATGCCTGCGCCGACCAGGAAGTAGACCAGTTTATCCGCGCCGCCGCCACCTTGATTTTCTGCCATGACTCTACCCTCCAATTAAGATGATTCCGGGGCGCCATAACCACCCCGGAAATGCGAGCGCAAGCCGCCGCTTGCGCGTCGAACCATTGATAAATACTGACGATTTGAACCGGCGCGCAATATAGCATCGGAACCTGCGCGACTTCAAGGAAGCGCCAGATTGACACTCCCACAAGCGCGAAGCTACAATGGCCCTCGAACTCAACATCCATAATAAGGCATCGATAAGTCTTCAAGGAGATCTCCATGAACAACCTGCTTTTATTTTGGGGGGCGCCGGGTGGCTGGGAATTGATCGTCATCCTCGTTATTGTCCTCATACTCTTTGGCGCAAATCGCCTGCCCCAGCTTGCCAAAGGCATGGGCGAGAGCATCCGCAATTTCAAACAGGGAATGACCGAAACCGAAGTTGAGGATGAGAAGTCAAGCGGCAAGGACAAGCCCAAATCCGCCTGACGTCGTCTCATGCGAAGTTACCTGGCTACGGCCAGCTCACTGACATTCATCGTCCCTGCGCGCGAACTTTCGCCGCCAAAGCAATGGCACGCAAACGGAACAACGCCTATCGGCGCCCTCGCCAGGCGCCGGGCTCAGAAAGGTCATATTACGCTTACCAGGTCGACCTGCCTGCTCCCGCGACTTCACGCGCTGAGTTGATGCGAATGGTGCGCGGCGGCGAAGACACCTACCTGGAGCTCAAAGTCCGCTTCAGCAACGTCGAAAAATTGACCGCCGAGATCATCGCGCTGGCCAACACCGCGGGCGGCGCGATGGTTTTCGGAGTCAACGACCAGTTGCGCGTCGAGGGCGTGGAAGACCCGGAAGCCGTTGAGACGCAGTTGCGCGACATCTGCTCCAATTACATTCAACCGCCCGTCTTCCCATACATCAACAAGGTCGCCTTCGACAGCGGACGCCGCCTGGTCATTCTGGAAGTGGACACCGACGACCGACCGCACCGCACGCTCGACGACCGATTTTACATCCGGGAAGGCTCGACGAAGCGCGAGGCCACGCGCGAAGAGCTTTCGCTGCTTATGCGCGACTCGCGACTGACGGGCTTCGAGCAGGTCCCGGTCTTCGACGCCGAGATCGAGAGCGACATCGACGAATCGCTCTTCTGGAGCTACGTCCGCGGCGTCAACCCCGGCTACTGGGGCGAATCGACAAAAGGATTTCCGACTGATTCCGCGTTGCGCGACATGGGGTTGGTCGTGAAGGTCGAAGACGAGTTGTTTCTTACGGCGGGAGGCCTGTTGTTATTCGGGTTGAACGACCGCCTGGCCGACCTGGCGCCGCAAGCCAATCTGCGGGTCACGCGGTACAGCGGCGACGACCAAAACTCGCCGGTCATCGAGCAATCAATTCTGCAAGGCAATCTCTTTTGCCTCTTCGACGGCGCCTTGGGCTTTATCAATCGCTACGTCGACCTGTGGGACGCCCGCCCGTCGCGCAAAGCCAGGGAGCAGAAGACCGGAGAAGACTCCTTCCTGCAAAGCCGCGCCGCTTACCACCGCGGGGCGATCATCGAAGCCCTGACCAACTCGCTCGTCCACCGCGACTGGAGCGAGCGCGTCCGAGTGGCGCGGATCAACATCTACGACGACGGCGTCGAATTCATCAACCCGTCGCAGCCGATCGAGCTGCCAGTCATCTCTCTGCGCTACGGCGTCGCCGCCCCGCACAATCCGCGCATGAAACCGATCTTCTCAAATCAGCATTACGGATTGCCGATGGCGCGTGGAGGCGTGCCGATGATCTGCGCCGAGGCCACCAACTTCTCCCGCCGCGCCCCCGAAGGCCCTTCGATCACAAATGGCGAATTCAGATTGAAGATTTACGGGCTCCGTTGAGACGTACCGGTTTTCAAATTGATGAAGATTTTTAGCCACAGAGCACACAGAGGGCACAGAGGGAATGAATGAATTCTCTGTGTTCTCTGTGTTCTCTGTGGCTATTCATCTTTGTAACTCGGCGGGTGGATCAGGCAAGATTATTCAACACGCGCAACTCGCGCCGGCGGCCCTGCGCTTCCTGCTCGGCGAGGATGGCTTCGCTGATTTTATGCGCGTTCTCCGGTTTGTGTTCGTGCGCGTGATAGCTGGAACGAACGAGCGGGCCTGACTCGACGTAGCGAAACCCCATCTCCAATCCGGCGCGTTTGAAATCTGCGAACTCCTCCGGCGTGTAATATCTCTCGACCGGCAGCCGGCGTTCGGCGGGTTGCAGGTATTGTCCGACCGTCAGGACATCGCAATCGACTGCGCGCAGGTCGCGCATCGTTTCGATTATCTCTTCGGCCGTCTCGCCGAGGCCGACCATGATCCCGGATTTGGTCAGCATCCCGCGCCGTTCTCGGTCGCGACGTTCGGCGGCTCGCGCCAGCAATTTCATCGTCCATTCGCGATATCGCGCGTGAGGGCGGACGCGGCGGTAGAGGCGCGGGACGGTCTCGGTGTTGTGGTTGAGCACGTCCGGCCGCGCGTCGAGAACGACGTCGAGCGCGTCGTCATTGCCCTCGAAATCAGGAATCAGAACCTCGACCTTGCAATCGGGGTTGAGCGCGCGAACTGCGCGAATCGTCGCAGCCCAGTGCTCCGCCCCGCCGTCGCTCTTGTCGTCGCGATTGACGCCGGTGATTACCGCGTGCCGCAGGTTCAATTTGCGCACTGCCTCGGCGACATGCGCAGGCTCGTCGTGGTCGAGCGGCTTCGGCTCGCCCTTGCTGACGGCGCAGAACCCGCAGCGGCGCGTGCAAACGTCGCCCGCGATCATAAAAGTCGCGGTGCGGTTCGACCAGCACTCGTATATGTTCGGGCAGCGCGCCTCCTGGCAGACGGTGTGCAGGTCGAGTTCGTTGAGCGTTCGCCGCACTTCCAGGAAGTCCTCACCCATGTTGAGCCTGATTTTCAACCAGCTCGGTTTGGGTATTCTCTGTGTCGCTTTGTTCATACGACATACTTTAATTTGCCGTGGGGGTTAGCGCAAATACCTTGTCGTCCTCTCGGCAGGCGCAAGATCCCAGGTTTACAATTTCGGCGTGCGGCTTTATCATCGCCCGCCCTCGACCGAGTCGATTAGTTATTAACAGCCTGCAACCGTCCCCCGAAACGAACAATCTAGATCGGTCTTCAATTGCGTATACGGGATCAGCAACTGGTGTTTGCAGCAATAGAACGCGTATGACGCGGATTCAACGGATCATCGCGGATAAGACCAAAAAAGATGAGCGCCAACCCGCTCTATCTGCGCCATCCGCGTTCTATTAAATAATCTGTACGCTGATCTGAAAACCGCCCAAGAATCTGAAAACAGATGAGGAGCAATATGGAAAAGAAGCAAAAAAATCCCCGCTCGACGGAACCAAATTCCGATCCCAAAGCCTTTGAACGGGAATCGACCACGGACCCGGACGACCGCGCTGCAGATCGGCCTAAGGGAATGCCGATGCATACGCGCATCCTGATCGGGTTGGGGGTGGGGTTGGTGACGGGCATTGCGGCCAACTTGATCCTCGGAGGCGACCATCCACGCGTCATCTGGCTGATCTCCAATATTACCGAGCCGATTGGCACGCTCTTCCTGCGCCTGCTGCTGATGATCGTCATCCCTCTCGTTTTTTCGTCGTTGGTCGTTGGGGTAGCGGGGGTGGGCGACGTGCGCAAGCTAGGGCGTATCGGGCTGAAATCCTTCGGTAAGACCCTTGTGCTTTCAGCGATTTCAGTGGCGATCGGGCTGACATTGGCCAATACGATCCGGCCCGGCAAACGCATCGATCCAACGACGGCGACTGCGCTCCAACAGCGTTATGGCTCCGCGGCGACCAGTACCGTGGATGCCGCGAGGAGGGCAGGCGCCGCACCCGAATCTCCGCTCATGCAGGTGGTCAGGACTGTGGTTCCGTCCAATCCGGTGTACGCGCTCGCGTCCGAAAATCAGAACATGCTCCACCTGATGTTCTTCGCCCTGATGATCGGCATCGCCATTACGCTTATTCCGGCGGCGACCGCTGCGCCGCTGATGCGTGGCTTGGAAGCCATTTATGAAGTCACCGCCAAACTCATCACCCTGATTATGCGTGTGGCGCCTTACGCCGTAGCCTGCCTGATCTTCAGCAATATCGCGCGGTTCGGCGTCGATCTTTTACAAGCGCTCTTCTGGTTCATGGTCACGGTCCTGTTAGGATTGGCGCTGCAAATGTTCGGCGTCTATTCGTTATCGCTCTACTTCCTCTCGCGGATTTCGCCGCTCGAATTCTTCCGACGGATCGAGACTGTCATTGTGACAGCCTTTTCGACCTCTTCCTCCAACGCGACGTTGCCGACGGCGATCCGCGTTTCAGAAGAGAATCTGGGCATCCCCTCGTCGATCAACAGGTTCGTCCTGACGGTAGGAGCGACGGCCAACCAGAACGGGACGGCGCTCTATGAAGGCGTCACAGTCCTGTTTCTGGCGCAACTGGCCGGCGTGGACCTTTCGTTCGGGCAGCAATTGATGGTTGTTTACCTGGCGATCCTGGGCGGGGTTGGTACTGCGGGCGTGCCTGCCGGCTCGATTCCCTTCATCGTCGCCGTCCTGGTCACGGTCAACGTAAATCCGCTATTGATCGCGATCATTCTCGGAGTGGATCGCATCCTCGATATGTGCCGCACGACGCTCAACGTGGTGGGGGATATCACCATCGCCACCTACGTTGCGCGCTCTGAAGGCTACAAACTGCTCCAGCCGCAAACTTCTCAAACTGACAACGAGCTGGCGTAGGCAATGTCGCAAGAGCATTTCTGAAGAATAAAGTCGAACGGCGGCTTAAACCAGTTTTCAAGTGGATGAAGATTGTCAGCCACCGCAGCACACGGAGGGCACAGAGGAAATGAATGATTTCTCTGTGCGCTCTGTGCGCTCTGTGGCTATTCATCCTTATGAAAACTGCTGTATGACCGCTGGACGATTTGGCGGTCGAAGACCTCGCCGAAATGGCGCGTGAGGCTTTCAACCACGGCGCTCATCTCGACAGGACGGCCCAGCAATTTTTGCAGTGAAGTCACTCCGTGACCGCGAATGCCGCACGGAACTATCAGTTGAAAGTAATTCAAATCGGTGGCGACGTTGAACGCGAAGCCATGCATCGTCACCCACCGTGAGATGCGAACGCCTATAGCCGCGAGCTTTTCGTCGCCCGCCCAGACGCCAACGAAATCGCCGCCGCGCGGCTCCGCCTCCACCCCGAAATCGCGGGCCGCGCGGATCAACACTTCCTGAATGTCGCGCACGTAGCGGCGAATGTCCTGGCGCCCGGCCAGCAACTTAACGATCGGGTAACCGACCAACTGGCCGGGGCCGTGGTAGGTCACGTCACCGCCGCGACCGGTTTCAAAAAGCTCGACGCCCAACCGTGCGCGCGTCGCGTCGTCGGCCAGGACGTTCGCGCGATTGGCCGCCCGACCCAGCGTGATGACGTGCGGGTGTTCGAGCAGCAGAAATTGATCGGGAATTTCATCGCGCTTGCGCCGTTCGACGAGGTCGCCCTGCAGCGCATGCGCTTCGCCGTAAGGCGTCAAACCGAGGAAACTTATTTCGCAGAATCGCATAGGACTTATGGGACCTATAGGTCTTATAAATCCTATAAGCCCTATAAGTCCCATTCATGACGCCCTCGGTTTTATAACAACGCCGAGAAATCGGTGGTCTCAATCGTCTTCTTGATGTTCGCGAGGAAGTGGTCGGCCACCGCGCCGTCGATGACGCGGTGATCGAACGAGAGACTCAGCGCGGCGATGTGGCGGATGGCGATCGCGTCGCCGTCTTCGGTCTCGATCACCCAGGGCCTCTTGTGAACGCCGCCGAGTCCGAGGATGGCCACCTGCGGTTGATTGATGATCGGCGCGGCGGTGTAACCGCCGAAGAGCCCGAAGTTGGTGATCGAGAATGTTCCGCCGGAGACCTCGTCCGGTTTGAGCTGTTTGCTGCGCGCGCGATTGGCCAGGTCCTGCGAAGCCCGCGCCAGCCCCGTCAGGCTCAGCGCGTCGGCCTGTTTGATGACCGGCACGATCAAGCCCCAGTCGAGCGCGACGGCGATGCCGATGTTGTAATCGTGTTTGTAGACGATGTTCTCGCCCTCGACCGATGAGTTGACCACCGGAAGCGCCTTGAGCGCGTCAATCGTGGCCTTGATGACGAACGGCAGGAATGTCAGCTTCGCGCCGTTCTGCGCTTCGAACTGTTTCTTCACGCGCTCACGCAGCCGGGCGATATTCGTGAAATCGACCTCGAAAATGGTGGTGACGTGCGCCGAAACGCGCCGGCTGTTGAGCATGTTCTCCGCGATCCTGCGGCGCATATTGCTCATCGGCTCGATGGTCACGCGGTCGCCGGCCGCGAACGCCGGGGTCGGCGGCGCGGGCGCCGCTGCGGGAGCGATTGCCGGGGCGGGGGTTATTGGAGCAGGCGCGGGAGCGACAGCCGGGGCGGCGGGAGCGCCCTTGCGCTGTTCGATGAAATTGAGAATGTCGTCCTTGGTGACGCGCCCGCCCAGGCCGGTGCCCGGAATCTCATCGAGGTTGACGCTGTGTTCGCGCGCGATGTTGCGCACCAGAGGCGACGACCGCGCTCTCCCGACCGCCTCCGGAGTCGGCGCCGCAGCGGGCATGGCTCGCGCCAGCGCCGGAGGTTGCGGCGGCGCGGCTTGCGGTTGTGGCGGCGGGGCTTGAGACGGTAATGGTCTCGAATCTCCGTCGGCCTGCGCAGGCGCCGCCTCCATCTGGCGAGGCGCTTCACGAGCGGGGACTGCTTCGCCCATCGCGGGCGCCGCTCCGGCGGCTGCGGCGGCGGCGCCTGCGCCCACTTCTCCGGCCTCTCCCAGCCGCGCGAGCACGGAATTGATCGCGACCGTGTCGCCCTCCTTCGCCAGAATCTCGGTCACCACACCGGCCGCAGGCGCCGGAATTTCAGCGTCAACCTTGTCGGTCGAAATTTCCAACAGCGGCTCGTCGCGCTGCACCGTCTCGCCGACCTTCTTCAACCATTTAACAACTGTTCCCTCAGTAATGGATTCGCCCATCTGAGGCATCAAGACATCTGTGGCCATTCATTCTCTCCTAAACTGTTACCTAATCTCCCATTTTCCATTTTCCATATTGCATTTGTCATTTTCCATCGCTTGCCCTTTGCCGCTCAGACAATGACAAATGACAAACGTAAAATGGATAATGGAAAATGAAAATGCCTCAAAACCTTCAATCGATCGCTTAAATGCTCGTCGCCATCCCATGCGCCGCTTCGGCGGCTTCCATCACCGCCTCCGACAACGTCGGGTGCGCATGCATTATGTGCCCCAGTTCTTCGGCCGTGGCTTCAAGTCCCATCGCCACGCAGGCTTCGGCCAGCAGGTCTGTGGCGTGCGGGCCGATGATGTGAACGCCTAGCACCTCGTCATATTTGGCGTCGGTGACGACTTTGACGAACCCTTCGGTCTCGCCCAGGATCATCGCCTTGCCGAGGGCCGAGAACGGGAACTTGCCGACCTTGACCTGATAGCCGCGCTCTCTGGCCTTCGCTTCGGTCAGCCCGACGCTGCCGATTTCGGGTTCGCAGTAAGTGCAATTAGGCACGCGGTCGTAATTGATCGGATGCGGGTCGCGCCCCGCGATGTGCTCGGCGGCCAGGCAGCCCTCCTTCGACGCCACGTGCGCCAGCAAGGGCGTCTGGACGACGTCGCCGATGGCGTAGACGTTCGGTTCGGCGGCGCGCATATATTCGTCGACCTTGATGAAGCCGCGGTCGACTTCGCACTTCGTGTTCTCGAGGCCGAGGCCGTCGGTGTACGGGCGGCGGCCCACGGCCACGAGCAGCGTCTCGGCGCTGATCGTCCCCCGTTTGCCGTCGGCGCCGGTGTAGGTCACCTCGACCCCGCCTTCGTTGACTTCGGCCGATTCGAAGCGGGCGCCTAGGAGCGAGGTGATGCCGCGCCTGCGGAACGCCCGCTGCAACTCGGCGGAGGTCTCTTCGTCTTCAATCGGCACGAGCCGGTCCAGCATCTCGATGATCGTCACGTCCGCGCTGAACCGTTTGAAGACCGACGCGAATTCGACGCCGACCGCGCCCGCGCCCAACACTATCATCGATTTCGGCACGTGGTCGAAATCGAGAAGCTCGTCGCTGGTCACGACGCGCGGCGCCTTGATCTCCAATCCGGGGAGCAGGCGCGGCGCCGACCCCGTGGCGATGATCACGTTCTTGGTGGGAATCTCGCGCGTCAGGCCGGCCGAGTCCTTCACCGTCACGCGGCCTTTTCCTTGGAATCTGCCGGAGCCTTTGAAGACGGTGATCTTGTTCTTCCTCATCAGAAAATCGACGCCCTTGGAGAGCTTGCTGACAACCCTGTTCTTGCGGGCCATGACCTTGTCGAAATGCAATTTGAAACCTTCGACGCTGACGCCGAATTCCGTGGGGTCGTTGACCAGGTCGTAAACGTGGGCGGCATGGAGTAGCTCTTTGGTCGGAATGCAGCCTCGTAACAGACACGTGCCGCCGAGGTCTTTATCTTTCTCGATGATCGCCGTTTTCAAACCGACCTGCGCGGCGCGTATGGCAGCCACATAACCCCCAGGCCCCGCGCCGATAACTGTGACATCAAAAGCTTCAGCCATTCATCTTCTTCCCTCAATGGATACTCCATCCGTAGCGAACATCTTGGTGAGCTCGGATGGAGAGGAAATTGAGATCGCTGGAAGTATGAGGGGATTCGATCCCCTCTACTTCCGGCGATGAGCCTTTCGACTCGATC